>JAAUYD010065954.1_pt1 | contig 17338 bp, 16 predicted proteins | sample 7278101 | NCBI WGS metagenome assembly JAAUYD01 (sample SAMN14350128, study PRJNA611818) | marine sediment metagenome | isolation source: surface marine sediment (0.6m) | place: French Polynesia: Moorea | collected 2018-08 | reverse complement strand
GCTCGGTGACCCTCGCCTTGTCCGCTTCGCCCAAAGGTGCCTCTCCCGCGAAGCCGCCTAACGGATATGGCGCTCAGCTGACGGCGCCGCCGACCGGTACGGTAGCACTACCCAGGGGGACGCCAGATGACTGGAGCCCCTTGCCCGGCGGAGCCGGGAGAAGGGGCGGTGCCCGGTTGGCCTCGGCTAGCGCCGGTCAGCTGCAGCGCCTGGTTAGGCGGCGCCCGCGTAGCCTTCGCGGAAGAAGGCATACAGTGACGCGGCTAGGATGGCGGCCCCGAGGAACCGCGCTGGTAGCCCACGCAGGTGAAAGATGTGAAGGAACCCGAAGAGAGGCACAACACCGCGCCACAGGAAGTACGCTCCGAGGCCAGCGAAACCCAGGAAGCCAGACGGCGGCGCCAGTGCATGGAGCGTACCTGCGACCGCGATGCCGAGGAAGGTCGCAAAGCTGGCGTTCCGGACGCGCTCAGCATGCCAGGGATGGTCGTTGCGATAGCGCGGGAATAGGCCCTTCGAGGACATGGGCGATCGATCGACGGATCGGGTTGCCCACTTGAGAGGCCTGCTCGCAGCGGTGGGGCTCTTGGGGTGATGAGTCGCCGCCTAACTACTCTATTCGACGCCAGGAGCATCCCCCCTGTCGCGGCCCCACGCAACCACCGGCCGCCTCAGTCCGAATCGCGCCAGGCCGCCCGATCCAATACGCGTACCCGGGTTCACGCGACGCCAATGGAGCGGCGACCGCCCGATCGGTTCGCAACTCGGAGTACGCTCCGGTCACCCCGTATGCCATTGCCCCGGGGTGCAGAGTGCCGCGACCCGCCAAGCTCCTCGATCAGGTGCGCCACGCCATCCGGCTGCGCAAGTACAGTCGCCGCACGGAGGAGGCGTACGTCGGCTGGATCCGCCGCTACGCCCTCTACTTCGAGAAGCGCCACCCCGCCGAGATGGGTGCTCTGCACGTGACGGAGTTCCTCTCCCACCTGGCTTCCGAGCTCAACGTCTCGGCCTCCACACAGAACCAGGCCCTCAACGCGCTGGTGTTCCTCTACAGGCAGGTGTTGAAGCGCGACCTCGGCGAGCTCGACGGGGTGGTTCGGGCGCGGAAGCCAACGCGGCTGCCGGTGGTGCTGACGCCGCGTGAGGTGCGGGCGGTGCTCGTCCGGCTGGAGGAGCCCTATCGACTGGTCGCCGAGCTCCTCTATGGCTCGGGGCTACGGCTGCTGGAGGCGCTGCGCCTGCGGATCAAGGACGTCGATCTCGCCCGGCGCGAGCTTCGGCTTCGCGACGTGAAGGGGCGGCGGGATCGGCTGACGGTGCTGCCCGACGCGTGCCGGTCGCGGCTCGAGGCGCAGATGGCCCGGGCGCGCTCGCTCCACGCGGAGGATCTGGCCGCGGGGTTCGGCGTGGTGTGGCTGCCCGAGGCGCTCGAGCGGAAGTACCCGGGCGCGGCGCGGGAGGCGGGCTGGCAGTACGTCTTCCCGGCGGCGCGGCGCTCGGTGGATCCGCGCTCGGGTCGCGTGCGGCGGCATCATCTGGGGGAGACGGCGGTTCAGCGGGCGGTGGGGGCGGCTGTGCGCGGTGCGGGGATCACCAAGCGGGCCAGCTGTCACACGCTGCGTCACAGCTTCGCGACGCACCTGCTCGAGTCGGGTGCGGACATCCGGACGGTCCAGGAGCTGCTCGGGCACCGGAACGTGGGTACGACGATGATCTACACCCACGTCCTGAACCGCGGCGGGCGGGGGGTTCGGAGCCCGCTGGATCGGCACGAGGAGCCCTAGGGGCGAACCGGAGGCCTACCGGAAGCCAGGCAACCCGAGCCCTCCGGCTGCCGGCATCGGGTATATTGCGCAGCCCGCGTCCCCCACCCGATCGCCCGCACGTCTGCCAGCCTGGAGCGCCGTTGTTCGTCGACTTCCTCATCACCGTTGCCGGCTTGATCATCCTGGTCATCGGTGGCGATCTGATGGTGCGCGGTGCGTCGTCGCTGGCCCGGCGGGTGGGGGTTTCGCCGCTGGCGATCGGGCTCACGGTGGTGGCGTTCGGGACGAGTGCGCCGGAGCTGGCGGTCAACGTGACGGCGGCGTGGCGTGGGGCCGGGGGGATGTCGTTCGGCAACATCTTCGGCTCCAACATGGCCAACATCGGGCTGGTGGTGGCGCTCACGGCGTTGATCCGGCCGCTCGAGATCAAGAGCGTGGTCATCCGGCGCGAGATGCCGATGATGATGCTCGCCACGACGGCGGCCGTGGTGATGGGCTTCGACCTCTGGCTGGACGGCGAGCCCTCGGTCTTCACGCGCACCGACGGGATGGTGCTGCTGCTGCTCTTCACCATCTTCATGTACTACACGATCGCCGACGTGCTGGAGCAGCGGCAGGCGACGCGCGGCGCGCCCTACGGCGGCGACTTCGAAGACAAGGACACGGAGCTCGAGGCGCTCGGCGAGTTCGTGATCCGCGAGCGCACCATCGCCGTGAGCCTCGCGCTCACCGTCGTGGGCATCGCCATGCTGCTCATCGGCGCCCGGCTCACCGTGCTCGGCGCGGCCGATCTGGCGCGCGCCTTCGGCGTCTCCGAGGCGATCATCGGCCTCTCGCTCGTGGCGGTGGGAACGAGCCTGCCCGAGCTGGTGGCGTCGATCATGGCGACGATCCGCGGGCAGGCCGATCTCGCGATCGGCAACGCGGTGGGCTCCAACGTCTTCAACCTGCTGCTGGTGCTGGGCATCACCTCGTCGATCGCGCCGGTCGAGGTGCCGGTGGGCGGCGTCGGCGACATGCTCGTCGCGACCTTCCTCGGGCTCCTGCTCTGGGCCGCGTCGGCGACCCAGACGCGCACGATCATCCGGGCCGAGGCTGCCGTCCTGCTGCTGCTCTACCTCTCGTACGTGAGCTACCGGGCGCTGTCCTAGCCCTTCTTCTTCGGCGCCCGCGCGCGCTCCTCCGCGATGCGCCTCTTCGTCGCGGCCCAGCCGCAGATGGTGCACTCGGCGAGGTCGTGGCCGCGGGCGGGACAGTGCTCGCGGCCGAAGTAGATGATCTGCAGGTGCAGGCTCGACCAGCTGTGCTCGGGGAACACGCGCTTCAGGTCGCGCTCGGTCTGCTCGACGCTCTTGCCGTTGCTGAGGCCCCAGCGCGCGGCCAGCCGGTGGATGTGGGTGTCCACGGGGAAGGCGTCGTGGCCGAAGGCCTGGGCCATCACCACGCTCGCGGTCTTGTGGCCGACGCCGGGCAGGGCCTCGAGCGCCTCGAAGCTCTCGGGCACCCGGCCGCCGTGCTCCTTCACGACGATCTCGGCCATGGCTCGAAGGTTCTTCGCCTTGCTCGGCGCGAGGCCGCACGAGCGGATCTCGCGCTGGATCTTCGAGACGGGGGTGCGCGCCATGCTCGCCGGGTCGGGGCACAGGGCGAACAGGCCCGGCGTCACCAGGTTGACGCGCTCGTCGGTGCACTGGGCCGAGAGCAGGACGGCGCACAGGAGCTGGAAGGCGTCGCCGTGGTCGAGCGGGATCGGCGGCACGGGGTAGAGCCGCTCGAGGATCTTCTGGATGCGTTCGGCCTTCTCGGCGCGCTTCATGGCGGGAGCATAGGCGGCCGGGGTGCGGATCTCTCCGATGCCCCTAGAGTCCGGCCGATGCCCCTCGCCGGATACCAGCGCAAGTTCCTCCGCAGCCGGGCCCACGGGCTCGACCCGGTGGTGCACGTGGGGCAGGGCGGCGTCACCGATGCCGTGCGCGGGGCCGTCGACGAGGCGCTCCTCGCCCACGAGCTGATCAAGGTGCGCCTGCACCAGCCGCCGGACAAGAAGGCGATGGCGGCGGATCTCGCCGAGGGCGCCTCCGCCGAGCTGTGCGGCGTGGTCGGGCACACGGTGATCCTCTACCGCCCGCACCCCGAGGCCCCGAAGATCGAGGTCCCGACCCGAGGAACGGAGAGCTAGCGAGCGGCGGAGGGCTAGCCCCGCGGGCGCCCCGACCGAGGGTGGCCCGCTATCATCGGCCTCCTTTGCGGGCCCCCTCGAGACCCTCTCGAAACGCCGCGGCGCCCGGGCAGGAGACGAGGATGAGCGGACCGCTTTCGGGTGTACGGGTGATCGAGGTCGCGGGCATCGGGCCGGGGCCCTTCGCGGCCATGATGCTGGCCGACATGGGCGCCGACGTGCTGCGCGTCGATCGCGCCGGGGCCGTCCGCCCGGGCGCGGGCCCGTCGATGGAGCTCCTGAACCGCGGCCGCCGCTCGATCGGCCTCGATCTCAAGCATCCCGAGGGCGTGGCGACGCTGCTGCGCCTGGTCGAGGGCGCCGACGTGCTGCTCGAAGGCTTCCGGCCCGGCGTGATGGAGCGCCTGGGGGTCGGCCCGGACGTGTGCCTCGAGCGCAACCCGCGCCTCGTGTTCGGGCGCATGACGGGCTGGGGCCAGGAAGGGCCGATGGCCCAGGCCGCCGGCCACGACATCAACTACATCGCGCTCTCGGGCACGCTGGCCCACATCGGGCGCGAGGGCGAGCGGCCGCTCCCGCCGCTCAACCTGGTGGGCGACTTCGGCGGCGGCGGCCTGATCCTGGCGTTCGGCGTGGCGGCGGCGCTCGTCGAGCGCGCCACGAGCGGCAAGGGCCAGGTGATCGACGCGGCCATGACCGACGGCTCGGCGGTGCTCATGACCATGATGCACGGCTTCTCGCAGATCGGGATGTGGAGCGACGAGCGCGGCACCAACCTGCTCGATACCGGCGCCCACTTCTACGACACCTTCGAGACGTCGGACGGGAAGCACGTCTCGATCGGATCGATCGAGCCGCAGTTCTACGCCGAGCTGCTCGAGAAGACGGGCCTCGCCGGCGAGGACCTGCCGCGCCAGATGGATCGCGAGCAGTGGCGGCCGCTGAAGGAGAAGCTCGCGGGCATCTTCAAGACGAAGACGCGCGACGAGTGGTGCGAGATCATGGAGGGGAGCGACGTGTGCTTCGCGCCGGTGCTCACCATGGCCGAGGCGGCGGAGCACCCGCACAACGTGCACCGCGGCACCTTCGTCGAGGTCGACGGCGTGAAGCAGCCGGGTCCCGCGCCGCGCTTCAGCCGCACGCCCGGTGCGGTGCGCAGCGGGCCCTGCGTTCCGGGCCAGCACACCGACGAGGCGCTCGGCGACTGGGGGCTCTCCGCGGAGGAGATCCAGAAGCTGCGTGAGTCAGGCGCCATCGCCTGACGGCAAAGGCGGGCGGGGGCGATCGCCTAGGCGGCACCACCCTCCCGCGCACCGCCCTCCAGGTGCGCGGTGCACGCGAGCAGCTCCACCCGCCAGGGCGGTCCTTCCAGGATCGTGAGCGAGGTGTTGCCCCAGCCGCCGAGCATCGTGGCCTCGGCGCACTCGGCGTGGTGGTCCACCACCCGTCGGCACACGAGGCCGTGGGTCACCACGGCGAGGTGTCCGCTCTCGGCGAGCGCCGCCTCGTGCGCGCGCTCCCACACCGAGGCGACGCGCTCGTGGAAGACGCCCCAGCTCTCTCCGCCCGGCGGATCGAAGTCGGGGCCGAAGGGGTCCTCCTCGAGCTCCGCGTAGGGGGTGCCGCGGAGGTCGCCGAAGTTGCGCTCGTGCAGGCCGGCGTCGAAGGAGAGCGGCGCGCCCGTCGAGCGCTGCACGGCCTCGGCGGTCATGGCGGCACGGGCCAGGTCGCTCGCCAGGATGCGCGTGATGCCGGCGCCCGCGAGGCGCTCGCCCAGGCGACGCGCCTGATCGAGGCCGCGCTCGGAGAGCGGGATGTCCGGGCGCTGCAGGATGCGAAGGCGGTTGCCTTCGGTCTCGCCGTGGCGGATCAGGTAGATGGCCATGGCGGAGCAGCATCGCGCTCGCAGCGCGCCAGCGCGAGTCGGCGCGGGCCACGCGGGCGCGCGAGCCGGATCTACTCCTCGGAGTCGAGCTGCTCGATGGACGGGTCGTCGAGCACGCCGGCGAGCGCCACGGCGCTCGGCACGAGCCGCACGGGGCCCGCCACCACCTGGCGGCGCGGGCCGCGGCCGTTCCAGCAGAGCGGGCACAGGCCGGAGGTCGACTGGACGAACATCCGCTCGCCGCACTCGGTGCAGTCGTAGCTCGGGCCCTCGACGGCCAGGGCGCGGATCAGGAACCCCCCGGGAATCACGGGGTCGCGGCGATGGATTCGTCTCATCATGACGGGGAGTACCCGGGAGGCCGGGGCAGGTGTCGCGGGATTCGGGCGGATCGGCAGGCCATGAGCAGGCCGGGTGCAGCCAGGGCGCAAGACGTGCGCAGGCCGCGCACTAGATCAGGGGCGTGAGCCCGACCCCCTCCCCGCGGGCCTCCAGCACGAAGATCCGGGGCGAGTCGTCGTCGTGGCGGAACTGCACGAGCACCGAGCTCCCCTCGTGGAGCTGCGCCCGGGCCAGCGGGGTCCCCAAGAGCGCCCACCAGGGGTCCTCCTCACCGGCGTCCACGGGCAGGGCCTCGGCCTCGGGCTTGCTCGCCCGGAGCTGGCCGCCGGCCGCCGCATGGAGATCCAGCAGCCCCACGTCGAACACCAGGCGCAGCACGCGCGATTCGCGCGCACCGGCCGGCCCCGGCAGCGGCTCGCGCTCGACCCGGAGCAGACGGCCCCCGGCCTCGGCTACGCGCTCGAGCACCGCGAGGGCAGGCTGGGCTTCGGGCTCGGCAGCCATGGGGATCTCCTCCAGGAAACGGGCGGGTTGCTTGCCCGCGCGCCGGGATCTTTCCATATTGGGGCGCGCCATGCGGGCCCCGCCGGAGCTGACCCAAGGCCTCTTCGACGAGGCACCCGAGAGCGAGGCGCTCGAGGCCCGCGCCGCCGGTCTGCTCGAGGCCGCGTTCGAGGCCGCGCCCGAGCGGGCCGCCGCTCTGTGCGCAGAGCGGCCCGATCGCGTGCGCGGCGTGCTGTGGGCGATCGCCGCCGTCGGCCCCTTCCTCACGCGCTTTCTCGGTCGCGCGCCCGAGCACCTGCTCGAGCTCGCCGAGCAGGATCTGACGCAGCCGCGGAGCTTCCCGGATCTCGAGGCGCGGGCGCAGCAAGCCCTCGGCGCTGCGTCATCGGAGGCCGTTCATGACGCGCTCCGGCGCGTCAAGTACGAGGAGCTGGCCCGCGTCATCGTGCGCGATGCGCTGCCCGAGCTGGTGCCCCTCGATGCCGTGGGCGAGACCCTGGGCGAGCTCTCGATGCTGGCCGAGGTGCTGCTCACCGCGGCGCTCGAGCAGTCGCGCCGGGAGTTCGAGGCCGAGGTGGGCCCGCTCGTCTGGCGCAATGCCGCGGGCGAGGCCGTGCCCCTCGGCTTCGTCGTGCTCGGCCTCGGGAAGCTCGGCGGCGGCGAGCTCAACTTCTCCTCGGACGTCGACCTGGTCTACGTCCACGAGGCCCCACCGAACTCGATGACTCCGGAAGGAAGCCGCCTCTCCGGCGGCCCCGGCGATCTCTCGCCGCCCGAGGCCTTCGCGCGGCTGGCCCGGCGCTTCGGCCGCGCGGTCGAGGAGACGACCGGCGAGGGCTTCCTCTACCGCATCGACCTCGACCTCCGGCCCGAGGGCGGGCAGGGCGCGCTCGTCGTCTCCGACACCCAGCTCGTCGACTACTACGACGGCTGGGCCGCTCCCTGGGAGAAGTCGGCGGTGATGAAGGCGCGCCCGGTGGCGGGCGATCTGGCCCTCGGCTGGAAGACGGCGCGCGCCATCGACCCCATGATCTACAGCTCGAGCGTCGACTTCCGGGTGCTCGACTCCCTGCGCGAGATGAAGGCGCGCGTCGAGGCCGCCCGAAAGAGGGCCGAAGACGACGTGAAGCTCGGGCCCGGCGGCATCCGCGACGTCGAGTTCGTGGCCCAGGCGCTGCAGATGCTGCACGGCGGGCGCGCCCCCCAGGTGCGGGGCCGCTCGGCCCCGGGCGCCCTGCGCGCCCTGGCCGAGATCGGCGCGATCGACGCCGACGAGGCCAGCGAGCTGCTCGACGCATACCACTACCTGCGCCGCGTCGAGAACCGGCTGCAGATGCTCGCCGAGCGTCAGACCCACCGGCTCCCGCCGCCCGGCGAGCGAGCGGCGCTGGCCTACTCGATGGGCGGACCGGCTTCGCCGGCCGCGGCGTTGGGCGGGCCGGCTGCGTCGGCAGCCGCGAACTCCGAAGCCGCCTTCGAGGCCGAGCTCGCGGGGCACCGCGAGCGGGTGCGGGCGCGCTTCGACGCGCTCTTCCCGAGCGATACCGACGCTCGCATCGCCGAGCTCTTCGCGCGTCATGCCGGCTCGCTGATTGCGAGCGAGGGCTTCCGCGCCCAGCTCGACGCCATCGTCGAGCGCTTCGCCTCGGCCGTCGAGGCCTCGGCCGACCCCGAGCGCGCGCTCGGCAACCTGGGCCGCTTCGCCGAGAGCGTGGCGTCCAAGCCCTACTACCTCGGCCTCTTGATGGACCGCCCGGAGCTCGCCGAGCGCCTGGTGCAGACCTTCGCGGCCTCGCGCTTCCTCTCGAGCATCCTGGCCGGCCATCCCGAGCTGATCGCGCCGGTGTTCTCCGACCCCGAGCGCCTGCTGCTCCCGAAGGCCGATCTCGAGGCGAGCTTCGACGCGATCCTCGCCGAATGCATCGCCGAGGAGCGCGACGAGGAGGAGGCGGCGCTCGCCGCGCTTCGCCGCTTCCAGATGCGCGAGGTGGTGAACGTGGGCCTCCTCGACCTGGGCGAGCGCATCGACTCCGCCGAGGCCGAGGCCTCGCTCACGGACATCGCCGAGGTCTCGCTCGATCGCGGGCTCGCCCTGGCCAACCAGATCCTCATGCGCCAACGGCCGGACGAGACGGGGCCGCTCCGCGACGGCTGCTTCCTGATCGTCGGGATGGGAAAGCTCGGGAGCCACGAGCTCAGCTACGGCTCGGACCTCGACGTGATCTTCCTGTTCGACCCGCCCGCCGGCGAGGACCAGGGGCCCAAGCTCGCGATGGCCCAGTCGGTGTTCGTGCGGCTGGCCCAGAAGCTCAGCTGGGCGCTCCAGACGCGAACGGCCGAAGGCGTCTGCTACGAGGTCGACGCCCGGCTCCGGCCCTCGGGCAACCAGGGCCTGCTCGTGACGTCGCTCTCGAGCTTCAAGGCCTACCACCAGGAGAAGGCGGCGGCGTGGGAGCGCCAGGCTCTGCTGCGCGCGCGGCCGGTGGCGGGCAGCGAGGAGCTGGCCGGTCGCTTCGAGGCCATCCGCAGCGAGCTCCTGCAGAAGGCGCCCGAGCCGGATCTCGGGGCCGAGATGCACCGGGTGCGCGCCCGCATGGAGGAGGAGCTGGCCAAGGAGATCCACGGCCGGCGCGATCTCAAGACGGGCCGGGGCGGGCTCCTCGACGTCGAGATGGTGGTGCAGCTGCTCCAGCTGACCCACGGAAGCGAGCACCCCGAGCTGCTCGAGCCGCTTCCCATCCAGGCGATGGTGGAGCGCTGCGCGGCCCTGGGCCTGCTCCCGGCCGAGGACGCCACCACCCTGGGAGAGGGCTGGCGCTTCCTGCGGCGGCTCTCGAGCCGGCTCCGCGTGGTGGAGAACCGCTCGATCTCGGACATCAGCTTCGACCGCAGCGACCTCGATTCCGTCGCCCGGGCCATGGGCTACCCCGCCAAGGTGCACTCGGGAAGCTCCCGCGTGCCGCTGCTCGAGGACTACCGGCGTCACACCGAAGCCATCCGCGCGGTGTACGCCCGCCACTTCTAGGCCGGACCCAGGCCCAACCGAGGTCGAACGCAGGCCGGACTCGGAGCCCGGGCCCTGCTATCCCCTACCTCTTCTTCGCGCCCACCCTCTCCGAGGCCCCTCCCATGACCGAGCGCATCTACAACTTCTCCGCCGGCCCGGCCGTCCTGCCCGAGCCCGTGCTCGAGCAGGCCCGCGAGGATCTCTGGAGCCTCGGCGACAGCGGCGTCGGGATCCTCGAGCACTCCCATCGCGGCGGCCCCTTCGACGCCGTGATCGAGGCCGCCGAGGCCGACTGCCGGAGCCTCGCCGGCGTGGGCGACGACCATGCCGTGCTCTTCCTCCAGGGCGGCGCGTCCACCCAGTTCTTCATGCTGCCGGCGAACCTGCTGCCCGAGGGCGGCACCGCCGACTACGTGAACACGGGCTCCTGGTCGAAGAAGGCGATCAAGGAGGCGAAGCTCTACGGCAACGTCCACGTGGCCGGCTCGTCGGAGGACGAGAACTTCTCCTACATCCCCGATCTCGCCTCGCTCTCGTGCTCGGACTCTCCGACGTACCTGCACTTCACGTCGAACAACACCATCTTCGGCACCCAGTTCCCAAGCGAGCCCACGCCGCCCGCCGGCGCCTTCCTCGCCTGCGACGGTTCGAGCGACGCCTTCTCGCGCCCGATCGATCTCACCCGCTACGGCGTCTACTACGCCGGCGCGCAGAAGAACCTCGGGCCCTCGGGCGTGACCCTCGTGGTGATCCGGCGCGACCTGCTCGAGCGAAAGGAGCGCGAGCTCCCCACCATGCTGCGCTACGCGACCCACGCCGAGCAGGGCTCGCGCTACAACACGCCGCCCACCTTCGGCATCTACCTGATGGGCCGGGTGTTCCGCTGGATCCAGGATCAGGGCGGGCTCGAGCTGCTCGGCAAGCAGAACGAGGAGAAGGCGGCGCTGCTCTACGACGTGCTCGACGAGAGCGCCTTCTACGAGGCGGCCGCCAAGGCGGGCACGCGCTCGCTCATGAACGTCACGTTCCGCACGCCGAGCCCCGAGCTCGACGCGCAGTTCGTGAAGGAGTCCGAGGCCGCGGGCCTCTCCGGGCTCAAGGGCCACCGCTCGGTGGGCGGGATGCGCGCCAGCATCTACAACGCCTTCCCGCGGCAGGGCTGCCAGGTGCTGGCCGAGTTCATGAAGGACTTCGCCCAAAGGAACGGGTAGGGGTGTCCGAGACACCCGAGCAGGAGGAACGCACGCCGGCCCCGAGCCTGGCGGCGCGGGTTCCGCTCGGGGCACAGCTCTCCGACCCGGGCGCCATCCTCGACCGCTTCCTCGGCTGGGTGGCCGACACCGGCATCGAGCCCTACCCGGCCCAGGAGGAGGCGCTCCTCGAGCTGATGGAGGGCAAGCACGTCGTGCTCGCCACCCCCACCGGCTCGGGCAAGTCGCTCGTCGCCCTCGGGCTCCACTTCAAGGCGCTCTGCGAGGGGCGCCGCTCGTTCTACACCGCGCCGATCAAGGCGCTGGTGTCCGAGAAGTTCTTCGCGCTCTGCGACACCCTCGGCGCCGAGAACGTGGGCATGCTCACCGGCGACGCCAGCATCAACTGGGCCGCGCCCGTGATCTGCTGCACCGCCGAGGTGCTCTCGAACATGGCGCTCCGCCAGGGGAGCGCCACCGACGCGCCCTACGTCGTGATGGACGAGTTCCACTACTACAGCGATCGCGACCGCGGCGTGGCCTGGCAGGTACCGCTGCTCACGCTCCCGAACACGCGCTTCCTCCTGATGTCGGCCACCCTCGGCAACACCGCCCCCATCGAGGAGCGCATCACCGCGATGACCGGCCGCGAGTGCGCCCACGTGTGGACCGACGAGCGGCCCGTTCCCCTCGACTACGAGTACCGCGAGTCGCCCATCCACGAGACGGTGGAGAAGCTCCTCGACCACCAGAAGTCGCCCATCTACGTCGTGAACTTCACCCAGCGCGAGTGCGCCGAGATCGGCGGCGCGCTCTCGAGCGCGCGCATCGCGAGTCGCGACGAGCGCGAGCGCATCCGCGACGCCATCGGCGGCTTCCGCTTCGATTCGCCCTACGGGAAGGAGATGAAGCGGCTCCTCTCCCACGGCGTCGGGCTCCACCACGCGGGCCTCCTGCCGAAGTACCGCCTGCTCGTGGAGCAGCTCTCCCAGCAGGGCCTGCTCAAGGTGATCTGCGGGACGGACACGCTCGGCGTCGGCGTGAACATCCCGATCCGCACCGTCCTCTTCAGCAAGCTCGCGAAGTTCGACGGCGAGAAGGTGCGCATCCTCTCCGTGCGCGACTTCAAGCAGATCGCCGGGCGCGCCGGGCGCAAGGGCTTCGACGAGCAGGGGAGCGTCGTGTGCCAGGCTCCCGAGCACGTGATCCACAACGTGCGCGCCACCAAGAAGGACAAGGCGCGGGCGAAGGGTGGGAAGGGGAAGGGCAAGCCCACCCGCAAGCGCTCCCCGCAGAAGGGCGAGGTCACCTGGGGCGAGAAGACCTTCCGCACGCTCATCAAGAGCCAGCCCGAGACGCTGATCTCGCGCTTCAAGGTCTCCCACGGCATGCTGCTCAACGTGCTGCAGCGCGACCCCGCGCAGACGGGACGCCGCGGCGGCTACGGCGCCTTCATCGAGCTGATCGACGCGAGCCACGAGCCGCCGCAGGCGAAGCGCCGGCTGCGGCGCGACGCCGCCGCGCTCGTGCGCTCGCTGCGCCGCGCCGAGATCCTGCACGTGAGAGACCACCGGCTGATCGTCGAGGAGGACCTGCAGCGCAACTTCTCGCTCCACCACACGCTCTCGCTCTGGCTGGTGGACGCGGTCGCGAGCCTCGACCCCGAGGAGCCGGGCTACGCCCTCGACGTGCTCTCGCTGGTGGAGGCCGTGCTCGAGGATCCGCGCGCGATCCTGTTCGCCCAGGTGCGCAAGCTCCGCGACGCGCTCTTCCAGCAGATGAAGGCCGAGGGCGTCCCCTTCGAGGAGCGCATCGAGAAGAGCGAGCAGGTCACCTGGCCGAAGCCGCTCGCCGAGTTCATCCGCGAGACCTTCGAGGTGTTCGTGGTGCACCACCCCTGGGCCGAAGGCGACGCCGTGCGCCCGAAGTCGGTGGCGCGCGAGATGGTCGAGTCCTACGCGAGCTTCGACGGCTACGTGCGCGAGTACGGGCTTCAGCGCATCGAGGGGCTGCTCCTCCGCTACCTGGGGCAGGTCTTCCAGGCGCTGATCCAGAGCGTCCCCGACGCCGCCAAGACCGACGACATCCACGACGTGATCGCCTACCTGCGGACGGAGGTGGCCCGGGTCGACTCGAGCCTGCTCTCGGAGTGGGAGAGCCTGGTCAAGCCCGACGCCGCAGCGGCCCCGGGAGTCGAGCCGGCGCCCCCGCGCCTCGACCTGGCGCTCACGCCCAAGGCCTTCCGGGCCCGGGTGCGCGCAGAGATGCGCAGCTTCGTGCGCGCCCTGGCGAGCGACGACCTCGAGGAGGCGAGCCGCTGGCTGCGCCCGCACGATGACGGCGGCTGGAGCCAGGAGGAGCTCGAGGAGGCCCTGGCGCCCTTCCTTCAGGAGCACGGCCGGGTGGTATTCAACCCGCGGGAGTTCCAGGCCGACCGCACCGTCCTCACCCAGGAGGGCCCTCGGCGCTGGCGCATCCAGCAGGTGCTGCCCGACCCGAGCGGGGAGGATTCGGGCTGCCTCGAGGGCGAGGTGACCCTCGAGGAGGGCCGCGACCCCGAGGCCGCTTTGGTGCGCCCGCTCACGATCCGGGCCTGAATCGGCACACGCCTCGTGCCCTGCGCCCGGCTGACCGGCTGGGGCTCCGGTCGCCCCCGTGTCCTGCCGATACGCGGCTCGTGCCGCTGAATCCGCACAAGACGCCGGTGTTGCTCGTCGGCTTCGGAGAGCAGGGAGACACGCTTCGCGGGCGTCTGTCCCTGCTCAACTTCCGGGGCCTGCGCGCGGAAGACGCCGGCCAGGCGCTCGAGCACTTCGAGAACTCCTCGGTGCCGATTCGCGCCGCGCTGTTCCCGGCCGCCGAAGGCCCGACGCGCCTGTCGCGGACCCTCGAGCGCATCCGCAAGGAGGCGCCGCTCCTCGAGCTCGTCGCGATCGGCGATCGCCCGGGCAATCACGGCATCAAGTCGCTGCGCGAGCTCGGCGCCCGCTTCTGCCTGTGGGACGAGGCCGACGACGGCGGCCTGCGCTTCGTGCTGAACCAGGCCCTCTACGACCGCACCCGCGGCGAGACGCGCGACGACCTGCGCGTGCCCACCGGCCTCGTCGCGCGCGTCACCTCGGGCACCGGCAACCGCGTGGCGGTGGTCTACAACCTCTCGACCACCGGGGCCTACCTCGAGACCCACCGGCCCATGATGCCCGGCGCGAAGGCCGGCGTCGCCATCCCCCTCGACGGCAGCGAGCTCGCGCTCCGCGTCGAGGTCATCTCCGCCAACGTCCCCGGCAACCTCCAGCGCCCCAACCTGCCGCTCGGCATGGGCGTGCGCTTCGAGGACGTGGAGGCCGATGCGCAACGCAAGCTCGAGGGCTTCGTCCGCGACCGCGCCGAGGAGTTCAAGGTCTAAGGGCTGGCGATTCTCGCGCTGCGCGGCTTCCACTGGTAGCGCGCGAGGGAGATCCGGCCGCTCCCGTCGAAGGCCACGCCCTCGTCCTCGAGCAGCGCGCGCTGCACCACGTCGCCGCTCCCGACGGTGCGCTCGCTCACCTCGCCGCGCGCGTTGACCACGCGCTGCCACGGCACCCGCGTGTCCGACTCGAGGGCCGAGAGCGCGTAGCCCACCTGGCGCGCCGCGCGTGGCATGCCGGCCAGTGCGGCGACCTGCCCATAGGTGGCGATGCGGCCCTTCGGGATCCGACGCACGACGGTGTACACCGCCTGCCAGCGCGAAGGCCTCGAGGCCCCCGCGGCCCGGCCCGGGCTCACTCGATCGTCTGGCCGATCGCCTGCTCGACGCGCACCATGTGCTCGCTCAGCGGCTCGCGGCGAGCGATCGCGGCGCCGAGGTCGGTGTCCGACACGTCGGGCAGGCGGTTGAACATCGAGTACACCGCGAGGTCGGCGCGGCTCGGTACGTCGGAGTAGTAGAAGGGCCGATTGCCGAGGAAGTTCACCAGGTCGTCCAGGCGCTGGGCGAACTCGCGCCCCATGGGGTCGCGGGAGTTGTTGCGGCCCCCGCGGCCACGACGGCCTTCGTCGACCTCTCCCTGGGCCAGCTGGGAGAGATAGGTGCGCCAGTAGAACGTGAAGGTCGCCTCGACCCAGGCCTCGAGGCTGCGCTGGGACGACGCCACCTTGGGGTCTTCGGACACCAGCGGCGGGTCCGGAAAGTGCTCGTCGAGCACGTCCAGAATGCGCGCCGAATCCGGGACGATCTGACCGTCGAGGTCCATCGCCGGCAACAGGCCAGTCGGGCTCCACCGCTTGAAGTCCTCGGGACTCTGCGGCTCCTGGAGCTCGTACTGGAGTTTCTTCAACGCCAGGGCCGCCTTCACCTTCACGGAGAAGGGGGCGCCGGGAGGCGCGTAGAGGATGATCTGAGACATGGCCGGGGTGCTCGAAAACGGCCGGAGCTTAGCGACTGGAAGCGCCCTCTGCCGGGAGCGGCTTAACCCCACGGAGCTTGTGGGTCGCGAGCACGGTCCAGATGCGGCGGATGCGTCCCGCGTCGTCGAGCAGCCCGTGCGTCACGAAGCGCGGCGCAATCCCGGGCTTCGGGTCGCTCGCTTCGCCCACCACCGCGATGGTTCCGTTCACGCTGCGAAGCGCGATGTTGGGCGGGCCCGACAGCCGGGTCACGTTGATGTGGAAGCGCGCCACCCGCTTGCGCCCGGTGACGAGCACCCGGGCCGCGTGGAACTCACCGCCGGCATCGGTCTGCAGCGTCACGTCCTCGGCGAGCATCGACTCCACCTGCTTCGGGTCGCCCGAGGCCAGCGCCGCGAGGAAGCGCGCGAGGGTCTGCTGCATGACGTCTTCGTCGGGCAGCTCCGCGCGGCGGTCTTCGTCGTAGCTCGCCATCGCGCGCCGCGCCCGGCGCAAGTGCTGGCGCACGCCCACCTCGCTGAGCCCGAGCACGAAGGCCGTCTCCTTGCCGCTGTACTCGAACACCTCGCGCAGGAGCAGCACCGCGCGCTGGGTCGGTGTGAGCTCTTCGAGCGCGAGCAGGAACGCGTAGGAGACGGACTCGAGCAGCTCGTAGCGACCCTCGGTCGACGGCGGCTCGTAGCTCGGGGGGGCATCGGGCTCGAAGCCCGACGCAGGGCGCGCCTCGAGGAGGGGCGAGCCCTCCGGCGTGTCGAGGGGCGCGGGCAGCCAGGGGCCGTCGTAGCGCCGGCGACGGCGGCGACGCAGATGATCGCGCCCCAGGTTCACGGCCACGCGCACGAGCCACGGCTTCCACGGACGGCCCGTGTCCTTGGGCGGCCGTGCGATCGCGCGCTCGAAGGTCGACAGCACGAGGTGCTCGGCGTCGGCCCCCGAACCCGTCAGGCGATACAGCAGGCCGAAGAGGTGCCCGCGCTCCGCCTCGAAAGCCTCGGCGAGGCCGGGCGGCACCGCACGCGCGGCGCCGCCCTCGGAGGCCACGGCCGGTGCGTCAGCCACCGCGCACCTCGCCGTTGCTTCCACCCTGCACTCCGTCGCGGGCGACGGCCCGGGCGGCCTCGCGGCCACTCGCGAACGAGGCGTCCACGAGCCAGCCGGTGTCGCCCACCCAGTCGCCGGCGACGTAGAGGCCGGGCCGGTGGGCGACGCGCACACCCGGGCGCCCGGCGAGGCCGCCCATCGCGGCGGTCGGCACGGCGTGCGCCACGCGCAGATCGGCGAGCACCTTCTTCGTCACCACGTGGTCGCGCCAGCCCGGCTGCAGGGCGTCGAGCTGACGACCGAGCTGCTCCTCGAGCTCGGCGCGCTCGGGCTTCTCGTCCGGAGCGAGGTAGCGCGCGGCGTGGATCAGCGCGCCGCCCTCGGGTGCCAAGCCGCGTGCGGAGAGCGAGTGCACCGAGAGGTAGGTCGGCTCGTCGATCCCGAGCGCAAAGGGCCGCCGCGGGTCGGGGAGCCGCGAGAGCCCGATCTCGAAGCAGGCCGCGCGCACGGGCAGGGAGCGCTCCGCCCACTCGGCGAAGGTCGGATCGCTTCCGCCGAAGAGCCCGTTGATCTCGGAGGGCCCCATCGCGAGCACCACCGCGTCGAACTCCTCGCTCCGTCCTTCGCCGAAGCCGACGCGCCAGCCCGAGTCCGGCCGTCCCGAACCGGAGTCCGAGCCGACGGGCTCGAGGGTGCGGGCGCGTGCACCGGCGTGGAGATTCGCACCGGCCTCGCGCGCCTTGGCGGCGATGGCGTCGACCATCGGCTGCCAGCCGCCGTCCAGGTAGCGCACGCCACCTCCGAGGGCGCCCTGCACCTGACGGATCGCCGTCCCGGCGCTCAGCTGCTCGGGCGCGTGGGCGTAGGTCGAGAGCCGGACCACGGCCTCGAACACACAGCGGAGGCGCTTCGTCGGAAAGGTCACCTCCAGGAAGTCGCGCAGGCTGCGTCCGTCCCAGGGCGCCGCGTCGAGCTTCGAGAGCCCGGCGAGCTTGCGGCCGAGTCGCAGCTTCTCGCCCGCCGAGAGCAGGGTGG
>JAAUYD010027857.1_pt1 | contig 17341 bp, 18 predicted proteins | sample 7278101 | NCBI WGS metagenome assembly JAAUYD01 (sample SAMN14350128, study PRJNA611818) | marine sediment metagenome | isolation source: surface marine sediment (0.6m) | place: French Polynesia: Moorea | collected 2018-08 | reverse complement strand
TCCATGCCGTTCGAGAAGAAGAAGCTCAGGTTCGGCGCAAAGTCGTCGATATTCATGCCGCGCGCCAGGTAGTACTCGACGATCGTAAACCCGTTCGAAAGCGTGAACGCAAGCTGGCTGATCGGGTTCGCGCCCGCCTCAGCGATGTGGTAACCGCTGATCGAGATGCTGTAGTAGTTGCGAACGTTATTCTCGATGAAGAACTCCTGCACATCGCCCATCATCTTCATCGCGAACTCGGTGGAGAAAATGCACGTGTTCTGTGCCTGGTCTTCCTTGAGAATGTCGGCCTGCACCGTGCCGCGCACAGTGGCAAGCGTCTCTCTCTTGATTCGCGCATACGTCTCGGCATCGACGACGAGCTCGCCGGATACGCCAAGCAACCCAAGCCCAAGACCATCGTTACCCTCGGGAAGATCACCTTCGTAATGTGGCCTCGCGTGATTCTCAAAATACGCATCGATCTTGTGCTGTGCCGTGTCCCAACCGCCGGTCTCGCGCAGGTGCTTCTCGACCTGCTGGTCAATGGCCGTGTTCATGAAGAACGCGAGAATCATCGGCGCCGGCCCGTTGATCGTCATCGACACCGACGTCGTCGGAGCGCACAGGTCGAAACCGGAGTAGAGCTTCTTCATGTCATCGACGGTAGCAATCGATACACCGGAGTTGCCAACCTTGCCGTAGATATCGGGCCGTTCGTGCGGGTCTTCCCCGTACAGCGTCACGGAATCGAAAGCCGTCGACAATCTCGCCGCTGGCTGGCCCAGCGACAGGTAGTGGAAGCGGCGGTTGGTGCGTTCCGGCGTGCCCTCGCCTGCGAACATGCGAGTCGGGTCTTCGCCGAGGCGACGGTAGGGGTACACACCGCCTGTGTACGGATACGCGCCAGGCAGGTTTTCCTTCTTCAGGAAACGCAGTAGCGCGCCCCAGTCTGCAAAGTCGGGGGCGGCGATCTTCGGGATCTTCTGGTGACTCAACGACTCGCGGTAGTTGTTGCCCGTGATCTCTCGACCACGCACCGTATAGCTGTAGCGCTCTGAGCGTACGCCCTCGCGGCGCGCCGGCCATTCTCGCAGCAGCGCCAGCGACTCAGGCGTAAGATCGCCAATGGCCTCCTGGTAGCGCTGCCTCAGCACGGCGAGGCTGCGATCTTCGGCATCGGTCAGCGCCTCGGACTGATAGGAATCGAGCGCTGCCGGCAACTCGGGATCTTCGAGAAGGCGGAGCGACTCGTGAATATGCTGCGCGCGGCTCGCGATGTCGGCCTGTGTCTCGACGCGCGCATTGATGTTGCGTCCCTGTTCGGCAATCTCGGCGAGATAGCGGATGCGTGCACCCGGAATCATGGCTGTCGAGCGCGGCTCGCGAATCGAGGTATCGATGTCAGGCGTCCAGTCGTCACTGTCGAGGCCGGTTTTCTCGGCGACTCGCCGGCACAACTCTGCGAACATCCAGCTGACACCCGGGTCGTTGAACTGGCTGGCAATCGTCGGGTAAACCGGAACTTCGTCATCCGGCATATCGAACTTGAGGTGATTGCGCTTCCACTGCTTGCGCACGTCGCGCAGCGCGTCCTCGGCGCCACGCTTGTCGTATTTGTTCAGCACGACGAGGTTGGCAAAATCGAGCATGTCGATCTTCTCGAGCTGGCTCGCCGCACCGTATTCACTGGTCATGACATACACGGAGTAGTCGACCATGTCGACGATCTCACTGTCGCTCTGTCCGATTCCGGCCGTCTCCACGATGACGAGATCGAAACCCTGCGCCTTGAGAAACGCGATGTGGTCGCCCAGCATCTCGCTCGTCGCGAGATGCTGTCGTCGCGTCGCGATGGACCGCATATATATACGATCGGAGCGCAGTGAGTTCATGCGAATGCGATCGCCAAGCAGTGCGCCGCCGGTACGACGCCGGGTCGGGTCGACCGCAAGTACGGCAATTCGCTTGTCGGGGAAACTGGCGAGGAAGCGATTGAGGATTTCGTCCGTGACGCTGCTCTTGCCTGCGCCGCCCGTACCCGTGATGCCGATGACAGGAACACGCCCTGCCTTGACCTGCCATTCCTTGCGCAGAGCGGCCAGCTCGGCATCGTCCAACACGCCTTCCTCGATCGCGGAAATCATCGCAGCGATATCGACGGCCGTCTCCGAGCTAGCCGGAACCGTGGTCGCCTTGCGGCCTGCCTGTGTCCGATCAATGAGATCGTTGATCATTGCCTCAAGGCCGAGCTCCATGCCGTCATGCGGGTGGTAGATGCGCTCAACGCCGTAGTCCATCAGCTCACGAATTTCTTCTGGCGTAATCGTTCCACCACCGCCTCCGAACACTTTGATATGGCCGGCGCCGAGTTCGCGCAGACGATCGACCATGTAACGAAAGAACTCGTTGTGGCCACCCTGGTAGGAACTGATGGCAATGCCATCGGCATCTTCCTGGATCGCGGCGCGCACAATGTCATCGACACTGCGATTGTGACCGAGGTGCACGACCTCAACCCCCTGCGCCTGGATCAGACGGCGCATGATGTTAATGGCGGCATCGTGTCCGTCGAACAACGACGCGGCTGTTACGAAACGCAATGGGATGGTGTCGCCGCTGCCTTCAGCGCGCGGCAAATCGTTGGCTGCCGTACTCATACGAAAACCCTGAGAAAAATTTTAATCTGGATTAAAATAATGCAGAATGGGTCGGGACTCAAGGAAAACCCCGCAAACCATGGCCAGAAAAGCGTCTGAAACCCGCTGGGAGCTGCAAAAAGACCGCATGTTGCGCGCGGCAGCCCGCTGTTTTAACGAAAAGGGGTACAGCGGCAGCTCCCTCAAGGACGTCGCCAACGTCCTCGGGCTTACCGACGCGGCCCTCTACTACTACGTCCGCAACAAGGAAGAGCTCGTGTACCTTTGCTACCTGCGGGCGGGCGATGTCGGCCGGGAAACGCTCGATCGAGCAATCGCGGAGGGAAAAAACGGGCTCGATACCGTCCGGCGATACCTCCGTTATCACCTTGAAGTCATGACGGGCGAACGCGGACCCATCGCGATCATGTCGGAGATTCCGTCACTCAAACCCGAGCACCGCGATGAGATTCTCGAGATCTCCCGTGATCACAGCGCGCGCTTCGAGGCAGTGCTCGAGCGCGGCATCGAGGACGGCAGCATCGCGCCGTGCGACGTGCGCATGACGGGCAACGCCATCATGGGATCATTGAACTGGGTGCCGAAATGGTTTCATGGCGACACCACTGTGGGCGAGAAGATCGTAGCGGAGTTTCCGGGAATCCTGAGCGCCGGGCTCGAGCACTGAGCCTGCGCGTCAGCGCGTATCAACAAAGACGTCGTCGTCGTCGACGACGGTTAGAAAGTCGTTGATGCGCTGCCAGAGCGCGTCGATTTCGTCCTTCGACAGGTCCGCATCCAGCGCGTCAATGTCGAGTCGCCCCGTCACAAAATCGAGGCGCGCCTGCACAGTCTTGCGAATGCGCGACTCATATCGAGCCGCCGACATTGAAACGCCGGTCTGTGGGTCAATGATCGTGACTGGGCTACTCGACGTACCAAGGCGCGAGCCAGTTGTGCCGCCATCGAGACGCTTCAGGTCGCTGAGCAGGAGGTTCATTGTCAGAACGACATCGCTGAATTCCTTGCGCAGGCCAACATACAGCTCATCCGAACGGGCACGTTGCTCGACGTTCATCGTGCGGAGTAGCTGATCACGGACCGCAATGAACTCCGGCACCTTGCGCTCCGCGGCGAGGCGATACCATGCTGATGCAAGCACCGGGTCGGCCTTTGCGCCCTGCCCCATCAGATACATGTAGCCGGTCATGTACTGCGCATACTTGTCACCGGTCTTGGCGAGTTCTTTTTCGTAGATGAACAGCGCGCGCTTGAAGTCGCCGCGCTCATAGAGCTTGTCGGCCTTGGACTGAAACCGCAGCGTCTTGGGGTCTATCGGACCAGTCGGGTAATCCGCCCATTGCGCAAGCGCTCCGCCGGCAAATGCGAATAACATGATCAGGGCAATGGCGATTCGAGCGATCAATTCAATCCTTCATCAATCGTTCCAGGACATCTGGTTTGAGGGACCGACGGGTGCAAAGTTCCTCCAATAATTGCGATCTAGTCCGCAAATTCGGGCTTGCGACGCTGCATGTTGGCGAGCACCGCCTCACGTTGGTTCGGCGAACCCAGCAAAGGCATCTGGATCCGGGCCTCGAGCGCCAGCGCGTCTTTCTCCGCAACGTTCCAAGCTTCGTTCACGAGCCGTTTGACCCCCCGAATGGCTTCCGGCGAGCGTTCCGCGCAGGCCGCGGCGACGTCCCGCGCCGCCGCAAGAGGATCGTCTTCGATACCCGTCACAATACCGAGGCCGAGCGCTTCGTCTGCGTCGAAAACGCGAGCGGTCCACGCCAGTTCCTTGATGCGATCGGGCGGCACTATGTCGCGCAGCGTGGTGCTGATCGCCATGTCGGGAATGATGCCCCATTTGGACTCCATGATGGAGAACCGGGTGTCGGGCGCGGCGAAACGCAGATCCGCACCTGCCGCCACCTGGAATCCGCCACCGAACGTGAAGCCGCGCAGCGCACAGATCACAGGGACCGATAATTCGCGCCACGCATACCCGGCTCGTTGCGCCAGGTTCGCGATCGAACCCTCGACCGGTGCAAGCAACGTCTTTACCGCTTCCGGACCGCCTTCGGAAAACGTCGTGATATCGATACCGGCGCAGAAATTGTCGCCGGCACCGTGCAGGACCACCGCACGCACACCCTTCTCGGACTGCAGTCGACGGCCCGCCGCATCCAGCGCTTCGAACATCTCGATATCGAGGGCGTTCATCTTGTCCGGCCGGTCGAGCATGACCTCGGCGACATGACCCTCGATACTGATACTGACCCGCTCGGACATCGTCGCTATCCCCCTTACGCCCTTAGCGTGCACTTGCCATTGCGCAGAACAACCGCGTCGCGCTCTTTGACCGAACAGCTGAAACTGACCACGTTGCCGTCCTGCCACATGTCAGTCGTAATCGTATCACCGGGCATCACCGGCGCCGAGAAACGCGCGTCGAATTCCTCGATCAACGTATAGTCGTAATCACAAATCGTCTGCAGTATGGCGTTGCAGGCCACGCCAAAAGTGCACAAACCGTGCAGAATCGGCCGCTCGTAACCAACGGCGCGTGCGCGCGACGGATCCGCGTGCAGCGGGTTGCGGTCTCCAGTCAGTCGATACAGCAAGGCCTGATCGGCACGTGTGGCGATGTCGCAACTCAGGTCGGGTTCGCGACGCGGCACTCGATGTGGCGGGATACCCTTGCCGCGTGGCCCGCCGAAACCGCCGTCGCCTCGCGCGACGATCGAGCAACCCATTGTGAACAGGACGGTATCGTCGCTCGCCAGCCGGCCTTCGGCCTCGAGCAGAATGAGCGCGCCAAGCTTCGGTCCGCGATCGAATGCATCAACGACACGTTTGTTGATCTTCAGTTCAGCGGCGGGCGGCAAAGGCCGATAGAGCGTCAGACGCTGCTCCGAGTGGAGAATCTGGTTGTAGTCCCAGCCGAGTCCTTTGGGAAACATGTCGGGGACCAGCACCGTCGCCAGCGTTGGCACGGTTCTGAGCGGCTCGCCCTGCTCGTAGACATAGGGCAACTCATCGGTATTGACCGGGTCTCGTCCCATGCCAATGGCCAGAGCGTACAGCATCGTGTCCGCGTCGGTATAGGTAAACGGCAGGTCGAGTTCGACCGTCGACAATAGCTTGTCGTATTCAAGAGGCATGGATCATCCGTGCTTGCTGGCGTAGTTCCACCCCAAGTCTGCCAGCGGTTGCACCGCTTTCACAGCCTGGGACGCGTGCGCACTGGCAGCGGTTCCGTCGCGCACACGCCCTGCGATGCCCTGCAAGATGGCGGCCAGACGGAAAAAGTTATAGGCCGCGCAGAAATTCATGTCTGGAATGCCGTCACGACCAGTACGTTCGCAGTACAGCGCCGTGTACGCATCCGTCGAGGGGATGCCCAGTTCGGCCAGCGGTTTGTCCGCGAGTCCCACAGAACCAATACCGATTTCCGGCATCTGCCAGGCCATCAGGTGATAGGTGAAATCTGCAAGCGGATGCCCGATCGTCGAGAGCTCCCAGTCCAGCACGGCGATGACTTTCGGTTCGGTCGGATGCAGCACCATGTTGTCGAGGCGATAGTCGCCATGAACAATGCTCGCAGAGTCGTCGGTCGGCAGGTTCTCCGGCAGCCACTCGATGAGCCGATCCATTGCTTCGACCGTTGAAGTTTCCGAAGCACGATACTGGCGGGTCCAACGCGAGATCTGGCGCTCGAAGTAGTTGCCCGGTGCGCCAAAACCCTCGAGCCCCAACGCCTTGTAGTCTGCGTTATGCAATTGCGCCATCGTCGCATTGACGTTGTCGTAGATTGCCGCGCGCTCATCCGGCTCAAGTCCTGGCAGATCGAGCGACCAGAAAATTCGACCGTCGACGAACTCCATGACATAGAAACTCGTGCCGACGATGTCATCGTCCTCGCACAGCACGTAAGGTCGCGGCACGGGGAAACCGGCACCGTATAGCGCGCTGATAACGCGAAACTCGCGATCGACAGCATGCGCGGACTTGAGCAATTTGCCGGGCGGTTTGCGGCGCAGAACATAGCGACCCGATCCGGCCGTGAGCAGGTAGGTCGGATTCGACTGCCCGCCCTTGAATTCTTCTACCGTCAAAGGTCCGCTAAAACTCTCGACATGCGATGTCAGGTACTCGGCAAGACGCGCCTCATCGATGCGATTCGCTTCGCGAACCTCTCGTGTACCCGTGTTTTGTGCCTGGCGATCGACCATGGCGCAAGAGTGTACCGCTACATGCGGAAAATGCCGAACGGAGTCTCGTCCGGTTGTGGCGAATTCATCGCGGCCGACAGGCCATGGGCAAGAACAGCGCGTGTTTCGACAGGGTCTATGATGCCGTCATCCCACAACCGACCGCTGGAATAATAAGGATTGCCCTGATTCTCGTATTGCGCACGAATCATGTCTTCAAAGTGAGCCTTGTCTTTTTCCGGCCATTCCTCGCCGCGCTGCGCCAGACCCTCTTCCTTCACGGTGGACAGAACCAGCGCAGCCTGGTCACCACCCATTACCGAGATACGCGCATTCGGCCACATCCACATCATGCGGGGGCTGTAAGCACGACCACACATCGCGTAGTTGCCCGCGCCGAATGAACCACCTACGACGACAGTAAACTTCGGCACTGTCGCCGTCGCCACGGCATTCACCATCTTGGCGCCATCCTTCGCAATGCCGGCATGCTCGACGCGTTTGCCGACCATGAAGCCCGTGATGTTCTGCAGGAACAGGATAGGCGTTCGGCGACGATTGCAGAGCTGTACAAAATGCGCGCCCTTTTGTGCCGACTCGGGGAACAGGATGCCGTTGTTGGCCACGATACCGACCGGATAGCCATCGATATGCGCGAAGCCGCAAACGAGCGTCGCGCCATAGAGCTTCTTGAATTCGTGGAACTCGCTGCCATCAACGATCCGCGCGATGATCTCGCGGATGTCGTAGGGAAACCGGAACTCGCGCGACACGATGCCGTAAATATCTTCCATCGGGTGCAGCGGATCGGTCGGTTTGCGTCGTTCGACGCTCGGTCGGCGCGGGAAATTCAGGTTGGCGACGATATCGCGGGCTATCGCCAGCGCGTGCTCGTCACTGTCGGCAAGATGATCCGTTACGCCGGAGATCCTGGAGTGCACGCTGCCACCGCCGAGCGTCTCCGCATCGACGACCTCGCCGGTTGCTGCCTTCACGAGCGGCGGACCGCCGAGGAAGATCGTGCCCTGGTTGCGGACGATAACCGACTCATCGCACATCGCCGGGACATAGGCCCCACCCGCTGTGCAGGATCCCATGACGACGGCGATTTGCGGGATGCCTTTGGCGGACAGCCGCGCCTGGTTATAGAAGATCCGGCCGAAGTGCTCGCGGTCAGGGAACACTTCGTCCTGCCGTGGCAGGAATGCACCGCCCGAATCAACCAGGTAAATGCACGGCAGGTGGTTCTCCTCCGCGATCTCCTGGGCGCGTAAGTGCTTTTTCACGGTGAGCGGGTAGTACGTGCCACCCTTGACCGTCGCGTCGTTGGCGACGATGACGCATTCCTTGCCGTGGATACGGCCGATACCTGTAACGATGCCGGCGCTCGGCACGTCATCGCTATAGACCTGCCACGCGGCCTGGCGACCGACTTCCAGGAAATGCGTGCCTTCGTCCAGCAACGCGTTGATGCGATCGCGTGCGAGCAGTTTGCCGCGCTTGATGTGACGTTCTCGCGAGCGCTCGGAGCCACCCTGCATGACGTACTCGTCGACCTCCCGAAGCTCCTGCGCGAGGGCTTCGTGCGCTTCCTTATTTTTTTCGAAGTCTTCCGACGATCGGTCGACCTGGGTTTCTATTACCGGCATCGCCTTACTTCGTTGCGTTGAACAACTCACGGCCAATCAGCATGCGGCGGATCTCGCTGGTTCCGGCGCCGATCTCGTAGAGCTTGGCGTCGCGCCACAGACGGCCGGCCGGATAATCGTTGATGTAGCCGTTCCCACCGAGCGACTGGATGGTCTCACCGGCCATCCAGGTTGCTTTCTCGGCAGCCACGAGGATACATCCAGCGGCATCAAAACGGGTAGTGAGGCCACGATCGCAGGCGCGTGCGACCGCGTAGACATAGGCCCGCGTTGCATTCATCGTCGTGTACATATCGGCAATCTTGCCCTGCATGAGCTGAAATTCGCCGATTGGCTTGCCGAACTGCTTGCGATCGTGAACATACGGCATAACCACGTCGAGACACGCTGCCATGATGCCCAACGAACCGCCGGACAGGACCACACGTTCGTAGTCGAGGCCGCTCATCAGGATCGCGGCACCCTTGCCCTCCTCAGCGATCAGGTTGTCGGCCGGGATGCGGCAGTCCTCGAAAAGGACTTCGCTCGTATCGGAACCGCGCATCCCGAGTTTGTCGAGCTTCTGTGGCGTCGAGAACCCGGGTGTGCCGCGTTCGACAACAAATGCGCTGACGCCGTGACTGCCCTTATCCGGGTCCGTCTTCGCGTACACGACCATGACGTCTGCACCGGGCGCATTCGTGATCCACATCTTTGAGCCGTTCAGTACGTACTCATCGCCGTCGCGCGCAGCCGTCGTGCGCATGCTCATGACATCGGAGCCAGCGCCGGGCTCGCTCATCGCGAGCGCACCAAGGTGCTCGCCACTTACGAGCTTCGGCAGGTACCTTTCCTTCTGCGACGCGTTGCCCCAGCGCCTTATCTGGTTGACGCACAGATTGGAGTGCGCGCCATAGGACAATCCCAGAGACGCCGATGCGCGACTGATCTCTTCCATGGCAACGACGTGTGCGAGGTAGCCAAGTTCCGAGCCACCGTAGTCACCCTCGACCGTGATGCCCAGCAAACCGAGCTCGCCGAGTTCGGGCAATAGATCGCGTGGAAATTCATTGTTTGCATCGATCTCGGCCGCTCGCGGCGCAATGCGATCAGTTGCGAAACTGCGCACCGTTTCCCGCAGCAGGTCGAGATCCTCACCAAGACCAAAATCGAATTCAAACATGGAGTTAGGGCTCTGATGCCAAGGTTACAGATGTAACCTCATTCTCCGGGGAAGGCTCCGGGTCTTGAATACCAATCGCGGGGTACCGCGCTTGTCCCTGTGAACCGGATTATTCGCGGCGCTCGTTGCCGGACAAAGCGTCAATGAACAGCGAGAAGAGTTCGAACTGCGAGGTGATGCCCAGCTTGGAGAACAGGTTGCGCTTGTGAACCATGACCGTGCCAGGCGCGATGTCGAGTTCACGCGCAACAGACTTTGTTGAATGACCGCGCAACAACAGCTGAGTGATCTGGCGCTCGCGCTGTGTCAGCACGTCGTCACCGAAGTTATCGAAACACTCGGTGAGGCGCTGGTGGATCGAACGATCGGGCGCTTCGGGCGCTGCGGTGCGCCCCTCCCACGAGCGGCGCATGCCGGCGAGCACGACCGGCTCGATCAGGTGCAGACGGCTCAATTCAGCCTTCGTGAAGCGTTTTTCGACGCGCCCGACAACGATCACGAGCGTCGTCGTCGGCGAGACATCCTGGAGGAAATCCATCTCGTCAACGAGATGCGTCCGTTCGACATACTGCCGGTAGTACTCGCTCGATCGAAATCGGTCCGGTTGTGCGTCGCGGAATCGGCACATTGATGGTTTCTCGTTTGACAGCGCCATCTGGTACAGCGGGTCGAGAAGGTACGGTCCGGCCAGGTAGCGATCGAGAAAATGACGGCGTCTTGCTGGCGCCAACGAGTGGGCCAGCACTTCGGGTGATGCATCCTTGTGGAACGCGAGCAGGCTGGTGCCGCTGTTTTCGACCGTCGCGCAGATAAGGTCAACAAGGCGCGCCGCAATTGTGTCGGGATCGCTGGCGTCGACAACTCCGGCAAGCGTGTCATGCCATTCGGCGGTTATGAAGGGGGAGTCCACCATGGTCAGAGCTGATACAGAGCGGCGGTGGCCCCGGAGGGGTCACGAATGACACAGAAGCGACCGCCTCCAAGACCTCGCGGTTCGAGAACGACCTCGCCGCCTGGCGTGGTCATCGAATAATCCGCGTAATCCCCCATCGACACATCTTCACTGCCCCATCCGACAACGGCTTTATAGAAGTCACGGACACCGTCGGCGTCGTCGACTGCCATGTCGATCCAGCCGATTTTGCCGATTTGTGCACTGTCGGACATAGACGTCTCTTTTTCTTTCAGAACGAAGTCAGGAACGATGCCGCATTGCCGCCGACACGTCCAATGCCGGACCGTGCGGCCGCCAGGTAGTCGTCGCCCTGCGGATAGTCTTCGGGCCGGTCGCTCCAGACGCGCCTCACGCGATTGCGGTGATAGACGCGCAGCTGTGCCAACAGTGGAATAACCCGCTCGGGGTCGTTGCCGGTCAGTTCGCGGTGTTTTTCAGGCAGGCGGTAGAACGGCAGGTTCATGTCCGCATGATGTGCGTTGTGATATCCGAAATTGAGCACCAGCAAGTTGAGCCAAGGGAATCGTAACGAGAGCGTTGGGGTGAACGTATGCTCCTGCTCCCATTCCCGATCGCCCTTGTGCGACGGCCTTACCTTCGGCTCGTACAGCGTCAATGTGTAATCGTAGTCGTGTTGCAGGCTGTCCATGAACCTCAGGACATGGATCAGGAGCAGGTATGCAACGACGTAGAGCAACGCGACTTTCGGGAAGAACACGAGCAGCGCAACGAACAGGCTGCCCCTGATCAGGATGACGGTGACGTTGCGCATGCGCTGGTCGCGTCGCTCGGGAATCACGAACGAGGTGAGCACCATCACACCGTGCATCATCAGGTCGTGGGCCGGGATATAGAACCACTCGAGCACCTGTACCACTCGCCTGAACAGCGGATGTTTCTCAAGCACATTGCCGTAGTCGAAACAAACCACATCGGCGTTGTCGACGTGATGCCGAAAGTGCTTGTAGCGCATATCTTCGTAGGTGCCGTAGGCCGCTCCGCACAGCCAGCTCAGAAATTCGCCGAGCCGTGTATTATCACGTTGCCGATGGAAGATCGCGTTATGCCCGCACTCGTGGATGAGATAGGCGGCAATGATCATCGCGTGAGCGAGCAGCAGCGTACCCACCGCATTGACGGTCCAGAGATTCGAAAAGAGCGCGGCGAAGCCGAGCACGTAAGCGACGCAGGCGTAGCTGACTGCCAGGCCGTAGTACAGCAGCCCTTTTCGCTCTTTCAGTCGGATCGCCAATACCGTCTCCGCGTTCGCGGCATGCGACTAGTTGTACACATAGGCAAAACCTATTGCTAGCATATGCGCCACCTGATTCGTCCCGGAGACGTCGCGCATGAAACTTGTAACCGCCATTGTAAAACCCTTTCGTCTCGACGACGTGCGCAACGCGCTCAGCGAGGTCGGCATCCAGGGGATGACCGTCAGCGAGGTCAAGGGCTTCGGGCGCCAGCGCGGCCACACCGAACTGTACCGCGGGGCGGAGTATGTTGTTGATTTTCTTCCAAAAGCCAAAATCGAGATCGCCGTTACCGACGATCTCGTCGAGCGCGTCATGGAAGCTATCGTCGATGCCGCCAAGACCGGTAAGGTCGGCGACGGCAAGATCTTCGTTACACCGATCGAACAGGTCTTGCGCATTCGCACCGGTGAAACCGGCGACAGCGCGCTATAGGACGCCCCACACAGCGCGCGCAACCATGAACCAGAGCGCCAGTGCCGCAATGGCATAGGTAACGAAGCGCGCCATAACGATATTCACCGTGCAGTGGATCGTGCTGTGCGCGATGCGAAACACGAGAAACACCCAGGCAGCGACGATATCCGGCTGTCCGGCTGTGCCCGTGACGTGCAGGTACAGACACAGCGCGTAGAACAGCACCGGCAACTCAAAGAGGTTCTTGAAGTTGTTTGCCGGGTAGTTGACCTCGTCGGGTAGCCGCAGGGCACCTTTCTCCGGCGTCGTGTACTCCTGTACCGGCCGCTGTGCCCGATGCATTGCGGGAATCCGCCGCGCGTACAGCACAATCCAGACAATCGCCGTCAGCACCATCATGCCCAGCATCGGGACAAGAATCTGGCCGCCCGTCATGATTCGTCCCCCTGCCCTGCGACCATGCAGAATGCGTTCAGCTTATGGCCGTCGAGGTCGCGAAAGTACGCGGCGTAGAAATTCCCCTGCCGCGGCCCCGGATCGCCCTCGTTCGTCCCACCCAGTTCCAGCGCCTTCGCGTGCACGGCATGGACCTTCTCCGGCGCATCCACGACCAGCGCCACCATCGTGCCGTTGCCGACCGAAGCCGGCTTGCCGTCATAAGGCGTAATCACCGACAGACCCGGCTGATCCATACTGGTGCCCCACGCAACAAAGTTGTCGCCCTCGAAGACTCGCCCTGCACCAATGACGGCCATCAACTCATCATAGAACTTCGCCGCGCGCGGAACGTCGTCCGTGCCGAGCGTTACGTATCCGATCATGATCCCCTCCTCATTCTTATTCGAGATCCAGCGCACTGCGCCATGCATTGAGCTTAGCCGAGAACGACATCGACGCGTAGGCCGGGCTTGTCGACGGCAACAGCACCTGGTCTGCAGCCGACGTTGCCGAAAGCACGAAGCGCGCGAACATCTGCTGTGCCTTGCGGCCGTTGAAACCGATCGTCCGGATATCCGGATGATCGATAAAGAACGCGTCGAAGTCGTTCGCTTGCGCGCTATCCAGCCGGATTGCAGCATCCATGCTGCCAGGCCGAACTGAACTCTGCAGGACGTCCCAGAGCGCGATACCGCGCTCGCACAGCAGCGCACAGCGCGTCACGTAATCCCCCTCGACGCCGTAGAGCTCAGCCATGATTTTCCAGAAGGCATTCTGCGGATGCGCGTAGTACTCCTGTTCTGCGATGGAGCGATCACCCGGCAGGCTTCCGAGAATCAGAATCCGCGCATCGCTGCGAGCGATCGGCGGAAACCCCTCAGAGCGCGTCATGGATTGCTCCAGCTGCCGTAAATCACTCGCGCCACTTGAGCAAACGCCGTGCGAGTAACTCCATATCGCCGGCCTCGCGGCGATGCATGACCGGGTCGTCGGCGGTGATGTTCATGCCGCGTACGGTCTTGCGCAGCAATACGCCGTCCTGATCGAAGTCGAAATCGATGACATTCAGGCAGCAGGTTGACTGGTCGAGCAGGCCGAACGCTTGCAGGCCAACACCTGTCGCCCAGCCAAGTACCGCTGCGTTGGTACCGCCATGCGCAAATATGGCGAGATCGTGCCACGAGTCGTCGGCGAGCAACGCATCCATTGCACTGCAGATGCGCGCGTAAAAATCGTGGTAACGCTCTCCGCCGAGAAAGGTGGCTTCCGGCTGCGTGGCGCGCCAATGCGAAAACGCGATATCGGCAACGATGTCGTAGCCGCCCGCTGCTTCTCCCTTGCTGGGTCGAATCTCTTCGAGGTCGGCGATGACGCCAAGTTCGAGCTCTCGATCGGCGAGTATCGTCTCACCGGTCTGGCGCGTGCGCGGCAACCCCGAGCACACGGCCTTGTCGACATGGACGTCCGAGAACATCTCGGCCATAGCTCGAGCCTGCACCTGCCCTCGCCGATTCAGCTCGACACTGTCCGGATCATCGACGAAATTACCGTTCTTATCGACGTAGTCGACAGCGCCGTGACGAAACAGGTAAAGGCGACGTCGACGCGATCCGTCGATCGCAACATGTTTTCGCGCTATGCGGCAGGGCCCTGGCAACTCGGTCATACTTCTTCGTAGGGCATCGATTGCATGAATTCGAGTTGCTCGGCCTCGGAGATACCGCGCTGCAACCAGTTTGCATGCGGGCGATAGGCCTCGCGCGCCGTAAGCGCAGTAACGCCATCGATGTGTATATCGTCGCGCAAGAAGAAGGCGTTGGTGCCTGTCGAGTCGCAGCCGATCAGGTAATACCCCTTCTCGATACCGAGTTTCTCGAGCGCAGCGAGCGACGCACCGTAATAGAAGCCGCTGGGATGTTTGGCAAAGCGTTCGAAACTGGCATCGTAAGGTACCGTCAGGGAAAGGTCGGGGCCGATACCCGCGTTGTATTCAATGCACACGACTCGCGGCGATACGCAGTCCAGCAACTGCCAGAACCAGTAGTCGTTACCGTCGACATCGATCGACAGAAAGTCGATCTCCCGCGGAACGCCGGCCCCCTCGATCATCGTCTGCAGGTTATCGCGGGTGATGAACACCTGCTTTGCCGTGACCCTGTCACAACCATGCCGGTTCGCGGCGTACCGGAAGTAGTCGACATTGTCCTTCGATCCGTCCATCAGGAGACCGTGAAAGTCCTCCTTGAGTATCAGACGCAGTGCATTGCATTGCGAAGCGCCGAAGCCGAACTCCACGAACCAGCGCGATTCGAAACCGATCTCGTCGAACAGGTAGCGCAAGATGCCGTCTTCGCCGTTCTGTGAAAGCCAGCTGTATTCGTAACGCGCGAGGCCCGGCACGTCCGCCAGCGAGCGCGGCGGAAACTTTTTCCTGTCGGGCTTGTTCCAGAGCGATGCAACCCTGCCGGCGCGCACAGCAAACGGTGTCAGCTTCTGCTGCAGCCATTTTCGTGCCCGACGCAGGCGGTATTTCTTGACCGGGATGTCTGCCATGCGGGTTAGTGTACCCGAGGCATGGTGCACAGCGCTTGCGAATGAATGCGCGGCTAACGCGCGTACTCGAGCAAGCTGTTGCCACGACGCGGCAGCAACGCCTGCCAGTCGCGGCAACTCGTCCCGGTCTGATCCCCGAGAATAACGGCCGCACGAAACGAACGGCTCATGGCGCTGGCAAACAGCCGCTGATAGTACGGCATCGTGCCGACATAAAACGGCAGTATCTCCTCGAGCGTCAGGTCGGTGTCGAGCTTCTCTGCAAACGCTTCATAGAAACGGGCCATCGCATCGGCGACGGGGCCCTTGTCTTTTAGTGATGCAGACGGATTCAGCGTCCAGGTCATATCGGCCTGCAGCATGCAGGTCCCGGCAAAGCCGGCCCGCCGCTCGTCTGACCACTGCTCCGGGGCAATCAGGCTCAGCGACCACTCATGGTCGATCCAGTACAGGTAGGTCGCGGCGCCGATGGCGGGGCGAAACTTGAACTTCGCCGACAGAATGAGCATCGACGTGAAGAACTCGGCCAGCAGCTGGCGGCGCGGCTTGACCACCACGCCTCTCGGCTCGGTGCGCTCCCAGTCAAGGAGAAACCCGTTGCTGCCTTTGCCCTCGGGATTCCCGTCGGTTTTGCGAGCCACGACAGATGTCGGCGATTTGTCGGGAGATCTTCCGTCCATGCGTAAAGGTTACCGCAACCGCGACGCCGGCATCGAGACCGGGCGCCGGAAATACAACTTGTTACAGGCTGGGAGCCTGTTGCGGGGGGGCTGCCCGGTTCTATGCGGGGAAGAAGTCGATCGGCTTGGTGGTCGTGACCGCCTCGACGTCACGCGCTTCGAAGCGGAACAGCTTCACACGCTGCACGAGCTTACGCTCGAGTTCCTCATCATTGAGCTCACTCGATACGACTTCACACATCGTGACCTGGCCGCTCGGCGCAATCGTCAGGCGCAGCACGAGTTTGCCTTCGAGCGATGGATCGCGGCGCAGCGCACGGTTGTACAGCGCGAAGATAGCGCCCTTGTTCTTATCGAACACCAGCTCAATTTCCTCGCGCGAACGCGATGCTTTGCCACTCGTACCCTGACGACGTGCGTCCGGGCCCTGCTGGCCGATACCGGCAACCGGGCTTTCGACCTGGGTCGTATTGCGTCCGGCAATGCCGGTGCCACCCGTGTTGCGGCTCATGTTCGCGGTATTGATACCGCTCGACGCAGTGCCGACACTCGACGTGATCATCGAACGTTCATTGCGCTGGGCCTCACCCACTGACGCCGTCAGCGGACGATCGTCATTGACCTGGAGATCCTTGTCGACGAGATCCGCGAGGTCCTCGGCGAACGGCATAAAGGCTGCCTGGGCTTCCTCACGTGCCTGTTCCGTCCGGTCAACAACGGGTTCGGGCTCAGGCTCGGGTTCCGGCTCAGGTGTTTCCTCGACGACCTGCTCCGGCTCCGGCTCGAGCTCCTCAGGCTCTGGCTCCTCGGGCTCCGGCTCGGGCGGCGGCGGTGGCGGCAGCGGCTCTTCCTCGAGCAACAGCTCCGCAATGCGTGGCGGAATCTCTTCAACATCAAACGGATCGGGCTCCGGCACAGGAATGAACGGCCACACGGCGCTGAGCAGCACGCAGATCAGGAAGACGATGCCCAGCAGGCGCTGGAACTTCTTCTCCTGGTCCCTGCCCGTCGTCCATGGCAGGTCATATTCTCTGTAAAACGGTAAGTCCAATTCCGTGACTCCTGGTCTCTATGCCGGCCTTACAGCGACGCCTGCAGGTCGTCCAGCTTGTCTGAACTCTTCTGCAGCACGGCCAGCGAGATTTGCCCGTAATCCGATTGCGTACACGTCGCCATGACCTTTTTCAGCAGACGGTACGGAATGTCCTTGTCGCCCATGATCGTGACTTCACGACCGGCGATGTCGTCCTTGGCCGCACGCCGCAAGACACGGTCGTTCTGCGACAGCAGCGCCTCGCGCAGCGCGGGGATATCGTTGCCCTTGGTAGCCATGACGTCATCGATCTTCGCGACCGGCTCGCCCTGCACGAGAATGTCGGTCTTGCCAATCAGGATCGTG
>JAAUYD010137438.1_pt1 | contig 17356 bp, 11 predicted proteins | sample 7278101 | NCBI WGS metagenome assembly JAAUYD01 (sample SAMN14350128, study PRJNA611818) | marine sediment metagenome | isolation source: surface marine sediment (0.6m) | place: French Polynesia: Moorea | collected 2018-08 | reverse complement strand
AGTGGCTTTGAGAACTTCAATGGTGTGTGATAGTTCTTTTGTACGCTCTCGAACTGTTTGTTCTAGGACGATGTTGTAATTGGTTAAGGCTTGTTGTGCTTGCTCTAAGGCGACATTTTTGACTTCGAGTTGTTTAGTAAACTCGATTCGTTCTGCTTCTGCTTTTTTGCGCTCGGTAATATCTTGAAAGGCAGCTATGGCATAGTTAATTTCCCCCTGCTCGTTATAAATAGGGGTAGCTGAAACTTCTAAGGGTATAGTTTTGTCAGGAGCGCGAATCTCCATATCGTCAACAGTTGATCTTTGACCCTTCAAGGCTTTTACGATCGCTCCTTGTTCCCTTGGGTACAATCGATCGGTTCCTGCTAAATAGGCTGGATATTCCTCTTGTAATTTCTCGAATGTGTCTGAGGTTATGATTTCCTTGCCTAGTACCTCTTTTGCAGTATGATTGGCGTAATATGGTTTACCTTGAGCATTAACAATAAATACGCCGACTGGTAGGGCTTCTAGAAATTGAGCTATTCTTCTCTCGCTTTCTCGCACCTCTGCTTCTGCTTGTTTCAAGTTTCCGAATAATTGGGCGTTTTGAATGGAAATTGCTGCTTGAGAGGAGAGAATTTTTAACACTTCTAGACGATCGCTAGTAAAGGCACCTGTAGTTAAATTATTTTCTAAGTAAAGCAGACCAATTAATTTACCTCGATCGACGATCGGCGTACATAAAATAGATTTGGGTTGTTTTTTAGCTATATAAGTATCTTTAGTAAATCTGCTGTCAGTAATAGCATCTTCTAAAACTAGATTTTCTTTGGTTCTTTGTACGTAATTTATTATAGATAGGGGCAATTTTTCACTATTTGCAACTGAATTATATCTACTTACTATCAGCTCTTCTCGATCTACATTCGCCTTTATTTCTATAAATAGATTACCTTTTTTTTCTAAAAGAAGAACCCCAGTTTGAGCGCCAGCATTTTCAATAACAATTTTAATTAATTTATCTAGCAATCTATCTAGTAAAATTTCGCTAGAAATTGCTTGCGAAGCTCTTAAAATGCTGTGAAAATCGAAAACCTCAGCGGGAGTTTCATCCTCGCTGGTAATTGTAGAAGGTAAGCGAGTTTGAAGAGTATCTTTTGAGGCTGTTGCTAAAAACTGCGGATATCGGTCTTCTAAATCTTTAACTTTAGCTATTGCTCCCCAGCGCTGATAGGCATAGTGGGCATCTTGTAGGTAATGGCGAGCAACGTGGTTTTGACCTCTAGCTAGGTAAAATCTGCCTGCTAGTTCGTAGGCTAGGGCTTCTTCGTTGAGATATTCGTTTTCGTGGGCTAGGGTTATGGCTCGATCGTAATATTCTCTGGCATCTTTATATTGACACAGAACGCGGGCGCGTTCGGCTTCAACTAAGTAGAATTTGTGGAGATAATTCATAGGGGCAGAAGATGCCAATCGCTTTATTTTTTCTTGGTTGAAAGTTACTTTGGCGAGAATAAACTCTTTTTCTTCGGTTGAGACATTATTAAGCCCACCTAGATAAGCAATAGAGGAATAAAAGTATAAGATAGGAATATATGGAGATCCGGCAACTCCCTCCGAATATTTTTCTGTCTCAGTTGCATTGATAATAGCTTGAGAATAATCCTGAAACAGATTACAGAGTATAAGTTTGCACAAATATAGGAAAAAAGCTCCAGTGACATGATTTGATAAATAAACAGGTGTAATTTGGCGCTCGTCATAGATATCGCCAATTAATAGTTGAGGATTTTCTGATTTGCCCAATAAGTTTAAAACTGTTTGATGAAAAATTTTCTGATAATTAAGAGCTACCTCTTGGTTTAGTTTGGAGATCGCTTTGCCGTAAGCTGCTATTTGAGTTTCTGATTCAGAAAGTTTCGAGCCAAGATAATACAAATAAAAACAGTAATTAATCGCAGAATAAGCAGCATATTCTATATCTCCAATTTCCAGCCCGATTTGATAAGTCTCTTGCAATTGTAAGCTTCCCTTAAGATGTTCCTTCGAGTGAATTAAGTAGTTATAAATCTCGAATAATACCATCGCTTTATATCTATTACTCGGTAAGCGAGATGATAGGCGTAAAGCGAGTTGACCAAATTCATAACCAGTTTCAAATTCCTCCGCTATGGCAATAAGATTGATTCCGTAATTGACGTAACCAATAACAGAGGAAGGAGCATTGCCATATTTAACAGACAAATTGACTAAGTTACACACAAGAATTGAGTCGAGTTCAGGAATACTCATATATGCAGCAGAATGAATAGAGCTTATAATTCTCATTGCTGCCAACTTAAAAGGATCGGTCATCTTTGGCAGATTTATTAAATCCCCCAGGCTTTTGTCTGCCAAAACCAATTTGCTTTCTTTCAAAGTTTGTAGAACATCTGACTGACTTGGTTTTTCAGGAAAGGTAATCCCCAAAAGTTTCAGAATTTCTAGCCCAATCTTTACTGCTGAATATAGCTGGTTCTCAGCTATACAGGCTTGTATCTTGATTTGATAGGTTTTCACTTTGTCCAGCAAAGTTTTAGCTTGTTGCCGTACAACCTCAGTCAAACTCTCTAATAGATCGAAGTTAGCACTGAGATATGCCGCTTCTGCAACTTCGTTATAAAGTTCCAAGGTGAATTCATACTGCTGTTGCCAGCTATCTTCTGCTAACAGTTCCAAACCAATCTTGAAGTATTGGAAGGCAGTTTCATAGGCTGTGGATGCCTTTGCTTTTTTACCTGCGATTAGGTTTAATCGAGCTAGTTCATCTTGCTGCGTCTGTTGCTTAATTAACTTCCTACCTATATTTAATTGATTAACAATATCAAATATTTTTGGCTCTTGTTTTGCTGGTGGTGTATTTTTCAACAGCAGTTGTCCTACCTGCCAATGGACAGTTGGTTTCTCTGTTTTGATAATTAGGGAATAGGCTGCTTGCTGAATGCGATCGTGGGTAAATTTATATTCAACCGCGATCTTCTCAGCCAATCCCTCGACATCCATTTCTATCAGCTTGTAGGTATCGCTAAGCGGTATAATTAAACCTTGCGCGATCGCTTGCCATAAGTTAGCAGCAGCTTGTTGAGGTGATGTTTCTGAGACAATGGCTAAGGTTTGGAGTTCAAACTTATTGCCAATACAAGCTGCTAATTGCAAAAGACTTTGTGTTGTTTGTTCTAACTTTTGTATCTTGCTGGTCATTAATTCGACCACATTGTCAGTGATATTATGCTCTTGAATCTTTGCTAAGTCCCACTGCCAAGAGCCTTTTCGCGAGTTAAATTGTATCAGTTCTTCGCTATATAGAGACTTTAAAAACTCATTAATAAAGAAAGGATTGCCATAGGTTTTTTTCTGGAGTAATTCTGTTAACGGGCGAGCAGTCTCTAATTCTATGTTGAGGGTATCACTAACTAATTGATTAATATAAGATAATTTTAAAGGCTTCAAGGAAATATTATGGACGATTCCTCCAGCTCGCTCGATCTTATCCAGGGTCAACATTAAGGGATGGATCTTACTAACTTCATTATTTCTATATGCACCAATCAAAAAAAGATAAGAGCTATCTGCTTCGCTCATTAACAGCTCGATCGCTTTAAGAGAAGCTCTATCTGCCCACTGTAAATCGTCGACAAATAAGACTAAGGGGTGTTCTGGTCGGGCAAAAACCCTGATAAAATTCTGAAATACTAGATGAAAGCGATTTTGAGCTTCTATCGATTCTAATTCCGCTACAGATGGCTGGCTGCCAATAATGAGTTCTAGTTCTGGAATGACTTCCAGGATTACCTGACCATTAACACCGAGAGCTGCTAAAATTTTTGTTCGCCAGGTATGGAGCCGATCGTAACTCTCAGTAAGCAGTTGGCTAATTAAGGAGCGAAAGGCTTGCACTAGGGAATCAAAAGGAATATCTTTTTGGAGTCGATCGAACTTACCAGAAATAAAGTAGCCCCGTTGCTCGGTAATTGGTTTATAAACTTCTTTGACTAAGGCAGATTTGCCGATACCGGAATAGCCAGAAACTAGCATCATTTCTTTAGAGCCCTGGCTCACACGTGCAAAAGCAGCTAATAAAAGATTAATTTCTTCTTCTCGTCCATATAACTTTTGAGAAACTTGGAACTGATGAGATGAATCTTCTCTGCCTAAAGGAAATGATTCAATGGTCTGTTTCTGCTCCCATTGGTGTAGACACTTTTCTAGATCTTTTTTTAATCCATAGGCTGACTGGTAGCGATCTTCAGCATTTTTCGCCATCAGCTTCATAACGATCTCAGAGAGTACCTGCGGAATATCTGATTTGATTTGATGAGGAGAAATTGCTTGTTTAGCAATATGGCAATGGAGCAACTCAAGGGGATCGCTGGTGGGAAAAGGTAATTTTCCTGTTAATAAGTGATAAAAAGTAACGCCTAAGGAATAAAAATCAGTCCGATAGTCGATCGCTCGATTCATTCTTCCAGTTTGTTCTGGAGAGATATAGGCTAAAGTTCCCTCTAATTTATTGGGATTGCATAACGCTGGGTTTTCCCGTGAGAGAACAGTCGAAATACCAAAATCGATGAGTTTAAGTTCTCTAGTTGTTGGATTTAAAATAATGTTAGAAGGATTGATATCCTTATGCATAATCTGTTGGTCATGCACTTGATCCAAAATCTCAACAATGCGAATAATGGCAAAAGGAAAAAACTTACTTAGAGAGAATTGCCCCCTTGATATTAACTTGTCTAAAGACTCACCCCCAAAATCTTCAAGTACCATCACCCAAAGATTTTGGATATTTTCTAGACTGTAGACATTGATTACTCCATCGATCTGCAAGTTTTTGGTAATTTCGTATTCGCGCTTATACCAAGCTATTTTCTCTGGCGAAGGATATCTTTCTCGGAATATTTTGAGAATAACAGGCTGTCGATTCTTTTTTTGATAGGCACGGTAAACTAAGGTATTGGAGCTCTCATAAATTTTTTCCCCAGTCTGGTAGCTGGAAATCCTCAGCATGGCTTATTCTCCTTATTATCTCTCTGATAGTGCATTAGCAAAGTGTAGATTAAGTCAATAAGCCATCCTCTCAACTCTAAAGAGCGAAGTACAACCTACCCTTTGAGCAGAAGCATTTTGGTCGCGACTATTAATCCAAATCAAATTAAAATAGCTGACAACTAACCGAAGTTTTATCTGAGTTTGTTATCATTTCTTGGCGGATTGATTTTCTTTTCGATGCTAACTTTGTGCCTGCTGTCTTAAAATATCACTGAGTCTTGTGATGACCAAACAGAGAGCATTCCATCTAGGTGAGTCAGCTTTGTGGACGTTGTTATTCTATCACTTTCACGATACAGTATTTGATTATTTCAATATCAACAGCCCTAAAATACTTGAAAAAAATTAAAGCTTAGTTTTCAGGTTTGCTACCTAAGATAAATTCTCCAACAGATGTTTCCGCATAGTAGTCGGTTCCAGAAGCGGCTGCAAATAAATCTGAGTTACCGTAACCAAGAGCGCAAGGTGCGAGTCCTAATGCGGTGGCTACGAGATACATGGTTTGGAAAACAGCACCAACATTTTTGAGTATTCCAGCATAAGCGATCGACTCATAGTACCAACTCGCTCTTTGAAAGCGTGCTGCTAGGATAATCAGAATTTGAGGAACAGATTTTTGAGGATTATTTATCCTAGCTTCTTCTAAAAGAGCTTTAACAGGATCGTCGAGCCCAGAAATGCGACCGAGTTGATGCTCTTGAGGACAATAGTGATAAAAACCTGAAGCAATATTTTGACAACTGTTTATCGCTAAATAAAATTCCAATTCGTAACAAGCACCTGCGGAGGGATAAGGACGATTACTCAGTTCTTCTATATCAGTTTTTGTGAGTTTTTTGACTCTAGCCGAACGATAAAGAAATTCTCCCAGTTGTCGATCTGTTATGGGTTGCTTGCCAAAGCTTCTTATCGATCGTCTAGATTCTAGAACAGTTGTAAAATAAGGATCTGTTGCTTGCTGTTCATTAAACTCTGGTTTGTATAAATCAATTATTTCCTCAGATACTTTGGGTTTAACGACAGGAAGTTGTGGGATTTGTTTCCAAAAGCGATAGGTTCTGCCAATGGGTTTATTTTGTCTTCCTGTTCTAATTTGGGAATGGAAGAGTAAATCCTGAAATTCCCATTGAGCAAGAGGACTATTTTCTGTTTGTATTTCTTTGTTCTCACCTGCTGCTTCAGCAAGCATATCAGCACTCAATAAGAGGCTCAAGAACAATTGTATCGTCTCCTCTGTAAGATCGGAAATTTGCTGACATAACTGAAGGCAATTTACTGGTTTTGCTAATTCTGTTACGATCGCAGAACTTCGCCAATTATTTAAAATAATCTTTCCAAAAGATAGGGGAGATTCTAGAATTAATCGATCGTCTTCTCTATGGCAATAAGCAAAACGAGAAAGAATATAGTTTTTATCTAAGACTACTTTTTTAAATTGAAATTTGTAATTTGAGGAGTTAGATAGAAGGGTTGCTAGGGTACCTTCATCAAACTTAACAGTATGGCAAATTAACCCTATTTTAATAAATGTTTCAAGATAATAATAAAATTCAGACAACCCATAATGTCCGTCTTTTTCTAATACAAGCTGACTTAATTTTTCTTCAGTCTCACCCTCAGCACAAAGAACAGCGATCGCCTCTAATATTCCAGGAGATATATGCTGAAGATTTAAACTATTATTCTTATTTTTTAGGACAATCTCATTTTCTGTTTGTTCGATCGAAGATATATCCGCTCTAAAAGAAATTATCAAATCATTTTTCATTTTATTTAGTTAATATATGAAAGCAAGGGGATTTAATTGGTTTTCAGGATTAGATTCTTTGAGCCAACCTAATTTAACAGGAACCTCGTAAAGTCGCCCCGATCCCAGTCTTCTCCAGTAATGTCGCATTCCAGGTACAATAACTTTAACCACATTTAAACCTATATCGGGACGAGTTTGATCTAAAATTAACATTTCCATACCTTTTTCTTTAATAAGCTCTAAACAAATTGTCACGTCTTCTAGCAAATCTTCTTGCCAAAGATGAGGAAGATCGGAACAGTTTGTGAGAGAAGTATTAGAGTTTGGAACTAAATAATCTTGATTCCGAATAGTTGCTGTTTTCCACCAATTTAGTGCTGACTTTGAAAAAGATTCATAGCGAGTACTGCGATCGGGATTTATATATGAAACAGAAGGTAGTACTTGATTTAACTCTGTCAAGGCTCGGAGTATGGCAATATAAGGATTAAAATGAGCGCCGAAGCCAAAGATGATATCTTCTATTTTGCTATCTGTTCTTCTAGAAATCGCACCAAACACGGGAATATTAAAATCACTGGTTAAATCTAGAACCCAAAACTCGCGGTTGAGGGTCTGATAATAATCTTTCAGAGCTTGAAAATAGGGATCGTCAAAACTTTCTAAATTAACCTCTGGTTTTTTGAGGCAATTGTACCACCACAGAGCAACACTATCTCGCTCTACCAACTCTAAAAACCCTTGGAGAATAGCTTCTTCTAAGGTGTTACCAGCAGAACAACCATTGGAATTGGCCCAACAATCAGGTCGATCGCTGTTGGGATAACCGTAGTAACAATAAGCTGTTGGCAAATACTTGAATGTTTGATTCGTTAAAGACCAAACAGGTGTCCAATCAATTTCTCTAGTTTCGTCGAAAGGTTCTGGAATCCAGTGATTTAGATCGGCTTTAGCGTTCCATTGTTGCCTATTTTCGTACTGTCTTTGGCTAAAATTCATACACTCATTGGGATGAATTGCCACATCACTCATCTGTTGGTAAGTGCCTTTTCTCCTAATTTCATCTTCTTGAAATACTCCAGAATATCTCTCAATTGCTTCACATAAACCACTTGTCTTTGCTTGAGTATCTGTCTTCCCTTTCCCACTACTTCTACCGCAAACATTTTGTCGTAAAGAATATAGATCGTCAAACATTGTGGCGAAATGATGACTTGCGATGTAAGTATGAATCAAGGGAGGCTCTTTCTGGGGAATTTTTTTCAGCCATCGGACAACGCCAGTAATGGGGCTAATATGGTGTTCGTATTTCTTAAGAGTCTCTTCCGATGACAAAAAACGGTATCCGCCATCATTATTAAGAGTCTTCTTTCTGCTGTTTAGCACAACAGGAGTAGGTTCCCTGTTTGCCAACACTTCTTGTTTTTTTCCACAGCAAGGACACTGAGGACGTCTAACAAGTATATGATTTTGCGTCTCTAGAGAAATCGTATCAAAAGTAACTATTTGACCTTCAAGCTGTTGATTTTCTCCCTGAATAATCCACTTAGCAACTTCTGTTGCTGCTAAATTTAGTCCAGTTTGTAATGTGAAAGGAAGAGCAGAAAAAGACTTGGTTAAAGAAGTTGCAGTTTTGTAACTTTTCTGAATAAATTGTTCGACGGGGCGATTAGTTCGCAAACGTTGAGCCAGACATTCCCAACATCCTGTTTTTCCAGGAATAAATATAGGTCCAATCCAAATTATCTTTCCTACTGGTTTAACGAGCATCCAAGGACGTTGGGATTGTAACGCTTTTTGATTAAACGCCTCCAGATCGTCTTGAAGATAGTCATCGGTCAAAACTATCTCTATATTTCCCTCATTAGATACTTGAATATTCAGAGATTCAAGATTATAGATAAATTTTTCTCTAGGAACAAGACTAAAGGAATCAACTGCTACTTTAATTGTTTGCCAACGTTGGAACGCCTCTTGTGGAGCAACATTCAAACTTTCACAAAAAGCATTGATAGTTGGTTGTAGACCCTCCTGAGTTTCAACAATATAGCCATTCTGTTCCATTTGCATCAGTGCATAGTAAATTTCAGCAGCAGATGCTTGTTTTTCTAGCAAATTAACTATCTCATTAACGGTACGAGCGCCATCTATTAAAGGTGCAATCTTTTCATAAACATTCCCTCTAAGTAAAAAGCTATCTGTTTCCGATAGCAAAAATATACCTAATGACTCTACAATTCCAATTTGGAAACAACTTTTAAATTTCGGCTTGTTGAGCATTATTGTTTATGCTTCCAATAAACTTGTTACGTTTCAAAAGCTCTTTGTTGAAAAATTATGCGGCAGTACACAAAAAGCTTTCTCCAAAAGTTGGAAACTGCCAATAGCGGGGCTTTGGCAAAAATAGAGATAAAAAGAGCTAAAACCTTTATCTATCAGTTGTTTGACTTCGGTCAGCTTCCCTGAGCCAAAGGCGAGGGGACACAAAACTTGAATCTACGTAGAAGAGTGGATTTGAACCCCATCGATGTATTCCTTTTATCTAGAAAGGTTTTTAGCCCTTTTCAGCCAGAAAAATTGCCTAAGTCCCGCTAATATATTAAGTTTGGTCACCCAAAACTAACAAAAGTATGGTTAGAGGAAGACTAGCAGCAACCCTGTAGTCCAAGAGTTAGAGGCGCTTCCGCAAGAGTCCCATCTGCCCAATCTGACAACTCTTGTTGTGGGAGGGAAGGAGGCTTATCAGGGAGGGGAATTATCCAGATGAGACTCCTCCCATCTGCCATAGCCTCTACTTTCCAATAGGTAACATTTCGATCGACTCTAGGATTAATCCCTTCTGGAAGAGTATAGCTTGCCTCTTGTTGAAATCTATCTAAGATAGAGCGGATGAGATTAGCTTGTACTTGCTCTGAATCTAAAGTAGAAATTTCATTTCTATCTAAGGATAGCCATACTTTGGCTATTTCCTGAGATGCTATTCGCGATAACTCTTGCCAATTTTGAACTAGTGGCATTTTATTTTTATCTCTAAGATTATTGACTCAAGTAAATTTATCATGTCTTAGGGTTGTATTTTTAAAATGAATAAAGGGGCAATGCTAGCTTTAATGCCTCCTAGAAAGAATCTACGATCTACAATAGAAAACTCATAACTAAGGAAAAAAAAACAACTTGAATTCTTTATTAAATACACTGGTGTATGCCAACTTTGTCGAAGCAATGCGAGAATTCGGACGTTGGCAGAAATTAAGTCAACTGATTGAGCGAGAGGGACTTCTGTTTGTCGCTGGAAGCACCACCTTTCCTATATTTATGAATTCTGTAATCCGCCTTGATGCCGATCTTCCCGCACCAGAAGTCATCGATAAAGCCAGGGCTTTTTTCCAAACTCTAAATCGGGACTTTACTATTTTGACTTACGGAAAGCAAGATCGAGACTTAGAAGCGGCAGCTCGATCGGCAGAAATGAAGCAAGTTTTTGATAGTCCAGAGATGGTTTTAGAGAAAAAAGTAGAACCGCCAATGTTGCCCGAAAATGTCAAAATTCGATTAGCAACAAACGAACAAGAAATTTTAGACGTGCGGCATATAAATAGTGAAGCATACGCCCCTATTGGCTTTCCCAAAGAACAGACAGAGGCTATTTTCAGTGTCCCGCAAAGATTATTATCACCCAAATTGATTATTTACGTAGCCTATCTCGACGATCGACCTGCCTCTACTGCGATGGCGATTATGACCGAACAAGTAGCTGGGATTTACTGGGTGGGTACAATCCCTAGTGCTAGAGGTCTTGGTTTGGCAGAAGCTTGTACGCGCTTAGTTAGTAACGATGGTTTGGATCGCGGCGCGCAAGTAGCGGCTCTTCAAGCTAGCGCTATGGGAGAACGAATTTATCAGCGCATTGGCTATCGCACTATTGACAGAGTTAAATGTTATCTTGCTTCTACCAAATAGACCTAAAGCCGCGTTACTCAATAGACCTCTTGTAAAAGCACCTTTTGCTGCGAGGAAGTAACGAGTAACGAGTTTTAGTTATCGATATGCTATTAAATTTTACTGTTCCCCATTCCCTGTTCCCTCTTCCCTCCAGCCAGAGGCTGAGTCAAAATAAGCAAAAAAAAAGTGACGCGAATCTCGCGCCACCTAATAAATTTCCAGGTATCAATCGATCGACTTAGTAACGACTAGCACCTGGTTTGTGAACGATGAAGCTAACCATTTGGCACTGTTTGAGGTTGTCGAAAGCAATCACGCGGATGTAGCAGTTAGAGTTTTCACTGCGACACTCGCGAACTTCGTTGAGAACATCTTGAGGAGATCTGGCACTAAATAGAGGCAGTTTCCACAGCGTCCAATGGTGGTCGTTAGGTTGAGGATTTTCTTCAAACTCAATTGCAGGGATGTAACCTTGATCGAGGGTGTACTGGATCTGCTTGGCGATCTGCTGATCGGTTAGAGGAGGTAAATAAGATAGGGTTTCGTAACGACGCTCTTTAGGTAATGTTTTCATTGCTTTTATTTTTTGGTGTAAATTAACATCAATTACTCTTGTGAGTGATTCTCTTCTGAATTAGAAGTGGAATTTGAGAGTTGGGATTGGGTAAGACGTTCCAAAACTTGGCGGCGATACTGAAGATTTTCTTGCTCGATGCCAGTACGAACCATCTCTGGTATGAATTCCAGTACTTGTTCGGCAAGATGTTGTCTTACCGTCATTATCCGCAGTACTAGCTCTTTACGATCCAACATCAGCCCTTCTAAATAAGTATCGCTATCCTGAACCTTATGAGTGGATGAGTATTGACTCAACCAAATAGCTTCAGTAGGATTAGTTTCTGAAAGTTGGTCTATTATGGTTCGTACTGCTTGAAAAGTCAGATAACTTTGTAAGATTTTTGCAGTATCTTGTGCTACTTTTTTTGGATACATCGATTTTACTAGTCCCAACTGGGATTTCTTCACGAAGTTGTTAGTTAACAGTGTTTGTGATTCCTAAAAACTAACAACTATTCCTGGTTTAGAGTGTATCCATCGCCTCAAACTCGAATTTAATTTCTTTCCACAATTCGCAGGCAGCAGCCAATTCAGGAGACCAGCGTGCAGCTTCGCGGATTACGTCGTTACCTTCTCTTGCTAAGGAACGACCTTCGTTACGAGCTTGAATACAAGCTTCTAGGGCTACGCGGTTAGCAGTTGCACCAGGAGCATTACCCCAGGGGTGACCTAATGTACCGCCACCGAATTGCAAGCAAGCGTCGTCCCCAAAGATTTCTACTAGCGCTGGCATGTGCCATACGTGAATACCGCCAGAAGCTACTGGCATTACTCCAGCCATTGAAGCCCAGTCTTGAGTGAAGAAAATACCGCGAGAGCGATCTTCCTCTACATAATCTTCTCTCATTAGGTCGACGAAGCCCATAGTGATGCCCCGTTCCCCTTCGAGTTTACCAACTACAGTACCGGAGTGGAGGTGGTCGCCGCCAGACATGCGCAAGCATTTAGCTAACACGCGGAAGTGCATTCCGTGGTTTTTCTGACGATCGATTACTGCGTGCATAGCGCGGTGGATGTGCAACAATACGCCGTTGTCGCGACACCAACGAGCCAAAGTGGTGTTAGCAGTGAAACCGCCAGTTAGGTAGTCGTGCATGATGATAGGGGTACCAATTTCTTTGGCAAATTCCGCCCGTTTCATCATTTCTTCTAAAGTAGGAGCGGTTACGTTGAGGTAGTGACCTTTGATTTCGTTGGTTTCTGCTTGTGCTTTTTCAATCGCTTCTTGAACGAATAGGAAGCGATCGCGCCAGCGCATGAAGGGCTGAGAGTTAATGTTTTCGTCGTCTTTGGTGAAGTCTAGACCGCCACGCAAACATTCGTAAACTGCTCTACCGTAGTTTTTAGCAGACAGACCTAGTTTGGGCTTAATGGTACAGCCGAGTAAAGGACGACCGTATTTGTTGAGTTTGTCGCGTTCTACGGTGATGCCGTGGGGAGGTCCTTGGAAGGTTTTCAAATAAGCTACTGGAATTCTCAAATCTTCCAGACGTAATGCGCGCAGGGCTTTAAAACCAAATACGTTACCTACAATGGAGGTCAACATATTGGTTACAGAGCCTTCTTCAAACAGGTCTAGAGGATAAGCAACGAAGCAAAAATACTGATTGTCTTCGTTAGCTACTGGCTCGATATCGTAACAACGACCTTTGTAGCGATCGAGATCGGTCAGTCCGTCTGTCCAAACTGTCGTCCAGGTTCCAGTTGAGGATTCAGCAGCTACCGCAGCTCCAGCTTCTTCGGGAGGAACGCCAGGCTGTGGAGTCATCCGAAAGCAAGCGAGAAGATCTGTGTCTTTGGGAGTGTAGTCTGGAGTGTAGTATGTCAGGCGGTAGTCCTTTACTCCAGCCTCAAACCCTGCAGACGATTTAGCTTGTACCATTTGATTAGTTCTCCATCGATAAAAAATTTATTTTTCTCTTATTTGGTCTAAGGCGACTCCATCAGTCAAGCTGTCATGAGAAAAATATTTAGAAAGTTAACAAACTTCTAGATGATTATGAATCTAGTAATCTATTTGACTATTTCTATTTCAGGTTTTCATCTTAACACGAACTTTTGTTTTTTTTACATATTTTTTTTAGCTTTTATTTAGTTTATCTGGTTCTTTTTTTTTAGACAATACCCGTCCAATATTTCTTACAAAAAGTAACAAAATATTAACCGATCCCAATTCAATAGAATGTCAGAAATTACTAACTTTCCCGATCGTCTTGAGGATAATTGTTGGGATTTTGATTTTGAGGAAAAAGGGTCACTAATAGCTGATTGACGTAAAGTTTTCCAAAAACCGGAGCATTTTCTCTTGGTTCTGGTGCTGGAGGATCTCGATCGCTAATTTCAACTTCAACTTCTTCTTCTGTAGTTTCTGGCTCTTCAACAGGGATTTCTACATCATTAACTGAGGCTTCTTTGTTAATAACTTCTTCTTCTTTTAAATGGTTTTCTTTTTCAACATTTGACTGTTCGTTGTTAATAGATTTTCCGTTAACAGAAGCAGCAGTATCGAGTTCTTCTGACAAAGGTATTTTTGTATGATTCTTAATTGGTTCAAACTCTGAAATAGTATCGACTTCACGAGAAGTATCTCCAATTAAAGAACCTGCTGTTACTACTTCCATCGACTCAACAGAAGCGTTAAAAATAGTTGTTGCAGGGCCAATACAGGCTTGGCGACCTATTTTACCTTCACCGATAATTAAAACTCCTGCTCCTAAAATAACGTTACTTTCTATTTCGATCGCTCCAGAGCAAGCGTTGATAATTGTTCCCATACCAAGACAAACCCCTTCCCTAATAACAATGCGACAGTTAGGAGCAGCTTGTAAAATAACTCCTGGAGCTATTGCCGCATCGGGATGTATTGTCACGTCACCACTGACGTAAATTTCAGATTGGGTTACTGGTTGCAGAGACGGCAAATACATGATTTAGAAAAGACGCTCGCTGGGAACGTCAAAATATTACTCGAAAGCTGAAGGATTTGAAGAGTTATCTCTTCACAATCCTTCCTATCTTCCTTTCGATCGAAGTTAAGTGTGTCTACGGACGTTGAATAATGGTTTCCGATACGCGGCGTTTGGCATTAGGATCGATACCTATTAAGCGAACGTATTCCCCTTGATGGTCTGCAAGACAACCTTCTAAATGTCTGAGTACTTCTGATTCTTGTCGGGACTCTATAGGAGAGCAACTTTGCCAAGATTTGGTTTTAAAACGACGTTTGTTCGCGTGTTCGGAACCAATTTTATAGCCAGCAGACAGTAGGGAACGGACTTGTTCGATGGTTTCTGGGCTTAAAGCACTACTGCTAAACCCGCCATTACGGCTCTCATTGCTACTACTATAGTTTTTGAAATAGCTAGTATCTACTGCGGCTGAAGAATTGCTGTTGCTGCTTGCAATAGCAGAATCCCCAGGTCTTTGAATAATTTTTTCTAGTACCCGTCGTCGAGCATGAAAATCAATACCTATTAAGCGGACGTATTCCCCTTGATGCTCTGCCAAACAAGCTTCTAAACCAGCGATCGCGCTGTCTGCTCGCTCGGTGTCAATAATCGGACAACTTTGCCAAGATTTAGTTCTAAAGCGACGTTTGTCGGCGTGTTCTGCACCTATTTTGTAGCCTTGGCTAATTAAAGAGCGTACTTGTTGGAGAACTTCACCGCTCAAACCGCCACTTACTTGACTGCTGACCCCATTACTGCTGTAGCTAGAAGTAGTTGTTGTAGTAAAAGACTTACTTGAGGTTGCACCAGGTACGTCCCCAGGTCTTTGAATAATTTTTTCCAGTACCCGCCGTCGAGCCTGAGAATCAATACCTATTAAGCGTACGTATTCCCCTTGATGCTCTGCCAAACAAGCTTCTAAAGACGCGATCGCTGCCTCTAGCCGATTACTCTCAATAACAGGACAACTTTGCCAAGATTTAGTTTTAAAGCGACGTTTATCGGCGTGTTCTGCACCTATTTTGTAGCCTTGGCTCAGTAAAGAGCTTATTTGTTGGACGACATCACTACTCAAACCGCCACTCTGAGGGACCGCGACACTTCTACTGCCATTGCTGCTATAGCTTGAGGTTGCTACTCTGCCATTAGAGCCCATGCTGGGGGTTTCTCCTGGTCTTTGCACGATCGCTTCTAAAACGCGCCGCTTAGCAGAGGTGTCTATGCCAATGAGACGCACGTACTCCCCTTGGTGTTGTGTTAAGATTGATTCTAGTTCTCTAATTACTTGATCTTCTCTTCGACCCGTAAGTGTTTCCCCAGTTATCCAAGACTTAGTTTTAAAACGACGTTTATCGGCGTGTTCTATACCAATTTTGTAACCGCCAGATAAGAGATTTCTAACCTGTTGTCTTAACTCTCCGTTTAAAGCCATATCTTCCACCGACCTTTTTTGATTCTTGCCATTAGCATTATTAACCGACCTGTCTAGCTCATTGCGAATGGGCATAATACAAGCCGGACTTTCCGCACATTGATAGCCTACTCGCAAGGCTTCATTGATTTCCACGACGTGACGTGCAAAGGCTCGATCGCTTTCCTGCACCTCTGGTAATCTATCTGCTTGCTGCTGATTTACAATTACCGCTCCTGAGGGAACGTATTTTCCTGGAGGAATTTCCACGTCCTGAATTAAAGCGTGCATCATCACAATACACCCAGCACCTACCCTGGCATTAAATACGGTCGAACGAAAGCCAATAAAGCTTCCTTCTCCTATATATGCTGGACCGTGAATCAGGGCCATGTGGGTAATGCAACTTTGGGCTCCTATCCAGACTGAGTATTCTTTGCCATCATCGCCTACTACCCGACCTTTTTCTAAACCGTGTATGACTACCCCGTCTTGGATGTTGGTTCCTTCGCTTATGAAAAAAGGGGTTCCCTCGTCAGCTCGAATAGAAGTACCTGGAGCAATCAGCACATTTGCTTCCACCTTAACATCTCCAATTAAATTAGAGAAAGAATGGACGTAGGCACTTTCATCGACTTGCGGTTCAGCTAAGTTTTTTGACCAAGGAGTTGGGGGAGCCGCAGTTTTGCGGACTGCCATTTTTACAATACCTCCTAATTCATACTATTAATAGTCGGACTTTCTAGATTCGATCGTCCTGCGAGAGCTTCTGACACGATATTCGTCTTTTTTGCTATATAGCAAGTAATTATCTACTGTTACCGTATCAATAATTCCCACTATCATTGCATCGAGGGGACGATTTTCACTTGTTGTTTCTATCCTAGCTGCACCGCCCCTAGTCACCAGTACCCACTCATCTACACCCGCTCCTACTGTATCTCCTGCCACTTCGTATTTAGGCAAGGGTTCTCCTTGAGAGTCGATAAACTGTATCAGTAGCAGTTTTACTCCCGTAAGACTGCTAACTTTTTGGGTGCTGACTACTGTACCGCGAACTTTAGCAATTTGCATTATTAGATGATTATGGCCTTCTCAGGGGCATTGGATTCACGCTTTCTCTAAATTGTTCTACTGCTTCTGTATAGCGAATGGGCAGTACGTATTCTAAGTTTTCGTGAGGACGGGCGATTATATGGTGAGATAGTACAGTGCCTCCACTTACTCGCTTAGCATTTTCAATTCCTGCTGATACGGAAGCTTGTACTTCTGATACATCTCCTCGAACAATTACTGTTACCCGACCCGAACCGATTTTTTCGTAGCCAACCAGCGTTACCCGTGCCGCTTTGACCATGGCATCTGCTGCTTCCACTACTGCTGGAAAGCCTTCAGTTTCTACCATTCCTACTGCAATTGACATGAGTTTTTTCTCCTAGTTTTTTCTCTTAAGGTTTTCTTGGCTTATTTTGGCCCTGCTAATACGCTCGGAACTGTTCTACTTCTTCTGTGTAACGTATTGGCAACACGTACTCTAAGTTTTCGTGGGGGCGAGCAATAATGTGGTTAGACAGTACTTCTCCTCCATTTACTCTATTTGCTGCGTCTATACCTGCT
>JAAUYD010199945.1_pt1 | contig 17363 bp, 21 predicted proteins | sample 7278101 | NCBI WGS metagenome assembly JAAUYD01 (sample SAMN14350128, study PRJNA611818) | marine sediment metagenome | isolation source: surface marine sediment (0.6m) | place: French Polynesia: Moorea | collected 2018-08 | reverse complement strand
TGTTGAAATTGTTTCTCTCATGGGAACAAGGATAATTGCTATCAACCTAAAAAGCCTATCCTGTCTATATTAGCGCATGATTCAATTTAGATTCTAGCTAAAGTCCCACTAGCAGACAATGGAAATAGTCCAGACTTAGGGGAAGGTTTGTTTAATGGTTCTTATAGTGCAGGGGGTCAGCTATCTGCCTATCCAACGGATAGTTTATCTTTAAGCTTTACCTATCTTCTCTCCTATTTTGCTGAGGATGACGTGAATACCACTTCCAGTAACGGTAGTCGTGTTGCTAGTGATCCCTTCTTGGATGCAGCCACCCTTCGGGATAGTTACGCTCTTACGGGAGACTGGCGCATTAACGAGACTTTCCACCTACACGCTACCGGTGCCTACGCTTTAGCCCGCGCTCAAGGTTTTGCCAATCCCGCTAATGGGGATGATCGCCGTGGTTTGGGGGCTGACTTATGGACTTGGGCAGCCATTCTCTCTGTTGTGGATATCTTTAAAGAAGGTGCCGTCCTTTCTGTGGGTGGTGGTCAATATGTTACCGCCGAACGGGTTGAGTCTCTCCCTGGAGATTTAAGGGTTCCTGATAAGGATACTCCTTATATTATCGAAGCTCAGTACAAATTTCCTCTTACGGATGGCATCTTGTTAACCCCTGGTTTCTATGTTGTGATCAACCCTGAAGGGGATGAAGATAACAATACTATTTGGGTAGGGGCCCTGCGGACTACCTTTAAGTTCTAATTCAACAGTGAGCAGTGATCAGTTATCAGTTACCGGTCACTGCTCACTGATTGAAAACTAGAGGGAAAATAAGAACTTTTCTCCAAGATTATCCTCGAAACACAACAATTTGGCTAACAATTAACTACAATAACTAGAAGCTCACTCAAAACAAGATTTCTAAGTCTAAATTAGCAGCAACATGGGCTAATTTAGTAATATCTTTGGTATTTTCTAAATAAGGGATGATGCCCAAAACAGGAATGTGTGTTAAGGACTGTATTAAAGAAGTAGGAATCAAATCAACAATTTCTTCCTTAGACAGTGGATGGAAACAACTGAAAATTATGCCTTTCAAATTAACCTTATATTGACAAGCCAAAGCGACATTAGCCACAGTTTGAGCGATCGCCCCTAACTTAACAGGAACCACTAAAACCGTCGGTAAACGCCACTCTCCAGCCAAATCAGCGACGGTTAACTCCCAAGTCACAGGCGATCCCAAACCCCCAAGTCCCTCCGCTAACACCAGGTTTTTACGCTGTTGCAGGTCGTTTAACCCGTGCCATACCTGATCTAATGGAATTGGGCGATTTTCCCTTTCAGCAGCCACAGGAGGGGCAACAGGGGTATCATAGCGTAAGGGGTTAACCACCTCCACATCGGGAAATAATTGTTGATACTGTTCGAGATCCCCTATACCGGTTTGCACTAATTTAATCACTCCTAAAGACTCAGTAGGATGATAGGTTTGCCAGTAAGCAGCTAAAGCGGAGGTGACTACCGTCTTACCTACTTCTGTATCGGTTCCAACGATCAATAAAGTTGTCATGTTAATCTATTTTTAAAGCTGCGATCGCTTCTTTAGTCTGTCCCTGGTTCGGTTTTTCATCTTCGCATACTTCAAAGGTTTTTTGGCAAGCTTCGGGCCAGCGTAACAGTTGTAAACAAAGAGCGGCGATCGCTTCTCGACTGACTTGGCCGGTTAAATTATCCCCTTGCTCCAATATTAAAGCTTTATCTCCAGGTTTTTCGGTTAAAGCACAAGGTCGAATAATGGTATAGTTTAACCCACTCTGACGTAATACTTCTTCTCCTTTTAACTTCCAGGTGAGAATACCACCGAGTTGCTCATTCATTTTCACGGCCGGGGGTTGCTCTTCTAAGTTTAGATCGGAACGGCCGGGACGAGTGACACCAGCAGAACTAATGAGAATAAATTGTGGGGTGTTAACTTTACGTCCGTAAGCTTGAATCGAACTGACTTCTAGGCGAAATAAACCAGGAGAAAATTTGGGGTTTAAAGCTCCGTCATACTCGAATTTTGTTTGCATCAACTGCATGGAATAGATACAACTGGGGTCAAATTTGCCCATTTCTGGCACTGTTTTGGCACGAAATACTGGTATTAACTCAGAAAAAGGAATGCGTACCGTTGTTGAGGTATTATAGAAGGTATCGAAGGAATAACTATAGCCAACGCCATCCCATTTCCCTTCACAACGAATGATAAATTTATAGCGTTTTCCATCCCCTTGTACTTTCAATTCTATCCCTTCATACTCAGATAAATCTAAGGGTGGGGTGATATTTTTGGTTCTCACTGAAGCAAACCCCCCATTATTAGCGGTGGAAACGTTACCGGAAAACACTGCTTTATCTTGTTCTAAACGGATGCTACTTTCACTAACTCCTCCCATTACTACATCATCGATAACACCCCAGGTATTCTTGATGTCTTCTGTCGGCTTGGTAAAATCGAATAATAGTTTACTGTCGGATCTCATATGTTTCTTCACCACTTCCAGCAAATTTTTCATCCCTAAATATTCCACTGCTTGGGGACTATCCACCACTTGAGGCATATAAAACTTGATTCCTTGATAATATTTATCTCGGTTGGGAGTATCCCCTTCTACGGGTTGGACACGGGTTCCCACACAGGAGATAACGGCCGAAACGTTTTCTAGGAGTTTCGGGGTTAAAGTTTCGGGACGGGTAACATCCCCTTGAATCAGTTCTACTCTCTCATCAAAAAGAGGTTTTGCTGCTTGTTTATCCCTTACTAAAGCGCGAACCGAATAGTTTTGTTCTAATAAACGACGAACCACACGCTTACCCACACCCCCTGTGGCCCCGGTGACTAATATCATACTCATAGTGTTACTCTCTAGATTAGGTGAAGGGCGATCGCTTGGCTTAAAAAGTCTTTGCAGATCACTAACAAAAGGAATTAATTCAAAATAGTTTAAGGTGGCTAGAAATCGTCCTAAGTCCCAGGATTTACGTTCTTTTTCACTCATTTTATTATCCCCTCAATGTTGGTCTTTTATCAAGATAACAAGTTTATGAAACTTTTATCTACCTTACTTGTTTATTCGTCAGTTGTTTTCAACTTTAAAATTTCCTGACTAAACCAATTCGCTGCGCTGCTATTTGTTTCTTGTTCTAATCTTTGCATCGTTTCTACTAATAAAGGAATAGGTAATCCTTTTAAAACTGAAGATAGTTCAGATTTTTGATAGTTGCCATCTTCTTGTAATTGAAAGCAAAAAACTCTTTTGCCTTGCACATCAATCACCCAGTATTCAGGGATTCCTAACTCAGCATAAAGATGTTTTTTCTCATCCAAATCAATGGATAAAGTCGTGTCAGAAATCTCTCCCACTAAGTTAGGAACTGCCCATTTCTCTAGATTAATGTAGCGACTTTCTTCTGGTTTCCATTTCGGGTAATTTTCTCCTAAATAAACCCCTAAATCTGGTGAAGCTGAACGCTTTTCTTTTTTTTCTAATAATACTCCTCCAAATGAGTTCATGGTAATTTCTGGATGTTGACTAAACCAACTAAATAATATCATAGTAAATAAATCATTAATGGATGTGTGATTAATCCCTTCTTTTCCCATTTGTATTAAAAGTTTATTTTTATAATAGTACAGTTTAATTCTTTGGTCTTCCACTGTATTTCGATAGGTAATATAATCATTCCAATTTGCTGCTTTCCATTGGGATAAATAAGGGAATGAAGTAGATGATTTTTCTGTAGATATCAAGGAAGTCATAGTCAATAATTATATCAAAATAAACAACTGAGAATTGGCAATATAAATTATAAGTAGTTTTCAAATCAATAGATTAATAGGACTAATTTCAGTTGTGAAATTGTCTATAGATAGTTTAACATAAAAAAATTAATCCTTTTAAACAATGTAAATTAGCCGTTGAAAGAAGTTCCTCACTGCGTTCCGGCGCTATCGCACAGAAGTGTAATTGATAGTTGAGGAATCTAACCATCAACTAAAATTAAGCGGATGTTTGATTATATTTCGCTCTGCATTCATCCTCATCTAAAATGCTGGTCTTTTTGAAAGAATTTATAAATGAGGACTTCTGCCCACATTTTGTTAATACTTTTCTGACTTTCCTAAATGGATTATCATAGTATTAAAGTAAAAAACAGTTACCATGACCACTATATTAAATTTAAAACCTTTAATTCCTGATTTTGTCATTAAATTACGTTCTCCTACTGATAAATTACAACCGTTACAAGACAAAATAAAAGAGTATTTAAACGCTTGCATAGTTGAGGAGAAATAATACAATGGAAGAGTTATTTGAGTTAAAACAGTTGTTACTATCAGGAAATGTGACAGATGCTTTAATATTGGTTGAGGAATTGACGGAAATGAGCAAAGATGATAAGCTCAACAAAATTTTTAGCTTCAGTATTATTATCTTATTACACATTATTAAACAACAAGCAGAAAAACGTAGTACACGCTCATGGGAAACATCTATTGCTAATGCTGTTAGACAGATTCAACGTACTAATAAAAGACGGAAAACAGGAGGAAACTATCTTAAACCAACAGAATTAAGAGATACTTTAGAAGATGCTTATGATTCAGCATTAAGACAAGCAGCATTAGAAGCATTTGAAGGAAACTATGAAGCAGAAGAACTTGCAGAAATGGTTGATAAAACTGCTATTATTGATGAAGCAATGGGATTGATTTTAGGATAGACATTATTGACTCAAATTAATTACATAAATCTTATTCTCTGATTATATTTGTATTGGAATGATTTAACGAAGTCAGAAGTCAGAAGTCAGAAGTCAGAAGTTGTTTTTGAGACAAAGATTTATGCTCCGTCTCAAAAACTATTCGCCTTCAAAGGCGGGGTTTTAGACCCAATTATTTTCGATCAACTTTTATTTAAGTCAATATTTTGCTTATTCCTGACTTTCGGTTCATTTTTCAAGTAAAAACAAGCATCGGGTTCAATTCCTTTTTGAATGTCATCTCGTTACTTGATTCTAATCTTTTTTATCACACTTGAAATATTTGCTTAGCAGTTAGCTTTAACTTGGGAAAAAGAGAGGATTTAATTTCTTGTTCTTCTGTAAACTCTGTGACTTCATAAAATCCAGAAACTAACAATAAAATTGATACTTTTTTGGCATCTGGATCAATAATCCAATATTCAGGAATTTCTCTCACTGCATATTCAGAACGTTTATAACGATAGTCATCATCAGCATTATTGGAACTAACTATTTCTACCGCTAAAAGGGGAGGGGATTCTAAAACGGCTGTGGACATTTCTCGAATTTCTTGACATTGAGTTTCTGATAAAATGACTAAATCAGGAATTCTTGATTTATTGTTTGCTGTTCTTACTCCTACCGTCCCTGGCATCACTTTCCACTGCTGTTTGATTTTGTCAATTTCTTGGTCTAAAATCTTGAAAATAAAATGTAAAATTAAAGCATGAAATCCACTTGCTGTGGGCATAAGTTTCAATTCTCCATTGACTAATTCATACTTATTATCTGTCCCATCATCATAAGTTAGATATTCTTCATAAGAATAGCGTTTAGTTGATAATTGAACCACTTTTCATGTTCTCCTTTCGTCATTTTCAAGTCAATTTCAGAAATAATAAATATTGTAATTTTGTCAAGCTCAGTTTACAAATCTTATTTATAGTTCATTTGTCCTAGTTAAAAAATTTGCTCAAAGGGGTTAATTTTGAAGCGATCGCCTAAAACTCTAAAAGTTTAAACCCTTATCTAGACTAGGTTTCAAGGTTTATAATTATTTTTAGTTACAGTAGTGCTATTGAATAGCATGACTATCATAAAACGAAAATAACAAAAAGTCAAGAATCTGGCAAATTTTGGCAAAATCAGGGAAAACGAAATTTTCATTAATGTTTGTAACAAGAGCTTTTTTATAAGTATATTAAATATATGAAAAATAAACAATAAGCTTTATTAATTAAATTTAAAAAATTAGCAGATCAATCATTTTAATCTTTGCCATCTGTAAAAAGTCTTGTTATAGTAACGAAAAAACCCACAAAAAATTCTCAGAATGCAAACCATAGATAAGCAAAGTCTCAAGCCTAATAATAATACATCTTCTGCCCCTATTGGAGAGCAAAATAGGAAGACAACGGACAAAAAAGTAGCCATTATTGGTTGTGGTTACGTAGGGAAAGCCGTGGCAAGTTATTGGTATCAACAAGGGTATATTGTAACAGGAACCACTACCAGAGAAGAGAAGATTTCGGACTTAGAAAATATCACTCATAATCCTATTGTCATGAGTGGAGATAACTTAGAAGCCATAGAAAAAGTTACACAAGAGCAACAGACAATTTTAGTCAGTATTGCCCCGATTAGCGATCGCCAAGTTAGTGCAGAAGTTTATGCTCAAACTTACATTCCAACAGCGAAAAATTTAGTCAAAGTATTAAATCACAATTCAACGGTTAAACAGGTTATTTATCTGACGAGTGGTTCTGTTTATGGAGACAAAAAAGGGGAATGGGTAGATGAAACGTCACCCTTAGATACTGAGAGTAATTATGGCCAAGTATTAGTGGAAGCAGAGAACATTATTTTGGGGTTAAACAGAGAAGATATTAAGGTTTGTTTGTTGCGTTTAGGGGGAATTTATGGACCAGGAAGAGAGTTAGATAAAAGAATAGGAAGAATGGCCGGAAAAACATTATCTGGAAATGGAGAAAGTTGTGCTAATTGGATACATTTAGACGATATTATTAATGGAATTGAATTTGTGCATAAAAAAGGATGTCATGGCATTTATAATTTAGTCAATGACGTTAAATTAACTGCCAAAGAATTGTGTGATTTGATCTGCGATCGCCAACAATTAGAACGAGTTTCTTGGGATGCTAGTAAACCTTCATTCAGTTCCTTGAATGCTCGTGTTGATAACAGTAAAATTAAACAAGAAGGATATAAGTTTATTTATGGCGATAGAATAGTTTAGATAAGAAACAGTCCGTTTATTTTTGCCGTAAAATATACAGATTTTTTTGCTATAAATATGAATGATTTTCAAGAAACTACAGTTAGTTAAACCGCTAGGGTGACAGCAGCAGTACGAGCTTTTGAGTCGAAACGTGAGGATGCTTTATTTATTTCCTTGATCTTGCTACTACAATGTAATAGATAAACGATAACATTTAAAACAGGTTCTAAGAATTATGACTTCTACTGACTTAATAAACAAACAGGGAGATTATCAAATTCCTGAAATTTTTAAAAGACATATTGGAGTTTGGCAAGGAACAGCAATCAAAGTAAGTTCTAAAGGTGAACTAGAGAGAACCTTTCATGGCACATTTGCAGTGTCAATTGAAGGTAGTGACTACTATCAAGAAAATACTTATACTCTTGCGGATGGAAATACACGCAAACTCCGATTTAAAGGTCATTTTGAAAATGGATTTTTAATTCTCAGTTCTTCTGATTATCCTGAGTTTTCTGGTAAAGCTTGGGATGGTGGTGAGGAAACTATTATGTTTCGTTCATCAAAAATTGAAAATGGGAAACACTATATTTATGTTGAGACAATGACGCTAACAAATTCTAATACTCGTGTGCGGAGTAGTCAGATTTTTCAAGACGGAGTTTTTAACGGAATTAGTTATATTGAAGAAACCCGTCAAGAAAAAGTTATTTAAAACAATGTTTAGTAGAGGGAAGATTTCAAGGGTTTAAATCTCCCTCTGCACAACACAAGCAGATAGTTTTCAGATTCTCAAGGGTAATTTCTGGGAATTTATCTAGTCGATTTTCCAAAAAAGCTCCACTGCAATTAATGCCATCATAACGAATATTTCTCGCTCTTACATCCGTGCCTAAAAAATGATAGAATTCCATGTGAGTCCAACCATTTTTATACTCTGTGATTAGACGACACATATTATCTCCCACAGAAGTAACAGGACACTCTATATTCTCTTCCCCTAAATAACCAACCTTACGAACAATATAATCTGGACAAGCGTGTAAAATTGTTGTCATTTCATTTTCTAATTTCCCCTCCGTTACATTCCAAACTTTAAACGAATGATTCACTGAAATTCCGTCTGAAAATAAAAATTCCTCTGAAGGGATTATCTCATTACTAAATTGAGTGTAGCGGACTATTTTATCTCCATTATCATAAACATACCAACGACGGCCTTCCCACTTTCCCATTGATCGCTCAAATAATTCCACTGCATTCATTGTTTAACTCCTTCAACAGTAATAATACTTACAATTGTATCTGAAAAATCATGAAATACTGTTCTTAAAAGGTCTTTATTGCTAGTAAACTGTGAGAATATTTAACTTAACCAATCATCAAGTAATAGTTAAAGGAAAGTAGAACAATGACAGTTGGCGAAGTAACTAATTTAAACACACCCATTGAAGACTTATACCCAAACATTTCTGATCAAGGACAGCAACTTTGCCAACAGTGGATAGAGAAATATAGTGCTGCAAAATCAGTATTTTACCAAGTTGCTGAATTAGTCAAGGCAGAAGTTGAGCAATGGACCGCAACAACAGGGGAAAAACCCACCTACCTTCAAATTCGTCGACGATTATTTGCCAATGATTTAGTCAAAAAATTTCAGAAGATGCGAACCGGTTATGTTAGCTTAGCTTTTAACGCAGCTCGTGCAGATATTCGCACTGACTTAGACTATCAACAACGCATTAGGGAGTGGGAAAACACTTCCACAGAGCGTCTTCACCTCAACCCTGAACTAGAAATCCCCATTTATGTCAGTCGTCCTAATTTTCATTGGTGTCCTTATGTTGCTACAACAGACTGGGAAGAACAATTTTTAGGCTGTGTCTGGGATATTGGTACGAGTATTATGGGTCAATCATCCCCTACTCTACGTAGTTACAGTGTGGGAAGCGGAAGATTAACCCGTGTAGTGGAGTATTTATCCCAACGTTTTCCTAATTTTAAGCCTCAACGCATTTTAGATATGGGTTGTTCTGCTGGTGGTTCAACCATCGCGATGGCTATGGAGTTTCCCCAAGCAGAAGTTCACGGCATAGATGTCTCTTCAAGTATGCTCCGTTGCGGCCATGCTTTGTCTGTCGCTCTTGATTTACCCATAGATTACCACCAAATGGATGCCAGCCAAACAACCTTTGCCGATGGTAGTTTTGATTTGATCGTCAGTAACATTGTCTTTCATGAATTACCCAATGGCATCAGACGCAGGGTGATTCTAGAATGTTCTCGTTTACTGTCTTCTGGAGGCATTATGGCACATATTGAAGGGGGAACTTATATGGCACCCACGACTATCTTCCAAAAGTTATGGCGTGAGTCAGATATCCACACCAATAATGAATGGTATATCGGTAACGCCAGCAAGGAAAAGTTAGCCGTTTATATTGAGGAAGCCGGTTTAAGTACCGAAGCTGGTTTACTAGAAAAAATTACCCCATCTTCTGCGTTTTTTGAAGGGGCCCTTCTTATTGGTGGACAAAAAACAATCAATGAGTAGTTAAATATCTTCTGGATCAATACCCATATCAATTAGTTTTTGGGCTAATTTATCAGCCCTTAGTTTTTCTTGTTCAGCCCTGAATTTTTCTTGTTCAGCTATTTCTTCAGGGATAGAAATCCAATTTCTATTGCGATCATACCAGCGTAACCATAGCCTTTCTATCCCTTCATAAGAACCTTGCCAAAGTCCTAAACCTAAACCAATATCTTCCATCCAAATCCGAGACTCAATTAATTCTAATTCTCTGTAATGACTTCCTGTCAACTGAAATGCCCTTAATTGATCAGTATAACGATCAAAAACAATATAATAAGGAACTCTCAAAATGCGCTCATAAACCTCCCATTTAGTGGGTGGATTTTCTGCTTTTCGTAATGTTTGTCCTAAGTCTTCTTTTTCTGTTCCTGGTGATAGCAATTCTACCACCACAAAGGGATTAACACCTTCTTGCCATACCACATAACTTAACCTCATATTCTGTTGTTCGTATAAGCGATCCACTCCTACTACAGCAAACCAGTCGGGACGCTTATACCAACCCGTATGACGCACATCATAATAAAGGTTCATATCCGTAGCAATAAACACTTCATCTGGGGGATAATTAGCAGGACGAAATGTCTTTCTTAGTAGATGAGGTTGAAAGTCATGAAACTCATCAGGCAAACCAGGTTCCTCTGGATCTTCACTAGGGAGATCATACATAGTGGGAAGAACTTTTTTAGGATAATTTAGGGCATCAGTTTGATACATAATAATGACGCTTAAAAATAATTAAAACAACTAAAATATAGTAGGCTATCGACATCCTAAACTATCCCGTGTCGAAACCCCTGTAACTGGGTTGACTCCGTCTGCTCTTTCACACATCAAAGAAACTTGATAGCGATCAATCACTGCATTAGTAAAATCTGCTCCTGTGATCATAGCATCATAAAAACGAGTGCGAGTAGCGATCGCATCTACGAGAATAGCATTAGTGAGATCAGCAGAATCGAGGGTAACGCGATCGAGCAACGATGAAGTCAAATTAGCCCCCTTCAAATTCGCCTTTAACAGTACCCCTTCGGTAAAAATGCTATAGGAGAGGTTAGACCCCTCAAAATTGGTTTCTCGCATATCTGCGGCTGCGAATACACCCCCTTGTAAGTCCTTATGGGAGAAGTCTTGCCGTTGTAACTCGCCATAGGTATAGTTTACCGTTTTATCTTGGGCCATAGCTGGACTCGCATCCAGTAATATCCAAACACTAACCAATAGGATTAAACCAACTAAGGCCAACAATTGTAACCAGAAGCTTTGTAGGGGTTTAAACATTTTATTGTTAATTTTATTGTCGATAGTCACTTTAGGGTCTATTTTAAGTAGATTAATATTCATTTTCCGAAGTTTTGAGAAAACTATCTACTCTAACCAAATCTTTAGCATCTAAACCAATGCGAAGGGTTAACTGAGAGTCTAAGTCTCCTGTAGACGATGCTTCTACTCTACCCATTCCTAAAGTGGTTTGCAAGTAATTCGCTGCTTCAAAGTCCCCTTGTTGCACCACAATTTCTGTTTCCCGTAACAATTGGGGCGCGTCGGCGATAGTATAGACATTATGAATGTTCTGTTGAGCTAAGTATTCCCTAACCTGATTAGCTAACCCCGGATCGTCGGTGGCGTTTTGCAGGGCAATTCTAACACGGTTAGGGGAACGATGACGAGAAGATTGCCATTGGGGGGTGATACTGAAATATTGTTGCATCACTTGATCCCGTCCCCTTTGCGACATCACCCAGTAACTACGGTTATCAAACTCTTCTTCCTGACTAAAACGACCGGGTAACATCACCATTTGGACTTGATCTCGCTTAAGTTGTCGACCAAAATTAACCAAGGCCAGCATTTCTTCCCAAGTAAGGTTTGTATCGATATGTTTTTCTAATAAGCCGATCGCTTGGGGAATACGGGGTATAATGGTAGGGCTAGTCAGACTTTGACGCAGGGACTTGAGCAGTATTTGTTGTCGTTGCACTCGGCCAATGTCCCCATAACTATCTTTACGGAAACGGGCGAAATGTTCGGCCTGTTCCCCATTGAGAATTTGTCGGCCCGGTTCGAGATCAATGTTGAGGTTTTGGGTTTTGTCTTCATATTGCATCGCATGAGGGACAAAGACCTCTACCCCTCCCACTAAATCCACTAATTCAGTAAACGCATCGGTGGTGACACGAATGTAGCGATCAATAGGAACATCGTTGAGAGTTTTGCTAAGGACTCTGGCCGCTAACCCTGGACCACCATGAATATTAGCATCATTAATCTTAGTGTAACCGACCCCTGGAATATTGACCCGGCTATCTCTAGGAACTGAGAGCATTTTAACGGAATTATCGGCTGGATCAAACCGTAAGAGTAAAATGGTGTCACTGCGTCCCCCAAATCCTTCTAGACTTCCTGGAGGGGTGTCTAACACCCGATCAATTCCTAAAACGAGAAGATTAACAGGACGAGACAAACGATATTGTAACAGGCTATTATCAGCGACGGGGGAAGTTGTTTGAGAAGAGGAGGGTTCGGTGGTGGTTGTCCAAGGGTTGGGTATTGTTTGGGTTAGGGGTAAAATAGTCTCTGAGAGGGGACTCAATAACGTAATGGTTGCTCCCACAGTGGCTGAAAGTACAGCAGTACAGCCAAAAGTCATCCCCCAAAATATTCCTCTAAAAAGGGGTCTAAAGACCTTGTTTTGCCCTTGTTTATCATGATTCGTTGCTACGGTTTGCTTTCGATATTTAGGGGATTTATACCGACGAGAACCTGATTTTTGTTTAAAACCAGAAGCATTTGACACTCTGTCGACGCTATTGGCCATAGTTACCTCAACACACCACCTTATTATTGTTTAGAAGTCTGTTGGATTTGAGATGTTCCCTGTTTGGTCAGTTATCAGTCATCAGTCATCAGTTATCAAATTATGGGATTGATCTGAATAGTAATGTTTAAAATAATAATGGGCAGTAAAAAGAAAATAGTTATCAGATAAACTAAAGCTAGATAGGTTTTTTCACTGGCTATATAAGCTAAAGTTTTAGCTCCTAAAATGGGTAAATTTCTTAAAATAGGAATACCATAAACGATAATAACCCCACAGCAATTATAAAGTAAATGAACTAGGGCTATTTCTAAAGCAGCGATCGCATTTTCTCTGACTGCAGTGGCCGCTAATAAAGCCGTAATACAAGTTCCTACATTTGCCCCTAATATAAAGGGATAAATCTCTTCTAAACTCAGTAACCCTATTCCAGCTAAGGGAACCATTAAACTCGTCGTAGTAGAAGAAGATTGCACTAAAATAGTCACCACTGTTCCTAATAAAATACTCACTATTGCATTTTTGCCCATAGCAGTTTTGAATATTAGTTTTGCTTGATTAAGCATCAATTTTTTCAACAATTTGCCAATCAAAAAAATAGAAATAAAAATAATAATAACTCCCAAAATAATCAAAGTAATGCCGTCAAAAGGGTGTTCTAAATTGACTGTTATTTGTTTAAGTAATTTGACTACAGGAACAGTGATAAATTCAATGAAATTAAATCTGTCTAAACTGGTTGATTCCGTACCTCTTAAAAATTGAGCTAAAAAGAAAGCCGTTTTTTCTAGAAAATGAGTAGTTATTTCTAGTGGTAAAAAAAGGGTCACACTGAGAAGATTAAAAAAATCATGGATAGTAGCAGCAGCAAAGGCTTTTCTAAATTCTTCTTGATTACGAATATGGCCTAAACTAACGATAGTATTGGTAATTGTTGTGCCAAGATTTGACCCCATTACCATCGGAACCGCAATGGTTATCGGTAGACCACCAGCTACCAAACCCACTATAATAGAGGTAACTGTACTAGATGATTGAATTAAAGCCGTTGCCATGATTCCTACGATTAAACCAGCAAAAGGATTAGTGGCAAAAGTAAATAATTCTTTGGCTTGTTCTCCCACACTTAGTTTAAACCCTGAACTAATTAAGCTAACAGCAATGATCAGTAAATAAACTAAGATAATCCCCCCTAACCAGGTTAAGGTTTTATTGTTTTCTATTGTTATTTTTTCAGGTTTTTGTTCATTAATAGCTTGATTCATGGTAAAATTAGAATGAGCGTATTTTACTAACGAATATAATAATTATAATAAGTAATCCTCAAAGATGATTGTTGAGTGACTAAAAAAATGGCCAAAAAACAAAAATTTCCTCACCTATTGGGATCAAAATGGACGGCAAAACAAAAGACATGGGGATGGCGACATTTTCAAGTAGTTAACCGCAAAAATCAGGGTAAATTTGTCTTTGCTGAAATGGTAGCATCCTGTGATGCTAATGTCCGTTTTTGGATCAATGCACAACAATTTAAAGATCGTTCTTTATGGCAACCTGGATGGCAAACTTTAGAAGAAATGAACCAACCAGAAGAAGAATTAGATATTCTTTAGCTAGAGTTATTTTGATGGATATTCATTTTCTATAATAGCAATAATTTCTTGTTTCAAGGTAGGTAAAAAATTTTCAATTACACCCCAAACTTCATCTAAATCGATCCCCATATAATTATGAATTAAAACATCCCTAAAACCTGCTATTTTTCGCCAGGTTAGATTTGAATATTTTTCTCTTATTCCTGGTGAAAGTTGCTTAACTGCTTCTCCTATAACTTCAAAACAGCGAATGACTCCATCTTGAATTAAGAAAGATGTATAAAAAGTTTCTTTTCCTTCTTTAGTATAAGATTCAATCCGTTTAATTCTCTCTAAAATATCAACCAAATAAATATGATCATCGTTCACAAAGGAATCGCCTCCTTAATAATTTTTTTTCTAAAATAGTCTCGCAAACTCTTAACCGTTGCTACATCCACTTTATAACCAAGATAATCTTCTAAGTCTTGAATTAAGCTAATTCTATCTAATAAGTTTCTTCCTGATTCCATTTCTACTAAAAAATCAATGTCACTATCTTCAGTTTCTTCTCCTCTAGCAACTGAACCAAAAATATGAATATTAAATGCGCCATGTTGAGCAGCAATTTTGAGAATATTTTCTCGTTTTTCTTGAAGTATTTGCTTTAATTTCATCACTCTTCCAATTTTTTCTGTAACCGTTTCAACGTCTGATACATCTCAGGAAGCTTTTTATAAATAGCCGATGCTTTCAAATATAACTTGTTAGGAACCGCCGGACTACTGGACACAATTTCCCCAGCAGGGACATCATTAGGAATACCAGTTTGTGCAGTAGCGATCGCTCCATCTCCAATTTTAGCTTGATTGGCAATACCAACTTGTCCAGCGAGGATCACTCGTTTACCCAAAATAACACCTCCTGCTAAGCCAACTTGGGAGGCCATGACACAATTCTCCCCAATTTGACAATTATGGGCAATATGCACTAAATTATCCATCTTGGTGTTACGGCCAATACGAGTGGTTCCCACCGCAGGGCGATCAACAGCACTATTGCAACCGATTTCGACCCCATCTTCCAAGATGACATAACCGGACTGTTCCATCTTAAACCATCCTTCAGAAGTAGGAACAAAGCCAAACCCTTCGGCCCCAATAACGGCCCCACTGTGAATGACACAATCGTTGCCAATCTGCGCTCGTTCGTGAATGGTACAATTAGCATGGAGTAAGGTGCGATCGCCGATAACTGCTTCGGGATAAATCACCACATTACCCTGAATACAAGCATGATCACCGATTTTAACCCCCTGTTGAATGATGACATGGGGACCAATATAGACATCTTTGCCAATGGTAGCACTCGGATCGATTGTGGCGGTTTCGTGAATACCAGGGGTTGGCTTAAAGGGCGTATAAAACAATTTGATGGCGTGAGCAAAGGTTAAACGGGGTTCTGCGGTAGATAACCAAGCAATACCTTTTTTGGTCGCTTCTTGCTGTAAACCCTCATCACGGGGCAATATCAAGGCACACGCAGCCGTTTTGGACACCATAGCAGCAAACTTAGGACCTTCAATATAACTTAACTGTTGTCCTTGGGCTTCGCTAACAGCAGCAACCCCTGTAATCTCAGGGTTATTATCCCTATCAGTGGTTAAACTATGTTGGCTGACTAAAGGACTCAGTTTTTCAAGGATTTCTTGGAATTTCATCTTTTATAGTCATCATTGATCAGGCTATTTATTCCTAGACGTAGACAAGGGTTGTACTGTTGCGCGATCGCTTTAACGAAGTCAGAAGTTCCTCACTACTACCATGCGCTATCGCACAGAAATCAGAAGTTGTTGAAAGCAGGAGAGGATTTATGCCTCGCTCCAAAAACTTTTCGCGGCTCGACTGAGCGTTCGACTTAGCTCACGCCGAAGTCTTCGCCGAACGTCTTTAAAAAGCCAGGTTTTAGAGCCTATTATCTCGATAACTCCTAGAAATAACAGGTTATAACAGGTTATAAAAACAACTAAGACTTAATGCCATAGATTTCATAGGAAGCAGGAACTTCATGCCTCCCCCGAAGGACTGTTAATGCTTGATTAGACTACTAGATGGTCTTCTAATCCCGCCATTCTTCCTTACTTAATAAATCAATAATCGAATCTCTCAGAAGAAAATCATGTCTTTCTAGTTCACACTCTACATTAGGCCATTCACAGGCTGGAATATATTTGCACAGAGTATAAATTGGTTGTCGTCGATGAAGTCTTCTTTCACGAACCAACCGAGCGGCCTCCCCTTTAATGACATCAATGGTATATTCAGTGGGAGATTGAATGACTTTAAGCATAACGAACTTCCTCGCTGAGTTTGGTAGACATGACACGCATAATGACCCACCTATCATTATCGGTTATGGAAGATACCTTTCTCAAGAAAAGAAAACAATTTTTAACGCAATATAAAAAGAGGGGGTGAGGTGGTGTTCCTGTGGCTTTTGAGTGCTGTGTTCACCGCCTCTACCTCCTCTAAAGAAAAAAAAGGAAATTAATTTAAGGTTTAAAGTGCGCCGCTACTGGCTAAACCTAAGATAACACCAGCCCCTAAAATGTGGCCAAAGCTAGTGGTTCCTAGTAATGCACCTAAACTCATCCCACCAAACATTTTAGGAGAGGGTAAACCAGGTCCTTTATTGGGTTGGGCAATGGTAAATTTTCCTACAGCAATAGCAAAGATATTGCAAACAATCATGATCATGGCAATTTTGGGATTCCATTCGATAGTGGTAGGAACTGTAGAAACCGCTAAAAGAAGAGTTGAATACATCAGACGTGAGTTCTCCTAGAAAAAACATATCTATAAATCTTTAATCTTAAGAATTAAGGACTTTCTGTCAATGCTAATGTTGCAATACTTAACGAAATGAGAAATTTTGCTGGAAAACCGATTTGTCTGCTATAATAATCTACTGTGCCTTGGAGAGGTGGCTGAGTGGTTGAAAGCGGCTCCCTGCTAAGGAGTTATGGGGTAACACCCATCGAGGGTTCGAATCCCTCCCTCTCCGTTTTTTTCGGTGACTGGTAAAATTCAAGAAGTCAGAATTCAGAAGTCAGAAGTCAGAATTCACTCAGAAGTTCCTCACTACGTTCCGGCGCTATCGCACAGAAGTTCCTCACTGCGTTCCGTCGCTATCGCACAGAAGTCAGAAGTGAACCTAACATCAAATATAATTGATAGGATGTTAAGCTATAAGATTAAGTGTGCCTATGGATTCTTGATCAGGTAAGACGGGAGTGCGAAAACTCCTATCTTTAAATAGGAGATGAAGCACGACTCGGCATTTAAAAATGCCGTGAATATGCTA
>JAAUYD010101611.1_pt1 | contig 17371 bp, 11 predicted proteins | sample 7278101 | NCBI WGS metagenome assembly JAAUYD01 (sample SAMN14350128, study PRJNA611818) | marine sediment metagenome | isolation source: surface marine sediment (0.6m) | place: French Polynesia: Moorea | collected 2018-08 | reverse complement strand
GATGACAAGAATTCGTTTGATATCTTTTCGTTTAGGCATTGAACTGTTTCATTTCCCTTACAAAGTTTTCAAAAAGGTAGTGGCTGTCCCGGGGACCGGGTGCGGATTCGGGGTGATACTGAACCGAGAAGGCCGGTAGGGTTTTGTGCCGGAAGCCTTCAAGGGTTCCGTCGTTTAAATTGATATGGGTGATATCGACATCGTCCCGGGGTAGACTGTCCGCATCAACGATGAATCCGTGATTCTGCGACGTGATTTCAACGGCTGTGGTGGGTAAATATTTAACCGGGTGATTGGCACCGTGATGGCCGAATTTTAATTTGGTGGTTTTAGCGCCCAGGGCCAGGCCCAAAATTTGATGGCCCAGACAGATACCGAAGATGGGCTTTTTCCCCAGAAGAGCCCGCACGGCTTCGACAGCATACATCACCGGCTCGGGGTCGCCGGGACCGTTGGACAGAAAAATACCGTCCGGGTTCCATTCCAGGATTTCATCAGCGGGGGTGTGAGCCGGAAATATCCGCAGCTGACAGCCGTGGTGGTAAAGGGCCCTCAGGATCGAAAATTTCACGCCAAAATCGTAGACAGCCACCCTGAAACCGGGTTGGTGATGATGTTTGTCGGCATCGTCCATTGGCCAATCATAATTTTCAGCGGTGGTGACTTCTGCGGCAATGTCCCGACCAACGAGCTGCTTGCCGCTTTTAAGACGTTCCAGCAACACGTCAACCGGCTCATCGGAGGTGGTGATCATTCCCATCTGAGCCCCTTGGTCTCGCAGATGACGAGTCAGTTGTCGGGTATCGATGTCGCTGATGCCCACCACACTATAATATTTCAAATATTCATCCAGCGACTTGCTGGCCTGCCAGTGACTCACCACCGGGCTGTATTCCCGGATGATGAAACCGGCCGCGTAAATGCGTCTGGATTCAAAATCGCTGGGGTTGACGCCATAGTTGCCGATTTGCGGATAGGTCATGGTTACCAGCTGGAAATGATAGGACGGATCGGTTAGAATCTCCTGATAGCCCATCATAGCGGTATTAAAAACCACCTCGCCGATACCGGTGCCCATGGCACCTAACGAAAGTCCCTCAAAATATGTTCCGTCTTTTAATATTAAGCGCGCTTTCATCTTTCACCCAATTTCTCTTTTGGCTTTTTTAATGCTCTTTTTCACCTGTTCAGGTGCCGTACCGCCGGGTAGATTTCTTCTCTTTACACACTGCGATGGATCAAGCCAGGCATAGACATCGTTATCTATGTCTTTCGAAAACCTCTTCATCTCATTGAGGGTGAGCTGATTTAATTCCTTTTTTTGACCGATGCCATAAAGCACCATTTCTCCGACAATTTGGTGAGCCTTTCGAAAAGTCAGCCCCCGTCCCACAAGGTAATCGGCCAAATCCGTGGCGACCAAGTAGCCTTTATCGATTGCTTTTTTCATCACCTTTTTATTAAAAGAAAGTTCTCCCAAGAGACGTGTCATCACCATTAGACACTTTTCGACCGTATCAACGGCATCAAAAAGGGACTCTTTATCCTCCTGCATGTCTTTGTTATAGGTTAACGGGAGGCCCTTCATGGTGGTTAAAAGGGCCATTAGATGTCCATAGACCCGGCCTGTCTTTCCCCGAATGAGTTCCGGCAGATCCGGATTTTTCTTTTGGGGCATAATACTGCTGCCGGTGCAAAGTTGATCCGGCAGCTTGATAAAATCGAACTCCTGGGTAGACCAAATCACAATTTCTTCGCTTAATCGCGACAAATGCATCATCAGGATAGAAGCGGCGAAAAGGAAATCCAACACGAAATCGCGATCGCTGACGGCATCCATGCTGTTATCCGAAATAGCCCTAAACCCCAACTCTTTGGCTACCAAATCTCGGTCAAGTTCAAAGGTGGCGCCGGCCAGGGCCGCACTGCCAAGGGGTAGAACGTTTACCCGGGCCAAATTTTCCTGCAGCCGTTGCCGATCTCTTTTCAACATCTCAACGTATGCCAGTAGGTGATGAGAGAGCAGGACGGGCTGAGCACGCTGCAGATGGGTATAACCGGGAAGAACCGTATCGATGTTTTTATCAGCAAGCTCTGTTAAGGCTCTCTGCATCTCCCGGATCAGCAAATTGACCTTTTCGATGGCCTCTCTGACATACAAACGCAGGTCCAGGGCTACCTGATCATTGCGACTACGACCGGTGTGAAGTTTTTCGCCCAGAATTCCTATTTTTTCAATCAGCGCTTTTTCAACAGCACTGTGAATGTCTTCGTAGGCTTCATAAAAAGAGAATTCACCCCGGTCCATCTCGTTTTCAATTTCAGAAAGGGCTGCCAGAATTTGGGAGGCCTCTTCTTCCGAAATAATCTTCTGTTTGGCCATCATACGGCAATGGGCCCTGCTACCTGCAATATCCTGTGTATAGAGTCGGCGATCGTAGCTAATGGAGGCATTAAAGTTGTCAACGATTTTATCCGTTTTTTCCCTGAAACGGCCGCCCCACACTTTGTTATCTATGATTCCATCATCATTGGTCATGGGTCATGTTTCCCTGGTCTATGGGTCAGCACAATTGTGCATTGTTAGTTGCTCGCAATTTCTTAATCACAAAATTTTTCCTTTCCTCAACTCAGCAATCCGAAGTCTTCTCTATGATCTACATTTTGTTGCCTCTGACATCTGTCCTCTGTCGTCCGTCCTCTGACCACTAAGTCCTATCTACCCATACCCCGCAACTAGCAACCCGTAACCCAAATTAGTCTCTCTTAAACTTGCTGTAGTCGGGGCTGCGATAACGGCTTTCTCCACCGCCATCTATGGTCAGAAGAGATTCGACCTTCAAGGGCAGTCCGAACAGCTGGATAAACCCCTGGGCGTCCTGTTGATTGTATACATCTTCTTCGCCGAAAGAGGCATAGTCCTCACGATACAGGCTGTAAGGGCTTTTACGTCCGGCAACAATGATATTGCCTTTATACAGTTTCAGACGTACGGTACCGGTAACTTTTTCCTGGGTTACCTTTACGAAAGCGTCGAGGGCTTCCCGCAGTTGCATGAACCACATGCCGTTGTAGACCAGTTCGGCATATTTCACCGCAACGAAATCTTTATAGTGCATGGTGTACTTATCAAGGCACATACTCTCCAGCGCTTGATGGGCACGGAAGATAACCGTGCCGGCGGGGGTTTCATATACCCCCCGACTTTTCATGCCCACCAGCCGGTTTTCGACAATATCGACACGACCGATTGCATGGGCACCTGCTGTTTTGTTTAAGCGCGTAAATAGATCCACGGCTGACAGGGCCTCGCCGTTTAAGCTTACCGGATTGCCTTTTTCAAAGCCGATTTCGATATACTCGGGTTCGTCCGGTGCCGCTTCGGGACTGACCGTCAGTTGGAACATGGCAGACTCCGGTTCATTCCAAGGATTTTCCAGCAATCCTCCCTCGTGGGAAAGGTGCATGATGTTGCGGTCGCGGCTGTAAATATCTTTTTCGGTTTGCGCCAGAGGAATGTTGTATTTTGCGGCATATTTAATGGCATCCTCCCGGCTGCGGATTTCCCACTCGCGCCAGGGAGCAATAACCTTGAGCTTGGGATTGAGCGCCATCACTGTAAGCTCAAAGCGAACCTGATCATTGCCCTTACCGGTGCAGCCATGGGCAATGGCATCGGCCCCTTCGTCTTCCGCGATTTCAACCATTTTTTTGGCCATCAGGGGACGGGCAACGGATGTGCCCAAGAGGTATTCGCGCTCATATACAGCGCCTGCCTGCATGGTCGGGAATACGTAATCCCTTAAAAATTCTTCTCGCAAGTCCCTTACAATCAATTTAGCGGCGCCGGAGGCAATGGCCTTTTCCTCCAGCCCGTTCAATTCTTCCTGCTGGCCGACATCGGCCGTGAAACAAATGACTTCGCAATTGTCGAAATTATTTTTGAGCCACGGGACGATAACGGAGGTATCCAGCCCGCCGCTATAGGCCAGCACCACCTTTCGCACCTTATCCTTCGCCATCTTTTTACTCCTTTCACCAAAATAAAAAACCCGGCGTTTGCCGGGGGTTTTAAGCTTTCCATTGAAATGTCAATAATATCATGTCAAACAGAAAAGACCCCCTGGGTTTCGTCGCCGGAAGCGGCGACGGGGACGGATACGGATGTTTGTCAAGATTATTGGCATCATGATTTTATGCTTCCTAAAACTGTTCGCGGCAATATGACAAAAAAAAAAACACCTGTCAAGTCCGAAAATAAATTAGTGTTGCTTAGTACCTCTATTTATTTTTTCATTTTTGGTTCCGGTTCGACCTGTTTGGGGTTTAAAAATCCAATATCAGTCGTTTTAGCGTCTCATAAACTTTTAACAGGCTATTGAGGCTGACCCATTCGTCGACCGCATGGGCACCATGGCCGACGGGACCGAAAAGAACAGAAGGGATGCCCGCCTTCCCGGCCAAGGCGGCATCCGTCCAGAAAGAAAGGCCTGCCAGCGAGGATTGTGGTGACGCTTTTTGCAAACGGGCTAATATCTCGGCATCTTCCGGCACCCTGTATGGTGGCCTCTGAAACAGCTTGCGGCCCTTTACTTTGTGCTTTCCGGGATGATTTTCAACGGCGCAAACCGTTCGTTGCAGCTCCAGATCAAGATCCTGTCGGGATTCCCCCGGAAGCGTGCGGCGCTCCCATTGGAGGTGCGAATGGTCGGCAATGACACTTAATTCGGTGCCGCCGGCAATAATACTGCTATGAAGGGTCGCATGGCCAAGCAACGGGTCCGGTGCGCGATTTAATAGCTCGGCCTGGACCATGTTCAGTTCATTCAATGCAGACCGTAACGGCAAGATGGCATCGATGCCTTCCTCCGGTCGACTTCCATGGGAAGCCCTGCCGGTAATTTCCATCTCATACCAGGTAAAACCTTTGTGGCAAACGCCGATATTTTCCTCCGTTGGCTCCAAAAAAATAGCCCCAAGCGGGGGTGGAGATATATCGCAAAGCCACTTTTCCACCAAATAGTCCATGCCGAGACTTTTATCTTCTTCGTCGGCGACAAAGGTCAAAAGTATATCGAGGGGCGGCGGATGGCGGGTGAAATACTCGGCAAGCAGCAGCATGACCGCAAGACTACCCTTCATATCATAGGCGCCGCGGCCGTAAAGCCTGTCACCCTCCTGTCTCAATCTGAACGGATCATCCATGCCTTCGACCCCCACCGTATCAAGATGGCCATTCAATAGTAGGGTTTTTGCGGGATTGGTACCTGAGACTACGGCAATTAAATTGTTGCGGTCAGGTGCGATGGTCTGAATTTGCGAGCGGAGCTTCAGCGCATCGAGGCGATGCTGAATCAATTTTGATAGTTCGCTTTCACCCGGACCACGCGAGAGCGTCAAATTTACAGAATTGATCCGAACAAGCTCGCCTAACAGGCCAATGATAGCGTTTTCCAGATTATCCATATTAAGGTATCCTTGGTGGGTTGAGTTTGTATGATAAAGAGCGGCGAGTGGAATGTCAAACCCATGTTTTTCCCACCATCGGGCAATTGTCTTGTCTCTGACGATTTTTAATGCTAAAATTGAGTTTAAAGAATGCGAATTGCCAGGCGATAAATAGCTGGATTTCAATGTGGATTCTTTAAATTTTTACTTTACGCGCCATTTTATCAAGATCCTTGTATGAAAGATACAGATAAAACCAAAGAAGAACTCCTCGCGGAAATAGCCGAGTCTAAGCGGAGAATCGAGGAATTGGAGAAAGCCGAAGCCGACCACCGCAAAACCGTTGAGAAGGCTTTGCGTGAGAGCGAGGCGAAATACAGGCAGCTTGTCGACATTGCTCCCGCTGGAATTTATGAGATTGATTTAACTACCGGTAAATTTATCAGCTGTAATGACCTCATTTGTGAGTACACTGGCTACACCAAAGAAGAATTCCTCGAGATGAAGGCTTGGGATATCCTCACCGAACAAAGCCTTAACAGACAACTCGAGAGATATGATAAAATGCTGAAAGGTGAATCTGTTCCTGACATTGCTGAGTTTGAAATCATTGGAAAAAATGGTCGTGAAGTGGTTGTTTTGGTCAATTCAAAAATCAAATATCAAAATGGCCAGCCGGTCAAAGTTACTACTATCGCCCATGACATCACCGAGAAAAAGAGATTGGAACAGGAGCTTCTCAAAACACAAAAGCTTGAATCTTTAGGTGTTCTGGCCGGGGGGATCGCCCATGATTTTAACAATTTTCTTTCCGGTATCATGGGAAATATCTCCCTGGCAAAGCTCGAAGCCGAACAAGGAGAAGATATTATAGAAGCACTGGATGAGGCCTTGAGGGTCACATCAAGAGCCAGCGCGTTGACCCGACAATTGCTGGTCTTTTCAAAAGGAGGGGCGCCGATTAAAAAAACTGCTTCCATATCGGAGGTGTTGAGGGACTCAACCATTTTTGCGCTGAGGGGATCAACAGCGAAATGCGAATTCAATATCGGCGAGGACCTCTGGCCGGTGAAAGTAGACCTCGGGCAGTTTAGTCAAGTGATTCACAATCTTTCCATCAACGCGGTTCAGGCCATGCCTCAAGGAGGCGTCATCCGCTTGAATGCAAGTAACGTTGCCTTGGAGGCACGATCCGGCTTGCCCCTGGAAGCTGGTAGATATGTCAAAATCTCCATTCAAGACGAAGGTCTTGGTATCCCACAGGAACACTTAGCCAAAATTTTTGACCCCTATTTTACTACCAAGCACCAGGGTAGCGGTCTCGGTTTATCGATGTCATACACCACCATTCATGCACACGACGGTCATATTGCGGTAGACTCTGAAATGGGTAAGGGGACCACTTTTCGTATTTATATGCCGGCAAGTCATGAAAAACTGATCGAAAAAGGAGACCGAGAAGACCGACTCATCAAAGGTCAAGGAAAAATTCTCGTGATGGATGATGATGAGTCCATTCGAAACGTCACCGAAAAGATATTGATTGAGTTGGGATATGACGTCGGCTGTGCTTCGGATGGTGTTGAAACTATTGCGCTTTATCAGGATGCCGCGCGATCCGGACAACCATTTGATGCGGTAATCATGGACCTAACCATTCCCGGAGGTATGGGCGGGAAGGATACGATTCAAAAACTTTTGAGGATTGATCCGAAGGTGGCCGCGATTGTATCCAGCGGATATTCCAATGATCCGATCATGTCTGATTTTGAGAAGTATGGATTTCGTGGGGTTGCTACCAAACCCTACAGCATTGAAAAGCTCAGCTGGGTTTTACACGACGTTTTGATGGAAGCAAAAAAGCGAGATTAATATTTCCGAAAGTACCAAAGTTTTCCATTAAACATAGTTTTCTAACTGCTGCATGTCCCTGTCTTTTATCGCCAGCCTTTGGACCACTTGTTCAAGCCTTTCAAAGCCTTTGACCGTCTTTGGATGATGGTAGGGAAAATAAAAAAAATTTACCTTGAATTTTTCAGGGTCAAATTTTTGAATTGTACTGATTCCATTCGTCTTTAAATCCGATTCCAAAAGCTGCCTAATTCGATGGGCGATGTCAGGTTGTGAATTTTCAATGGTTTTAATGGCTGACATAAGATCTTCAGCACTGCTGAAAGACCCCAGGACATGGCGTTGGAGAAAATACATTCCGGTAGCATGAACCCTGCTGTCATCTTTCAGCATATCGGGATTAATTCGAGATTCAACTATTTCCATTGGAAAAAAACGCTTCAAACTCGAAATAAAGGAGCCGTAAGTGTCGCCACAAATATATGAGTCGTCAGCCGGAACCAATCCATTTTGCGAAACAAAATTTTTAGCGACGATAAATGCGGCTGCCAATGCCATGGTGTTTGTTAGATTCTTGCTTTGACAATTGTCGTGATTACCACTGGATGTCGCTTTAGCCAACCTTCCTATTTCTACGGCAGGTACCTCAGGTAACTTCCCAAAGGAGGGTGCCATCTTAAGATAGGACAAACTCGGGATATCCTGTTTTCTCATAAAAGGAAATAATGTCATCGTAGCAATCAATTGGCCTGATCGCATCACTAAAACGACGATATCATCCGGGTTTCTGGATGAAATAAAATCCAATGCCTTTTGTTGCTGGAGATCGGCACGGCTGTCCGAAAAAAAACGTTTGGAGCTTTCATGCAGAGAATTAAAGTCCGGCAAACAGCCACTTGAAAGTAGAAGTAATGAAGCTTCAAACAAAGGAACCCTAAAAAGCTTTTTTCGATACTCCTCTAAAAGTAACTGATCTACATTGTATTGTAAATGATGCGGAAGGTTTTTGTAGACTGCGACGAGCGCCACGGTTTCACCTGCCTGATATACCTGCTCAGCCCAACGAAATTCTCTGGCGGTAGGCTCATAGGGAAAGTCGTCGAATTTTGTCCTATGAGTTGTGTTTGCAATATCCGGGTTGTTACGAAGATAATTCCAGCTTTGCTGATATGAAGTGGCCTCATTTTGTGTTGCTAACATCTTCTAGTCCTCCTTTAAATTTCTATAAATAAGTTATTTATCGAAATGATTGACTAGTATGAGCAACATGTATGCCATCGCTCTTTAGAAAAAAAGAGCTAGGCGTAGGCCCTTACAATAGGGACTTTTCTTTTACTTTATTCTTATAATCTCCCAGTGTTGGATAGAAAGATAGTCATCGAATTGGCGCGACGATCGCTATTCGTCAATAATTTGACCGACTAAAAATTATCATGAGGTAAGTAGTAGTAGGAAAGTATTTAAGAACGCATAAACCTACAAATGGTAGCGTTTTACACGGAAATACCTATACGAAATCTTTAAAAGGTCAATAGGAGATAAAGTCAAAGACTAGGATTGTCGATGTGGTGGAAGCAAATAATTATTCAACATATCTATACTACGAGACATCTGTACTAGTGATAGGATAAGCGGACATCTGCCAACTTGATAAATCTTCAAATGACTATAAATTACTAGTAGTATGGATAGTAGTTACTATGTTTCCGTGTGCTTAAATTTTGTCCTGAAATATCCCGATCCTCAGTGAAGTACTCTTTCTGTATGCTGAAGTTACATTGCCCGGCGTTTTGTTGCGGACGTCTCCGTTGTTGGAACGGATTTTTATCTATTTGATAAATTTGTTTGCCTGAACAATTGGTTAGTACAAGCAATATCTGTGCCATTTTGTTCTTTCACGCAGGTGCACTTTCCAGGCCTTCATTATTCCGATCATATTTGTGCTTCATTCCTTAAATTTTACTGGATTAAATTAATAAATGGTCATCGAATTGGCGTGACGGTTTTTTTTCGTCAATTATTTGACCGACGAAAATGATAACCTGAGAAAAGCAGTGAAATGGGAGAATGGTGACTTGAGATCTGTCGGTGTAATTGCGGGTAACGAGTTACGGGCTGCGGACTACGGGATGCGGGTTATGAGGTGCGGAGTGCGGATCAAGGGGTGATCGTTGTTCCGGTTTCAGGCTTGCCTTTGGTGATGTTAGGAAGTGTTTGCGGTCCGTGCCACTGGATGATATGAACTCGGGGCACCTTTTGATGCAGGGCTTCAAAGGCTGATTCCATCTTTGCCACCATACCGCCTTTGATCGTGCCGTCGGCTATTAGGGCTTGCGCTTTTTGGACGGACAGAGACGGTCGGATTTTGTCATCGACCAGAACACCGGGGACGTCAGTGACGAAAACAAGGTCGGTGCATTGGATAGCAGCGGCGAGCGCTGCTGCGGCGCTGTCGGCATTGACGTTGTAGCTTTGACCTTCTTGATTGGCGGATATGGGTGAGACGACCGGTACCTGTGCTGATTTTAAACTATCCAGAACGACACCGGCGTTTACTTGGTTGATTTTACCGACGTAGCCTAAATCCTGTCCCCGGCGAGTCAAAGGCTCTACGATAAACAGCTGCCGGTCTCTGCCGGACAAGGGGCTACAGGGCACCCCATTTTTTTCTAACCTTGAAACAATTCGCTGATTGATCGTTTTTGAGAGAACAGATTCGACAATTTTGATGTCATCAACGCCGGTTACCCGGATGCCATCAATGAATCGGGTTTTGCGATTGGCGTCTTTGAGCGCTTGAGAAATTTCAGCACCACCACCGTGGACGATGACAATTTCTATTTTCCCATAGGATTTAATCGCCGTTGCCAGCTCCTTAAAGCCTTGTTCACCCTCAAACGCCCGACCGCCGATTTTGATGAGTATTCGTGATCTCATTAGAAAGTGTCCTTAAATTTCTGTTGTATCAGATTTTACGACATATCAGTCGTTCTGAATTCTGTTTACATATTCTCCAGTACTTCTACACCCAATAGATTCAGGCCGTTTTTAAGTACCACAGCCGTCGTTTTAATTAACGCCAGCCTGGCATCGACCAATTGCTCATTTTCGGCCTTCAATACGGGGTGCTTATTGTAAAACTGATTAAAGGCCTTGGCCGTATTGAATACATGACCGGCAATTTTGGAAGGGTTGAGATCTTCCACCGCAGTTGCCACCTCCTGAGGGAATTCGATCAGTTTTTGGAGCAACTGCACTTCTTCGGCGTTGCCGAGAAGTGAATAATCCGGGTCTTGGAATTTTCTTGGCCTGTTTTTGGATTTTTCCAGAATGCCGCAAATCCTGGCGTACGCATATTGGCAATAGGGACCGGTAAATCCGTCAAAGGAAATGGACTCTGCCGGATCGAAATTAATGCTCTGGGTGGGACGTACCCGCAGCAGGTAAAATTTGATGGCGCCCACCCCGATTTTTTCCGCCCTGTTTATTACTTCCTCCTCTGAAAGTCTGGCATCAGGATCCCGCCGCTGGATTTCAGCTTTTGCTAGTGTTATCATAGCAGTGACAAGATCGTCGGCATCGACGATTTTACCTTCCCTGGACTTCATTTTGCCCTCTGGCAAATACACCATGCCGTAAGATAGATGGTAACAGTTTGCGGCCCACTCATACCCTAACGCTTTCAGGATTGCGAACAGACATTTAAAATGATATTCCTGTTCACTGCCCACCACATAAATGGAATAATCCAGTTTGTGATCGGTGATTTTCAGGATAGCGGTGCCGATATCCTGGCTGATATAGAGACTGGTGTCGTCGGCGCGCAACACAGTGACCTTTTTAAGCTCTCCGTTTTTGTCACGGCTGAATTCTTCTTCCGGCAAGAAAAATACGGTGTTTCCGTTCGTATCTGTGGAAAACACATTGTTTTCAAGACCTTGCTGGATGATATCTTTGCCGAGCTTATACGTATCAGATTCATAGTAATATGCATCAAACTTAAGTCCAAAGCGGCGATAGGTCTGATCAAAACCATCATATACCCAGCCGTTCATCATTTTCCAGAGTGCGACGGTGTCCGGATCGCCGACCTCCCATTTTTGAAGCAATTGCAGAATCTCATCCTCCAGGGACGCGTCGTTTTCTGCTTCTCGGGCGTAGCGCACGTAGTATTTTCCGACAAAGTGATCGCCCTTTTCATTTTCCGTTGCTGGCGTCGTTCCATTGCCCCATCGTTGCCAGGCCAACATGCTTTTGCAGATATGAACACCACGGTCATTTACCAGGTTGGCCCGGACGACCCAATGACCGGTGGCCTGGTACATGTTGGCCACCGCCATGCCCAGCGCGCCGTTGCGTAGATGTCCCAGGTGCAGCGGCTTGTTGGTGTTCGGTGCCAGATACTCCACCATTGCGCGGCGACCCTGACCCATATCGGATGAACCGTAGACCGGTCCCTGACGAGTGATATATTTACAAACATCGCCAAACAATACATTACCGTTAATTTTTAGGTTGATATAAGGGCCGACGGCTCTGACGTCTGCAATGACTTCATCAGGCTCGAGGTGGTCAACTATGGTTGCAGCCAGCTCAGCCGGAGACTTACGATACTGTTTGGCCAAGGAGAAACATCCCACCGCAAAATGACCCATTTCGATATTCGGCGGGAATCCGATTTCCAAATCTTCCGGCAACTGACCGTAGGCTTTTTTCGTGGCCGATCCAATCTTATTTACAAGGATATTTTTTAATTTTTCGATAGACATTGAAGATTCCTTTGCTAACTCAATTCATAAGCCTCTCCACCTTGATGGGATGAAAATTTAAAAGATACTACCGCTACTGCGAGGGCATGTATGATGGTGCGATCTTGATCGATGCCGGCGGCTTATGAATTGAGTCTTTTTAGTAAAAAATTGAAATATGACAGATAAATATCATCCAATCAAGGAGAATCCTTACCACAATATCATGTGGTTATTCGGTACTTGACACACAATAATTATTTTGTCATAGTTATCAGTTAATGTTTAAATTCATCTCTTATCTTTTTCTATCATATTCGCCTTCCAATAGAGATGACAGGCAGCACTAAGGTAAATCCAATCTAAAAAAAACAGATCAGGAGAAAAAAATGGAGAAGTACGCCGAACAAACCCAGCAGGAATTCGAAGGATGGGAAGAATTTTTCACCAAACCCGTAGATGTAAAAGTGGAGAGTTTTAGGAGGAAGGATCGCATATATGATGTCATCTACGCTCAGCAGTTTGACAGGCCATTTCTGGATTATCTTTGCAGCCTCGCCGATTCGATCCGATTGCTGGCTAAAACCAAAGTGGGACAGAGTAAACTTCGGCACCTGTTGCCCCACAAACGGGCCATGCTTTACTTCGTTCAACCATCAACCCGGACGTTTCTATCATTTCAAAATGCCTGTCATATTCTGGGGTTAACCACCTCCGAGATCCGGGGGACCTCGACCAGTTCCGAAGTTAAAGGGGAGTCACCGGAAGATACCATTCGTACGTTCGCCAGTTACGTCGATCTGATTATCTCGAGACATCCGGAAGCAGGTTTCGCCGAAAAAACCGCCTGGGTCTTGAATCAAACTGAGCATCCGGTGCCGGTATTAAATGGTGGCTCAGGGCCCGATCAGCACCCCACCCAGGCGCTGCTGGATATTTATACCCTGGAACGAGAGTTCAGGACCATCGGCGGCTTGGACGGTAAGAAAATTGCAATGGTCGGTGATTTAAAACGTGGCCGGACCGTGCGTTCTTTAAGCTATCTGATGAAAAATTATAAAGATATTGAGCTGATCTATGTTTCACCGGAAGTATTCAGAATGAAAGACGATATCAAAGAGTTCTTGAATAAACACGACATCCCATTTAAAGAAACCGAAGATTTCGAGAGCATCATGCCTGCAGTTGACGCCATTTACATGACCAGGATTCAGAATGAGTATGCCACGGACTCAACCAGTGAAGCCGAAACTTTTCCGGATTTTCATCTTAAGACGAACCATATGTCCATGATCCAAACCCATTGCGCGATTATGCATCCACTGCCACGGCGCTACGAAATTGATATTCGAATCGACAAAGACCCGCGGGCGGCATACTGGCGTCAGGAGCGTTGCGGCATGTGGATCAGGGCGGCTTTAATTGCCTATATTTTCCGAGTCGATGGGGCAATCATGGAGGAGCTGTCCTGATAAAATATAGACTGAAAGAAAAAAAAGGAGGTCCAGCTATGGTGGCCGAGGGGAAAACGATTGTAAATTCATGGAATGAATGGGATCCACTTAAACATGTCATCGTAGGTATTGCCGACGGCTGCATGATACCGCCTCCGGAACCGGCGGTGGAGTGCAAAGTCCCACTTGACAGCGATATGAAGGGTAAATGGGGGCCGAGGCCACAAGATACGGTGGACAAAGCCAACCTTCAACTTGACAATTTAGCCGATATTCTCAGGAAAAGGGGCATTCGCGTAGATCGGCCGACTCCGCTCGATTTTAGCGAGCCGGTCAAAACCCCGGACTTTGAAACCCAGTCCATGTTCGGCTGCATGCCGCCCAGGGACGTGATTGCAACCGTGGGCAATGAAATGGTTGAAGCCACCATGTCCTACCGTTGCCGCTGGTTTGAATACCTGTGCTATCGCCCGCTGCTGGAGCAGTACTTTAAAGAAGATCCCAACATGCGGTGGGAGGCGGCACCTAAACCGCGGTTAACAGATGCTTCCTACAAGGAGAACTATCTGAGCCGGGTGATGACCATCGAGGATCGGCTGAAATTAACGGCTGCCAAAGATTTTGTGACCACCGAGGTGGAGCCCCTTTTTGATGCCGCTGAACTGGCACGGATGGGTAAAGACATCGTTGTGCAGCATGGGTTTACCGCCAATCTGGCCGGCATTGACTGGCTGCGGCGCCATTTCCCGGATCTGCGAATCCATCGCATGAATTTTCCGGGAGATCCTTACCCGATTCACATCGACTGCACCTTTGTACCCCTGCGGCCGGGTTTGCTTCTGAACAATCCGAACCGCAATGTCCGACCGGAGCACCGCAGGCTTTTCGAAATCAACGGCTGGGAAATTGTGGAGGCGGCTCAGCCGGCCCATGAAAATCCGCCGCCGTTGTGTTACTCGAGCGTATGGCTTTCCATGAATGTTCTGGTATTGGATCCGAAAACCGTATGTGTCGAAGCCAGCGAAGTCCATCAGATGGAACAGCTGGACAAACTTGGTTTTGAGATTGTCCCAGTACCGTTCAGGGATGCCTATCCGTTCGGTGGCGGCTTGCATTGTTCAACTACAGATGTTCACCGTGAAGGCACCTGCGAGGATTATTTTCCCAAGCAGGTGGAGGGGTTTTAATACAGGTTATGTAGATAGAAGGTCTCGCAATTGTCCCGATCCGGTCTTTTCCAATTTTGCCAGAACCTGTTGAAAAATCATTGCGGTGGCGAGAGCATCGCCTGACGCTGAATGGCGTTCGTGTATCTGAATGCCGAAGTGCTTGGCCACCGCATCCAAATCTTGATCGCCTTTAAATCTGAGGGCGTAGGATCTGAGATGCCCCGGGAAAAGAATTTTGCGGCACAATAACATGGCGTCTATAACAAGGTTCTGGAGGGGAAAGCCAAATTTTTGCCGCATACAGATGTTCAAAAAATTTAAATCAAACTTTACATGATAGCCGACCAGGATATCGGTTCCGAGATAACTGAGAAATTGATCAAAAACTTCGTCTAACAATGGCGCCCGGGCCACCATTGACGGCACAATGCCGTGGATTCTTACAGCGGATGAGGGGATGGTCCTGGCCGGATTGACCAGTGAGTTGAAAGTATCTCCCAGCAGGATCCGGCCCTCAACAACCCGGTATGCCGCCATGCTGACGACATGGTCGCGCGTCAGGCTGAGGCCGGTGGTCTCCAAATCGAGGACCACGAAACGCAGGTTTTTTACCCTTTGCTTAAGGCTTAAATGATCCAGGGCTTGAAGATTGGCAACCGCCAAAGGGGGGAGTTCTTCGACCTGCAACCGCTTTCGAATCCAGCGATTACGTAAGCGGGCTATTGTGAGATTGGGCATTAGATCTCTATAACCTTGGTCTGGAATCGATACTCAATGGTTTCCTGCAGCCGGCGCACGACCGCAAAACTCTCCTTTAACATTTTTCGCTGGAGGCTGTTCAAGCTCGCCGGGTCAAGAAAATTATCCGGTTCTTCGCCCTTGGCCAGAGCATCCAGGTGTCGACTGATCTGTAAATACACGATAAACTCGTATGCCTCTTGTAGATCGGCATGGAAACTATCATCGATGACGCCCTTCCGATTGATGGCCGATAAACGCTCAAAGGTATTTTGAGTTTTGATTCCCAGGTCCAAACTGAGCACGCGTGCAGCATCCACCACCGGCGTCAATCCCCTCATTTTCAGATCAATCTTATTTTTATGTTCACCGGATTTTTCGACGATAAACCGCTTGAGCAGACTTAGCGGTGGACGATTATTAAGGGCAATTTTAGCCATAAAGCGAATAAATAACCGGTTATTTCGAATTGTCCTGAGCACTTGCTCCTGCAGCAGGTATGGAAATTCGCTACCGGAGTATATGGGGCGAAAATCAAAAAAAATCGAAGCCATCAGCAACGTGTGCGGATCGGGCTCGGTAATCCAATCCAGAAACGTGGTCTGCCACCTTTCTTCCGGCTGACACCACTGGGGATTAGAGGCCATAACCCCCCCCGAGCATCTTGGAATGCCCGAGCGATCCAGGCTGTCCACCACCCGCTCTGAAAATTTTAAAAACCAGCGATTGGATTCGGCTTCATCCCGATCAGACGCCGTTGAATAAAACAATGCATTGTCCTGATCGGTATGCAGGGTCTGTTCCTTGCGCCCCTCACTGCCGAAGGCCAGCCAGCCGTAAGGTCCGGGCGGTCCACCATGCCCCTCGCTATCCATTTCATGCTCAACCAGCTTGAGAATCCGAAGGGCGAGGCGATCATTGAGTTCGGTGACCAGTGAAACCAGCTGCTTGACGGGACCGCCTTGCCGTAACAACATCCCGAGAACGCTATCGATTTTAGGACGCAAGCTTACGAGGCTGCTCAGGGAGGCAGCACGTTCGATTTCGCGGATAACTTGAAGAGGGGAGCTTCCTGTTTCCATCTGCAGATCGTGTTCACTGATAATACCGACCATGCGATCGGCTTCCATCACCACGAGGAGTTGGATACCATGACGGCTCATTGCCAGAAGCGCATCGAAGCTGTAGCTATCGGCGGTGATGGTTTGCACCGGGCGGCTCATGATCGCGGTCACCGATACTTCCGGGTTAAGGCCTGCCGCCAGCACCTTGGTGCGCAAATCGTTGTCCGTCACAACCCCTAACGGGTGTAACCGGTTTCCGGAGACCACAATGGAGCTGACACGACGTTGAGCCATCCGCCGGGCGGCTGTTTGCACAGAAACGCCCGGTGCACAGGTCAGTACATTTTTGCTCATCAGATCAGCGACACGTTTGCCGGTCATGAATACGTCCAGGTTAACGGCACTCTCCACGATCAGTCGGGGCTGACAGTATGCGCTTGATTCGCGCACGGCCTGTATCGTGCGAGCCAAGGAGGCACCGAAGTAACGTTGAAAAACCGGATATTTTTTAACCAGTTGCTGCAGCTGCGCCGCCGGAAGTATCAATGTGATAAGATCTTGTTGGGCGATGATGTCAAACATGGCGGGTTTTTTCTGCAGAAGGCTCGTCCCGCCAAAGTAGTCACCCTCGCCGCGGACATCTACGAGCATTTTTTCCCCGTGATCGTCGGTCAGATATATCCCGGCGGAACCTTGCTGGATTACATGCAGGTACTGAAAGGGTGGGGCTCCCTTGTTGACGATATGCTGACCGCTTGGGAAAAAGGCGATTTCCATCTGTGAAACCAGCTTCTCCAATTCTGAAGCAGCCAGGGTGTCAAAAGGTGTCACGCTACGCATGAATTCCAGCTGTCGCAGAAATGGGATATTCGATTGGGATTCGTTTTGATTTTGAGATG
>JAAUYD010070408.1_pt1 | contig 17373 bp, 18 predicted proteins | sample 7278101 | NCBI WGS metagenome assembly JAAUYD01 (sample SAMN14350128, study PRJNA611818) | marine sediment metagenome | isolation source: surface marine sediment (0.6m) | place: French Polynesia: Moorea | collected 2018-08 | reverse complement strand
CTTGTTAGTCTTCGTCCTCGGTTCCGGTTTTTCGGCAGGGCTCGCAGCTCTTTGTGGTATCTTGGCCGTTGTCCCGGCCACCTGGCTACGCCAGCATACGCGTCGCACATTCACGCTACCTATTCTTATTGACAGCTTAGAGGCATCCGCCAGGGCTGTTGTCCCGGTTGCATTGGCATGTGCGTGCGCCGGGGTCGTGATTGGCGTGGTCACGCTAACGGGCCTGGGCATCGAGTTCGCCAGTCTTGTCATCTCTACCGCCGGCAGCAGCCTCATGCTCGCGCTGATCTTGACTATGGTCGCTGGTATCATCCTTGGCATGGGCATGCCGACAACACCTGCTTACGTCATACAGGTGTCTCTTCTCGTTCCGGCCGTCGTGAAGCTCGGGGTGGAACCCGCTGCGGCCCATCTCTTCGTGCTCTACTTTGCAGTTCTCTCAAACATCACACCCCCCGTCGCCATGGCGTCGCTGGCAGCCAATGCAATTTCCGGTGCGCGCTTGGGAGAAACCTCGTTAATTGCCTTGCGGTTAGCGATGACGGCATATCTCGTACCATTTCTTTTTGCGCTGCATCCCGCCCTTCTTTTGATCGGCGATCTCTCTGAAATTACCGTCGCGGCAACGTCCGGCCTGTTTGGGGTTTTTGCCCTTGCCGCGGCGCTCAGTGGGTGGCTTTGGGATCGAACCCCTATTTGGGGAAGGATGAGCATGATGGTCGCGGCGGCACTTCTGCTTATGCCAGGACTAACAACAGATGCCATAGGTGCTATGGTCTTCGCCGCCTTCGGCCTATACCAATATCAGACAAAGTCGCTTCGTTCAGAAGCGTTACCGATCCAAGCAGACGGCGAACCGACACAGACAAAATAGAGAAGGCATGGTTGGCGTAAAGACATTCGACACGGAGGCAGTTCTGACGACGATCATGGAAGTGTTTCGTGAGCGAGGATATGCAGGCACGTCGCTCGGTGATCTGGAGAAGGCCACCGGGCTTCCTCGTACCAGCCTTTACAATGCCTATGGCAATAAAGATGCCTTGTATGATGCTGCAATCCGGCTGCATCGGGTCAAACTTGGCTATCCTTTGCTTGACGAGCTTCGTGCACCCGAAATCCGTAGCGCACTTCGTTCCATGCTGCACAAGCAGATCGAGGGCCTCGCACTACAGCAAAAGCCGGTCGGCTGCCTTGTGACGAACTCTTGCGCTGATTTGGGCGCACTCTCCGACAGTCTGGACGCGACCGTCCGCGAAATGATGGACGAATTCGAGACCGCCCTTCGCGTCCGCTTAGAGGAAGCCCAGACTGCCGGGGAGATCGATGCAGACGCGGATGTGGTTTCTTTGGCGAGGTACTTTCTATCTATCTCGCGCGTTATACCGTTGATGTATCGCACGAGTGCGGACCGGGCATATGTCACGCAGATCGCGGATACGGCACTGACGGTACTGGATTGATTTCCCTCGTCACATTGTCTTCGAGACAGCGCCACTCGCCCGAGGATTTCCCCTTCTCCTTTCAAGACAACAAATTGACTCTGATTAAAAGCGGGTATATACCCGCAACATGAAAGCTGTAAGCTGCCTATGCACCTCACTACGACGCGCCGCACATCTGTCGAGTGAAATCTACGATGATTTCCTGGCCCCCTCTGGTCTGAAGGTCACGATGTATCGGCTGCTGAAACAAATACGGGACAGTGAGTTTGGTACACTGACAGAACTGGCCGCGCTTGTGGGCCTTGAACGCTCAACGTTGGGCCGCAACATTAAAGTGCTGGAACGTCGTGGTTTAGTGACCCGAACGGAGGGCGCGGACGAGCGCGGATCAAGCGTCGATTTGACCGAGGCGGGGTTGTCAGCGCTTGAAGAAGCCGAGCCGCTTTGGAGCAGAGCACAAGAAGAATTGCGCAGGCGGCTCGGCGACGGCGCCGATGAGCTTTTGACGGTCTTGAGACGATTGGAGGGTTAGATGACAGATGGCCCTGAATCGCGGTCGACAGAAAGCGGGTATATACAACAATCTCCGGTTACGCCACGAGTGACGTGGCCCAGGTCGATTTGGGGACCATCGCTAATCGCGCTTTGCTGCGGTTCCTTGATCCTGTTTTTCTCGCTAGGCATTCGGCATGCATTTGGACTGTTTCTCCAACCGGTCACGATAGACCTAGGATGGGGTCGAGAGGCATTCGCGTTCGGAATCGCATTGCAGAACTTGGTTTGGGGTTTGGCACAACCCTTCACCGGTATGATTTCTGACAAGATCGGTGCAGTGAAAGTTGTGGCTGTCGGAGCCCTGCTCTATGTGGCGGGCTTGGTGATCATGGCCACCGCGGAGACATCGCAGTTCTTCACCTTTGGGTCGGGCATTCTGATTGGGCTCGGACTATCGGGCAGCACATTTCCCGTCGTCTTCGGAACGATAAGCCGATTGGTGCATCCTGAGAGACGCAGCCTCGCGATGGGGATTGCGATGTCGGTGGGATCCTTTGGGCAGTTCATCATGCTCCCGGCCGCACTAACCATAATGACCACGCTTGGCTGGCGCGGCGCCCTCATTGCTTTTGCAGCAATGGCGTCGGCCATCATCCCGCTGAGTTTTGGGCTGAGGGAGCACCGAACGCGGGACAACAGCCTATTGAGCGGCCCTGACTCTGCGAGAATTGCTCTGCTCAAGGCGATTTCAACAAGGGACTTTTGGCTTTTGTCACTCGGGTTCTTTGTATGCGGGTTTCAGGTGGTCTTCATCGCCACACACTTGCCCGCATTCCTCGGTGACAACGATATCGGCATGGGTGTTGCAACAGTTGCGCTGGCCCTCGTTGGCTTGGTCAATATCGCGGGTACCTACTACGCAGGACTCTGGGGCGGACGGAGAAGCAAACCGATGCTCTTGTCATGGATATATCTCGGACGTGCCATCGCAATTGCTGTTTTTGTTCTTTTGCCTGTCACCGAATTCTCCACGTATACATTCGGGATCGTGATGGGGCTGTTCTGGCTTTCCACTGTCCCGCTCACCAACGGAACAATTGCCGCTGTTTGGGGAATTCAACACATGTCGATGCTCGGCGGCATCGTATTCCTTGCGCATCAACTCGGATCTTTTCTCGGAAGCTGGCTGGGTGGGCTGCTTTACGACCAAACCGGATCCTATGAGGCGGCATGGTCGATCGCAATCGCGCTGAGCATTATTGCTGCCCTCCTAAACGTGCCAATACGTGAAGTTCCCTTGTCTGAACGTCATGCCGAGGCGAGATCATGAGTTTTTCGCAAACTGCATCCGCCTTGCTTTGCCTTTGCATTTTCGCCGCCCTCTGCGGTGCCGCATTCGAAACATACCGCTCTCCCCAAATGAGCCTTCTTCTCGACGCGACATTCATTTGCTTTTGACCCGAAGGAGACATTTCCATGTCCTACCAAAAACTCGAACTGAGCGGTCGCACCGCTCTCGTGACCGGAGGGTCGACGGGCATCGGTCTGGAAACAGCCCGACTGTTGGTCGCGCGGGGCGCAAGGGTTCTGATTACGGGGCGCGACAAAGGCAAGCTGGATAGCGCTGTCAATGAAATCCCCGGCTTAATGGCGGCACAATCTGATGCTGCCTCAGCCACTGACATCAATCAATTGGCACAGAGCGTCTCGAAAGACTTTGGAACACTCGACATTTTCATCGTCAACGCGGGAATCACGCCCTTCCAGCCGTTGGGAACCTGGGATCGAGAGAAATTTGACGAACTCATGGCAACCAATGTCCGCGGACCGTTTCTACAGCTGCAGGCGCTCAAGGGGCTCATGAAGCAGGGCGGCGCTGTCGTGTTGGTTTCATCGATTGTTGCGAAGAAGGCAGGAGAAGCGGTTGCCGCCTACGGGTCGAGCAAGGGTGCGGTTACACTTTTAGGTCGCGCACTGGTCAAAACATTCGCTGACATCGGCGTGCGTCTAAACACTGTGTCTCCAGGTCCAATCGATACGCCGGCCTGGACGAAGACTGGCCTCCCTGACGTTGTCATCGCCGATGTTAGGAAAGGCCGCGAAGCCGCGAGCCCACTCGGTCGCTACGGCAGACCAGAGGAGGTTGCTGAAGTCATTGCATTCCTCGCGTCCCCTGCCGCCTCTTATGTCGCTGGAGCCGACGTGCTTGTGGATGGCGGCATACTTGCGGTTTGACCAAAGCGTAGCTCAAACTCGAAGTATGTGGCAGCGTTTCGCTGCTGCACGTTGTTAACAAAAAGGCACAGGTGACAAGTCAGTCCTGTGGAAACCCATAAAGACCGCTACCGGATGCGACAAGGTGCGGTTGCCCGGGAAGGCGGCATAGGGCCGCATTTTCCTAACAGATATGATCAGGAAAGAGCAGGAGGAGACCTCCGTCAGGGATAGCCTCGGCACAAAAATAGGCAAGCGGAGAAGATTGAGCGGCGGCAGATCAAGGGCGTGGCCGGATGGTTTTTGGGAGATCTGTTTGTTCCCCTACCGAGGTCGGAGCAGCGGCAAGCCCAGGCCGGATCGCATTAGGTGAACCGGTTGACGAGGTTTTCGAGGCGCTCTTGTTTGCCGGACCGGGGTTCTGGCTCGATCCCGCGCAGCACTCGGTGTTCGCAGTGCTCCAGTGAGGCGCTCAACATAGTCCTTGCGTCCTCGGTGTCCCATCCGGCGTAGCGTTCGGCGCGCATCGCCTCAAGCGTGCCGTCCTCCAGCATCGCCGCGGCGGCTTTCAACCCGCGCGCGCAGGCGTCCATGCCGCCGACATGGGCGAGGATCAGGTCTTCCGGGTCGAGCGACTGACGCCGGAGCTTGGCATCGAAGTTGGTGCCGCCGGTGGTGAAGCCGCCAGCCTTTAGGATCTCGTAATAGGCCAAGGCCATCTCGGGGACGTTGTTCGGGAATTGGTCCGTGTCCCAGCCCGACTGGTAGTCGTTGCGGTTGATGTCAATGCTGCCAAGGATGCCGAGCGACGCTGCGAGCGCCAACTCATGCTCGAAGGAATGCCCCGCGAGGATCGCGTGTCCCTGCTCGATATTGACCTTCACCTCGCTCTCCAACCCGAAGTCCTTGAGAAATCCGTAAAAGGTCGCGACGTCGTAGTCGTACTGGTGCTTCGACGGCTCCTGCGGTTTGGGCTCGATCAGGATCGTGCCTTTGAAGCCGATTTTGTGGGCATACTCGACGACCATGGTCAGGAACCGTCCAGCCTGCTGCCGCTCCCGCGCGAGGTCGGTGTTCAGAAGCGTCTCGTACCCCTCACGGCCGCCCCAGAGCACGTAGTTCTCACCGCCGAGCCGGTCGGTTGCGTCGAGGCAGGCCTTCACGGTGGCCCCCGCATAGGCAAAGACATCCGGGTCGGGGTTGGTTGCTGCGCCGGCCATCCAGCGGCGGTGGCTGAACATGTTCGCGGTGCCCCAGAGGAGCTTCGTGCCCGTCGCCTCCATCTTCTCGCCAAAGTAATCCACGATCTCGTCGAGCCGCGCCTTCGACTCGGCGAAACCATCGCCTTCGGGGCGCACGTCTGCGTCGTGGAAACAGAAGAAAGGTTGGCCAAGGAGCGCGAACATCTCGAAGGCGACCTCGGCCTTCATCTTCGCCAGCTCCATTGTGTCACCGAACCAGGGCCGGTCGAAGGTCTGACCTCCGAACGGGTCGCCGCCCGGCCAGGCGAAGCTGTGCCAATAGGCGACGGCGAAGCGGAGATGATCCTCCATCCGCTTGCCCATGACCATCTCGTCGGGGTCGTAATGCCGGAACGCGAACTCGGTCGAGGCCTCGGGGCCTTCGTACCGAATGGGCGGGATGTCCTTGAAAAAGTCGGTCATGCAAAATCCTTCACGAAACGGGCGGCGGTCTTGTAGCGGTCATGGGCCTCGGCGAAGGCTGGTGCGAGGCGCGGGTCGGGGTCGATGGTCGCCTGGATCGGCGGCGGTGTCGCGATGGTGGTGTCACCCGTTGCCGCCATCATGCCGAGCCTTGCTGCCCCGAAGGCGGCACCGAAGTCGCTGGCGGCGGGCATTGCGATCGGCTGGCCGAAGGCTGTGGCGATCGCTTCCATCCAGTATCGGGATTTGCTGCCGCCACCGACGGCGATGATGCTGTCGAAACTGGTGCTGGTGGCCGCCAGCGCATCGCGGCAGTCTGCAAGCGCAAAGGTGACGCCTTCGAGCACAGCGCGTACGAGCGCGGCCCGATCCGTAGCATGTTCGAGGCCGAGGAAACCGCCCCGTACCTCGGCGGAATTGAGTGGCGTTCGCTCGCCGCCGAGGTAGGGTAGAAACACCGACCGGCCCGGCGCCTTCAGTGCTCCGAGACCGGCGGTTAGCGTGGCAGCGTCCGTGCCCTGGACACGCGCGAACCAGTTAAGCGCATCCGTCGCGGCAAGGATGACGCCCATCTGGTGCCAGGTCTCCGGCAGGGCGTGGCAGAAAGTGTGCACCGCTGCGGCCGGGTCCGGCTGATAGCCATCATTCGCGGCGAAGAGCACGCCCGAGGTTCCGAGCGACACGAAAGCCTGACCCGCCTTCACGACACCCATGCCGATTGCCGAGGCCGCGTTGTCGCCGCCCCCGCCCGCCACGGGCACCTCTTCCATACCCCAACGCTGCGCGTGCACCCGGCGGAGCGCACCGGACACCTTCGAACCTTCCACCAACGCTGGCATGTGATCGCGCGAGAGGCCGCTGGCGGACAGCAGCGCATTGCTCCAGTCACGCGCGCCGGTGTCGAGCCAGCTTGTACCGGCGGCATCCGACATCTCGCTCACGTGGTCACCGGTCAGCCAAAGCCGGAGATAATCCTTGGGCAGCAACACCTTGGCGATCCGGTCGAATACATCCGCCTCATGCCGCCGTACCCATTCGACTTTGGGCGCGGTAAACCCCGGAAACACGATATTGCCGGTGATCTCGCGCCACATCCGATCGGCGTCGAGCGCCGACGCCTCCGCCCCTGCCCGCGTGTCGTTCCAAAGAATGCAGCGCCGCAGAGGCGCATCATCTCGCCCGACCATTGTCGCGCCGTGCATGTGCCCGGAGAGACCGATCGCCTCTACCCCGGTCAGCGCACCCTCGCTCGCCAGTTCGTCCAAAACGGTCTCGGCGGCGCGCACCCAACACGCCGGATCCTGCTCGGACCAGCCCGACGCCGGGCGTTCGACCATCAGCGGCGCAGTTGCTTCGGCAATTGTGCTCTGCCCCTCGTCGATGACAAGGCCCTTCAGCCCTGACGTCCCAAGATCAAGCCCTAGATACGCCACGGAGCGTCAAACCTTATCGACCAGGTGTTCTGGCATGTGTCGCCTTCCGGACCCTCGATTCGACACAAATCCGCCGAGTTTGAATTCGACAATCGAGGAGATCTTCGAGATATTGCTGTGCAGTAAAGTGCCCCGCTCGGCATCCATTTCTCCCTTTCTCAGACGGTTCTCAGAACTGTAACGTTACAGATTACCCACTACAACGTTGCAGACGTAGAAACAACAGTTGTATATGTTGATTTCCACGGCACTCGCCTACGATCACAGATAGCCAAACCGGAAACTATACCAGTGACGGACACCGGGACTTTAAGGAAGAAGCGGCCGACGCTCCGCACAATCGCTGACCACACTGGGCTCGCACTCACGACGGTATCGCGCGCGTTGAAGGACGGCGATGACATCTCAGAGAAAACGAAGGAACGCGTCCGAGAGGCGGCGCGCAAACTCGGGTACCGGCCAAACCGTGCAGGGGTCCGGCTTCGCACAGGAAAGACCAATGTCATTGCTTTGGTGCTTTCGACGGAAGAGCAAGCGATGCAGCGCACGGCCCAGCTCGTGTCGTCGGTGGCCGGTGCGCTTCGCAGCACACCTTATCATTTGAACATTACACCCTACTTTCCATCCGAGGACGTGATGGAGCCAATTCGGTACCTCGTAGAGACCGAATCCGCAGACGGCGTGATCATCAACCAGACGCGGCCAAACGATCCACGCGTTCAATATCTGATCGAGAATGATTTCCCATTCGCATCCCACGGCAGGACGGACAGTACGACGCCGCACGCCTTCGTGGATTATGACGTCAGTGCATTTGCGGAAAAAGCAGTCGAAATGCTCGCGAAGCGCAATCGGAGCCGGCTTGCGCTAGTCGCACCACCAGATGAATTCACTTACCGGCGTTTTATGACAGGGAGCTTCTTTTCGACAGCCGAGCGACTTGGTCTGGAGAGTGAAATTGTGCCGGATACATCTGGATACGACGATCTGGATCTCATCGAGGCACAAATTGTCCGTCATTTCTCGAGGAAAGAAAGTAGACCCGATGGGCTTGTCGCCAGCACAATGGGGGCTGCAATGGCTGCGGCAGCGGCATTTGACAGCCTTGGGCTCGTGCTTGCTAGAGATGTCGACATGGTCGCGCGTGAACCCGTGCGAATATTGAAGCGCTTCCGCCGCGAAATAATCGTGGCCGATGACGACTTGGGCGAAATTGGACGTTTACTGACAACAGCGTTGATCGCGCGAATTGAACGCCCAGAGAAATCGCCACAGCAGATCCTAGTTGCCCCGCAATTTGTCGAGTGAGAACCAAATTGCCTATCGATAGCCCGTCCGATCGCTCATAACGCCAGGCACACGCGGCGGAATTGGTTGCAGGATTTCGCGACGTTCTGGGCTCAAGCGTGCAAGTAGTTCGTCGGAATAGCGATAGCCGTATCGCGTGTTGCCCCAACGAGGCCCGTATCGATAGATGACCGCACGTCGCTCGCCGGGATTGACACGAGAGGTTGCACCATGCGCCAACGCGTCCACGAACAGCAGTACATCTCCCTTATTCATCGTAACCTCGATCCCGCCCTCGACATGTTCGGCGTCTCTTTTGGCTCTTTCCTGAAACGACAATTCGAAGAGCGGGTGAGGAAGGTTGCTTTTATGGCTTCCAGGAACCACGCAGGTTCCTCCGTCGCCTGGGCCTATGTCTGTGAGGGCCATGAGGACATTCACTTGCCCACAACGAAATTGGCCATTCTTAAAGCGATATTGCATCCGGTTCGATGCTTCATGCCCCCCAGAATGAAGAGGGAAGTACCCTCCGGAGCGCCGAATCGTCGCGAAACACTCGTCTATGAACAAGCCTTCGTAGTGCCCCCCATACTCCCCGGCATACCTTCGGACGCGATCGATCCATCCCGGATGATCTATCAATTCTTCAAAGGGTGCCCCGCCTTCGACAATATTTTGAAGTTCGAGCCCCGCATTGCCGTTGTTGTCGAGCCTTTGAATATTTCCATACCATTCGCCAAATCCGAGTTCGGGACACTCATCAATCGCATCGTTCAGTCGCTGGATGTGATCCAAGTCGATGACATTTCTCAATAGGATGAACCCATTCAGATCAAAGAAATAGTCGAGACGATCGAATTCCATCTTGCGCTCCTTTATGTGCGATCTTGATCCGTCGCCGGACGTGATCCATCCGGCGCCTTCAAAATGGCCTTAGGTTTCGACACGGGTCCCATCTGGTCCAAAGAGATGGCACCGGTCCGCTACCGCGTGCACGGTGAGATCATCCCCCGGTCTGATGGCGGTCTCTCCATCCACTCTGACCACGATCTCGCCCCGACCGTCGGCCAATTTTACGTTCAGCACAGTCTCGTCGCCTAGGTGTTCCACGAGCTCGACTGTTCCCTGGCATTCAACGTCGCCACCCTGTCCAATGCTGAAATGCTCTGGGCGAATGCCTAAACTAGCGCCCTCTCCTCCCAGCCTCGATGCAACCAAGGCATGGTACTCTCCCCCTAGACGTATGGCGTTTCGAACCGGGTCTCCGCTCTCGTGGCCAAACGTGTCGAACGCCAGAATGTTCATTCTCGGAGACCCGATGAACCCGGCGACGAACGTGTTGGCCGGTTTGCGATAAAGGTCCAACGGCGAACCAACCTGTTCGATGCCGCCATTGTTGAGCACCACAATGCGGTCGGCCAGCGTCATTGCCTCGACCTGATCATGGGTGACGTAGATCATCGTGGTGTCGAGCCGATTGTGTAGGCGCGCGATTTCCATCCGCATCTGCACACGAAGCGCCGCATCGAGGTTTGACAGCGGCTCGTCGAAGAGGAAAACATTGGGACGACGAACAAGCGCTCTTCCAATTGCGACACGTTGCTTTTGACCGCCGGAGAGCTCGCGCGGCAAACGGTCAAGAAGTGGCGTCAACTGAAGGAGATGGGCGACCTCCCGCACCTTGCGATCAATCTGATCCTTCGACATCCGTGCGATCCGAAGACCGAAGCCGATATTCCGGAACACTGTCATGTGCGGATAAAGCGCATAGGACTGAAAGACCATTGCCGTACCCCGCCGAACGGGTTCCAGTTCATTGACGATTTCATCGTTAATCTTGATGTTGCCGGACGTCGCTTCCTCCAGCCCGGCCACGATCCTGAGCAAAGTGGACTTGCCACTTCCCGACGGGCCGACAAACACACAGAGCTCCCCCGAAGCGACCTCGAGATCCACGCCGCCAATCACCTCCACGGCGCCGAAGCTTTTCGTTATGTTCTCCAGAGTCACTCGCGCCATACTACGTTATCCTTTCACGGCGCCACCTGTGAGACCGGCGACGATGTATCTCTGCGCTGCGAGGAAGAAGACGATTGCGGGCGCAATTGTCAGAGTGACGAAAGCAAGGATCTTGTTCCATTCCGTCCCATACTCGCCACGGTATTGCATGATCCCCAAGGGCCAAGGAAACACTTCTTCGGAATTCAATAGGACCAGCGGAAGCAGGAAGTTGTTCCAAGATGTCACCGCCGTAAAGACCCCGACAGTGGCGATGATTGGGGTAGAGAGCGGCAGCGTGATGGACCAAAAGAAACGCACATAACGACAACCGTCCATCATGGCCGCCTCAAATAGTTCGGCTGGAAGCTGTTCAAAAAAGGTTCGGAAAAGGAGGATGCTGAAAGCCAGACCGAAGGCGACTTGTGGCAAAATCACGCCCCAACGGCTGTCAAGGATTCCAATGTCCCGGACCATTAGAAACAACGGAAGAATTGCCGTCGCCGCCGGAAACATGAGCCCTAACTGGATGTAGCCCATCAGCATCCGGGCACCAAAAAAACGAATATGGGCAAATACGAAAGCAGCCATCGCCGCCGTGCTCAGTGTCAGAAGAACTGTGACCGACGTGATCACAAACGAGTTCCAGAGATATCTCCAGAAACGTTCAGAGCCGAGGATCTCGGCAAAGTGCACGAACTCCCATGTCGCCGGGAGCCCGAACGGATTGGCCTGCAAGTCACCTAGCGACTTGAACCCCCCCAGCACCGTCGCCACAAGCGGAATACACACAAAACCCACGACGAGGATGAGGCAAACGGCTTTAATGCCTGACCGCCATTGTGCCGCCGCAAACATTCTAACGGACCTCCCGGAAGATGCGCTGATAAGAAAAAGCGAAGAGAACGCAGGCGAGAAACAGAAGAACGCCAACCGCGCTGCCGAATCCGATCCGCATCTGCGTGATGCCAAAGGTATACAGGTAGGTGACGATGGTATGCGTACTGTTGATTGGACCGCCTCCAGTCATCGGAATGATGAGATCGAAGAGTTGGAGCGAACCTAAGACTGCGAAAAACACAGATATTCGGATCGACGGCCAGAGCTGCGGTATCTTCACCAGCAGCGCGATTTGGACAGGAGTCGCACCGTCCATCCTTGCGGCTTCGATGACTTCTCGCGAGATGTTCTGCAGTCCGGCAATGTAAATCATCATATGAAAGCCGAAAAACTTCCAAACAATCACAACAAGAATGGCGTACATTGCCATTGAGTGCTCCGCGAGCACGAAGGGCGCCTCTTCGCCAAATACGCCCCAGATGGCCGATACTAGGCCAAACTCGCCATCATAAACAAAACGCCAAATCAAGCCCGCAACCACCTCCGCAAGGATGAAAGGCAAAAAGAAGACCGTCCTGAGCACATTGATCGTGAGTCCCCTGCTCTCGAGGAATAAAGCCATTAACAACGCAAGCGGGAGCTGGACGAAGATCGACACCGCGATGACAAGGAACGTGTTCCAAAGCGCTATCTGGAACACCTTTTGGCCAACAATGCGCTCGTAATGCGCGAGCCCGACATGGTTTTCCGGCGTGCCAAAGCCATTCCAGCGAAAGAAGCTATAGTAGCCGGCTTCCGTCATTGGATAGGCGACAAAAATGCTAAACAGCATGACGGCTGGAGGCAACAACAAAACAATTGCCGTCAGTCGCCCGTTCTTGTTCAGCCTATGCGATGATCGTGGTTGAGACAGCATCAGGAGGGGCCTGTTGTGACCAAGCTTGGAACGACGGCGCTTCAGCGCCGTCGTTCTTTCTCTTGGTGCTATTGATTTGCTTCCCAAGCCTCCTGAATGTACGCGGCAGCTTCGTCCGGCGTCATGGCTCCTGCAACAATGGCCGTAGACGCATCATTCACGGCACGTCCAACCTCCGGCCCAAGATCCTGATCCAGAAACAACTGATGGTACTCCGAGGCCCCGATATTGCGCGAAATCTGCGCAAAGAATGGATTCTCGATGACATCGCCCGATCCTTTGGCAACGGGGATTAGACTCCCGTCGGCGGCCAGCCGTGCTTGGTTGTCGAAGCTCGTGAAAAAGCGAAGAAACTCGACCGCGGCATCATCAGCCTGCGCCGACACAAGCCAACCGTTGATACCGCCTAGCGTGTCCGTGGGTCGACCACGCCCTTCATCGACTTGCGGAAAGGCGAACCAACCCAGCTGTTCGTCTGGTATTCCGTTGCCGTCAATCGAGTTCGATCGCTGTCTGGCATAGTCCCAATTGCCCTGGAAATGCGTGGCAGCACCCCCGTTTCCAAAAAGCGCGGAGGCATCGCTGTACTTCGCCGACAAGAACCCCGGCTGGAACGGCTCCATATCGGTGAGCTCTTTCAGCATCTGACCTGCTTGGACGAAGACCGGATTCGAGAATCCACCGTTTTCCCCGGCACGGGCGGATTCTACTGCGTCTTGCCCACCCAAGCGTATTGCCAGGTTGGCCCAATAGAAATGAACTGGCCACAGGTCCGCCGCGCCCAGTGCGATCGGCGTGATGCCGGCATCCTTTAGTGTTTGCATAGCTGTAAGGAAATCATCCCAGGTTTCAATTTCGGCGGCATTCACACCGGCCTGCTCGTAGAGTTCCTTGTTGTACCAAAAGCCGACCTGCGTGACTTTGAACGGCGCCCCATAGACCGCTCCATCGTATGTGAACGCATCCACCCCGGCAGCACTCAGACTCTCCGACCATTCACCTGTCATGTATTCAGAAATGTTCCGTAGGACCCCGGCGCGCGCCTGCTCATGGAACACACCACCGCCCCAAGAATAAAACAGATCGGGCATCGCATCGGACTGCAGAAGTGTCGTTAGTTTCTGCTTAAAAGCCTCGCCCTCAAGGAACTGCAACTCGATCTCAACACCCTCGTTTTGTTCCTCGAAGTCCGATGCGATCTCCTTCCACGAGGCAACGATTCCAGGATCGGTTTCTTGGTGGAGCCAAGTGACAGTGGTCTGCGCATGAACCGGCACGGCTATAAACAAGCAGGCCCCGCAAACAGTCATGGCTCGGCGAATGTATGTCATGATTTCCTCCCGTTTTTGGCATCCAAGCGTGCAAACAGCCCACGTGGGCAAAGCACTCCATTCGACTTTGTGTGACGCGCGTCAGATCACGGCACCTTGCCTCGAGCGGCAATACCTCACTGTAACGTCACAGATAGCTATCTGTAACGTTGCAGTTTGCGTCTATCAAGTGATTTCTAATGATGCGATGCTTCCAACAAGTTCGCTCTGGGCATGAAGCGTCGCGTGGTTGAGGACGACGGAGACCTAGGTGCGGAGGCCGACGCACGTGCGTTGTCGCGGTTCTTTGTGTCTCAAGGGCGCGCGATGGGGATTACTGCGCGGGCGCTCAACGATCTTGTCGGCCGATGACGATGTGATCTCGACGGCAATCTGAGCCCTCGAAAAGCATCTCGCAGATCGCTCGTGACCTGGATTGCCTTTCCTCAGCGCAGGTCAATTCGCTGCATCAATTGTGTATCCCACCATGGGTCCGGAGACAGGCGTTCGGCCACGTAATCGATGAGCGCACGCACGCGGCGCGGCAAGGAGCGGTTGGCTGGGAAGACGGCATAGGCCGCGTTGTCCGACCAGATGTGATCAGGAAAGAGCGGGAGGAGACGTCCTTCAAGGATTGCCTCAGCACAAATGAACGTTGGCTCAAACGCCACGCCGAGCCCAGCTTCTGCCGCAGCGCTCAGCACATCCCCATTGTTGCAAGCCAAAACGCCCTTGACTGTCACACTTCCCTTGCTGCCATCCGGTCGGACAAATCTCCACTGGGTTCCGTCACTTCTTGATCGATAGGTCAGCGCCGGAAGCTCAGCGAGGTCCTCGGGTGCTGTCGGGCGGCCTACTCTGTCCAAAAAGGCGGGCGAAGCCGTTGGAACATGCCGGACTTTTGTCAGCCGTTTGGCGATCATCGAGCTGTCGGCCAACCGTCCGATCCGAATGGCGAGGTCAAACCCCTCATCGATCAGATTGACCTGCCTGTCGCTGAGGTCGAGTTCGACTGCGACATCGGCATGCTCTTGCATGAAGTCGGTCAGGATCGGGGTCAAATGCAGGAGCGAGAAGGTCAACGGTGCGGCCACGCGGATCCGGCCCGTCAAACGACCGGCGGTGTCTTTCACGCTCGTCTCAGCCTCTTCCAGGTCGGACAAGACCTGTTTGCAGCGCAGGAAGAAATCGTGCCCTTCACCTGTCAGGCTGAGCCTGCGCGTGGACCGTTGAATGAGCGTCGTCCCCATGCGGCGTTCGAGATCGCGCAGACGCCGGCTCACAGCCGACAAAGCAAGTCCTGTGCGCAGTGATGCTTCGGTCAACGTCCCTGCGTCCACGATGGCCACAAAGGTCTCAATCTCATCGAGCCGCGACATTAATTCTCCGTGCAGCAATAAACCCTTGCCCAAGTAGCTTATTATTCTCGTTCTGACAAATGCATATCTTGCGTCTCGAAGCAGAATGGAGACGACCATGACTCGATTGGAAGGAAAGAATGCCGTCATCACAGGCGGTACCACCGGCATTGGATTTGCTACTGCAAAGCGCCTCATCGACGAGGGCGCACAGGTGCTGATCACCGGGCAGGACGAAACACGTGTCACGACGGCCGCGGACGAGCTCGGTGCGGCGGCGAGCGGCATCGTTGCACGTGCCGAGAGTCCGGACGACAATGCGCGCCTCGCAGAAGCCGTGGCAGAAAAATTTGCCAATCTGGATATCCTGTTCGCCAATGCCGGTGTCACCTGGCCGGCACCGCTTGACGCCATCGATCTCCAAGGACTGCAGGACCAATTCGCGATCAACTTTGCGGGTCCGCTATTTACCGTTCAGAAACTGGCACCGCTGATGAAGGATGGCTCCTCGGTCATCTTGACCACCTCTTGCCTTGATGAACTGGGTATGCCTGGCATGGCCGTCTATTCTGCGACCAAGGCTGCCGTAAGATCATTGGCCCGGTCTTTGCAGGCCGAACTCGGCGAACGCGGAATCCGGATCAACTCTGTCGCCCCTGGTCCCATTGAGACACCCATCTACGGCAAGCTCGGAATGTCCGAGGAAGAGCTTGGTGAAATGGCCAAGGGGATCCTTGCGAATGTCCCGGCGGGGAGGTTCGGGCAACCCGAAGAGATCGCCGGCGTCGTTGCATTCCTAGCCTCCAATGACAGCGCCTACATGCGCGGTGCCGAAATCACCGCGGACGGCGGGTGGACAAGCCTTTAAGCCAAAGCCTGGAGAGAAATGGATGAACATTCTTCGATTGGACGCCACCGCACGGATGGAAGGGTCCTATTCCCGCGATCTGGTTGATGCCCTTATTGCGCAGCTGGATGACAGCGCCAACGTGACCACGCGGGATCTTTCGGACCCGATCTCGCATGTTGATGACCTATGGGTCGCTGCCAACAACACCGCCGACGATGACCGGACCCCCGATCAGCACGCCAAGCTCGCAGAGTCGGATGCCTTGATTGCAGAAATCGAGGCCGCGGACATCTTGGTGATCGGCCTGCCCGTCTATAACTTTGGCGTGCCCGCAAGCCTGAAAGTCTGGATCGACCAGATTTGCAGAGCGCGCAAAACCTTCGCATACGGTGAAAACGGACCCGTTGGGCTCTTGAAGGACAAACGCGCCATTGTGGTCTATGTCTCGGGCGGCACGCCCATGGGATCTGAAATCGACTTCGCCAGCGGGTTTCTGCGGCACATCCTAGGCTTCATCGGGATTTCCGACGTCCGTTTCGTGGCGGCTGACCGTCACATGATGGACGCAGACTCAATCGATCGCGCCAGAGGCGAAATCCAGGATCTGGCCTCGGAGTTAAAACTCGCCGCAGCAGCTTGATCAGCACGGTATCGGAAAAGAGCCACTCATGGGACGGATGGTCCAAGGGACATGGATCACGCAGGATGGTCCGGGCGGGGATGTCGCCCGGACCGGTGATTGGAAGCGCACACCGAGCGTGGTTCGCGGATGGATCGACGGGCCGGAGGGAAGTACCGCGACAGACCGCGGACGATATCATCTCTATGCAGCATGGAATTGCCCTTGGGCGCATCGCGTCCTTTTGATGCGCGCACTGATGGGCATCGAGAGATCCCTGCCTGTTTCATTCGTTGCGCCGCGTCGCACTGATCAGGGGTGGGTATTTGACGAAGCCGATGGGTATCGTGATTCCCTTGAAGGCGCGCGAGCGCTTTACGAGGTCTACGCGCAATTCGATGCCTCCTACACAGGACGCGCAACCGTACCCTTGCTTGTCGACAGCCATACGCGGCGGTTGGTGTCAAACGAATCCGCAGACATCCTTCGGATGCTACCCCAAGGCTTTCATGACCAAGCCTCGACCCAATACGACTTCTATCCCAAAGCTCTGCGACCCGACATCGACCGCTGGAACGACCGGATTCACGAAGGTCTGAACAATGGCGTCTACCGGGCCGGCTTCGCAGAATCGCAAAGCGCCTACGAAGCCGCCATCGCAGACGTCTTCGACACGCTCGACGCGCTCGAAACCCAATTGGCGCACACGGATTTCGTCGTGGGAAACCATCTGACCGAGGCCGATGTTCGGCTCTTCCCGACCCTCGCCCGGTTTGATGTCGGATATTACATCGCCTTCAAATGCTGTTGGAAGCGCCTGACGGATTATCCTGCGCTCTGGCGTTATGCACGGCGCCTCTACGCGCTGCCGGGCGTCGCCCAGACGGTGAAGTTCGACATCTACCGGGCCGGATACTTCTCACCATCCCCGAAACGAAACCCCCTCG
>JAAUYD010257588.1_pt1 | contig 17399 bp, 13 predicted proteins | sample 7278101 | NCBI WGS metagenome assembly JAAUYD01 (sample SAMN14350128, study PRJNA611818) | marine sediment metagenome | isolation source: surface marine sediment (0.6m) | place: French Polynesia: Moorea | collected 2018-08 | reverse complement strand
CAAACGCTTTTAATCAGCAACTTAAAAAGTGGATTCTTGTGGATGTTTCAAAAGAATCTTCATCCGGATGAATCAGATAAATTTACACATCCTCTAATTGATTAGATCCCATTCAGAAACAAAGATGCTACTTCTGGAAACGCAAGGGTCTTCCTGCATAGTTAGAGTCTGAACGAAAAGTGGCCTGTTTTCCAGTCAGTCAGATCGCTGATGCTCACTCATTAAATTACTACTGTTCATAATGACGGTGGCCAGTAGCAAATAATTTTTGGATAGCGGTTTCTCTAAAAATTAGACCTACCTCTCCGTTAAGTACTTCTTTTTGATGTAGAGGCTTTCTTTTACGCTGCTTTTTGTCGTTTTTGTTTTTTTAGTTCTCTTTGCTGAAGCATGTGCCCCAATATTTGTATATTGCGCGCTAACACCGATAACGCGACATAACGTTTAAACCCATGTAAACCATGATCCCGGCAACGGTCTAATCCATGATTTTCTAACGCATTAATTGAAGATTCGACCGCTGAATGTTTGCGCCGGGATTCAACGAATTCTTCGGACTGCTGTGTTTCTTTTTCTTTGACAGATAATCGACCCTTTTTGGGTAAAACCACATAATCCAATATATTGGCTAACTGTTTTTTGTTTTCAGGACTATAAAAACCTTTATCAAAACTACAACCGGCAAAATTTTCGAATCTATCTTTGGCCTCTTGAGCCATGGCAACAGCCACTTTGTCATCGCTCTGTTTTTCCAAAACTCGGTGATGAAGAATGAATCCGTACTGGTCTTTAAGCACGCAAACCTTTAAACCTAACTCTTGCGGCACGCCGGCTTTACCTTTGCTGATCCACTCGGTATGCGGTTCAAAGATTGAAAAAACTTTTTCTTCGTGCGGTATTTTCTCATCTAAAACAACTCGTCTGTGGACCTGATCGATCTGTCGTTCGGCATGACGAATATATTGCTCAACAATACTCAGTCTTAAATCCTGGGACAATGATAAAATTTCAAGCTCGCGTAAAATCAAAATTGTCTCTTTGGCTTTTAACACAAAACCCTGGCAGACCTTGATGTAATTTAGATGCTCGCTGATAATGAATTGTTCCCTTTTTTGTTTTTTAGCTTCGTTCTTAGATGTGGAACGTTTCAGCCTTTGAATACTTCGCAGTAAGCGTTTGACTTTCTTTATGTTGTGATCACTTTGACGCCAGGCTGTGATGCCGAGCTCGCAACAGATGATTGCAATCAGACTTATCGTTTTGCGCATGGCATCAAAAAGTAGATTGGTGTCAGTCGGGTAGTGAACATCGGTTTCAACGACAAAGGAATCACAGCTGCCTCGTAATTGTTGATCTTTATTTGTTGAAACAATGCTGTGGCCGGCTTTAACAACTATTTGATTAATTTCGTCGAGTATCGGCGGGGTCAGCAAAGCAATATTATCTCTAATGGTCTGCAGGGCGTAATTGGATTGAAAATCAGTTTCACTGTGGCCAAGCATTTGACGCAGTTTATGGTGATTGTTGGCCATCTCATGAACTTTGTCATAATCCCAGTTGCAGTTTAAACGCAAGGAGCCTAAAACCAGTATCTTCCATAGGTCCATGCCGGGTCTGCCGGTATTATGGTTTTTCTTCGGCACTATCTGTTTTAGGACATTGAAAACCTTTTCGCGTACAGGCAGTGTACTGTAGGCATATTGCAGTCCCATCAGCAGCTTGGGAATTTCATCCCGGGATTGAAGGTCAAATTTTATGTTGGCGATATCTTTTTTCCAAAATTCCATTTGCAAATCGATGACTTTTCGCATAGTTTATTTCCACGAAGATTTTTCAGGTTTGACTCGTTTAGACGTTTCTACTTTGCGGGTAGAAAATCGGTATTTGTCAATAATTCAACAAGATACCTATCGTCAACGAGTTAACAATGCAAGTCATTTTTGCATTAAACTGGAAAATCTTCGTTTTACTTTTATGCGAATTTTATTCGCGATATCAAAGGGTTCTGAATACCCGTCCCAACACTAGCTAATTATAAAAGACGCAAATTTTATCAAACTAACCATCTGGTTTGGTGGGGATTTTGACTATTGTGTTTCTTCGATAATGGTTTCCTCATTGGGCATCTCACAGTCGATGACGGGTTCACCAAAAAGAGGTTCCCATTCACTTTTATACATGTTGTTGAAGACCACATTGAACATGAACGTCAAAATGTCATAGGCTGAAATTTTGGGATTTGGTTGGGACAATAGCTTATGTACATAGACATGCTGTCCGAAGAGTGCTTTGAGATCAGCCAGTTTGTGAAGAAATGTGATAGCCTCTGTTCGGGGTGCGGAAACATTTCCAGAGTGTTTTGCCTTGGTTTCCAGATCGGCTTTAAATTGACAGGTTTTGGCATATGAACATCTTGCCAGAAGATCTCGAACATGATCCTTTTCGAAAATATTTTGTAATTCGACACTTTGTTTGATGGATTTAACGATAGATTTTTGTTCCTTGATCAGAGTTTTTCCGAACATATATTTGACGGGATCTGACAGATTCAATACCACAGCCTTAAGTGATCTTTCCGACTCAGATATTTTTACTTGAAACTCAGAAACCGCACTATGCCAGAATATCCGGCTGGCTTCTTCAAATACATTGGTTTGATGCCCTCCCGGTTTATTGGCATTGACCATCAAATTTCGAACTTCAGTGAACAATCTGGCAGTTTGCTCAAACAAGAGATCGCCGGTAATCACTTTATAAATCATTATTAGGGTTGCATGCCAATCCTGCAGATGGAGAATTTTACCTAAATTTTGAAATTTGTGAATCAAAACATCATTTTTGATAAAATGTGAAGGCGTGGCGTAATAAGGAGTCCCGCCCAGCATTGGCTGTTTGATTTTCTTGTATTTGGACTTTTCAAAATCCACTGCCGTTTCAACGTCAATGATGCCGATGGAAAAATCAGACGCGGATTTCAAAAATATCGGATATCTTGCTGGGTCGCCGGCCACAAATAAATTGTCTGGTTTGAGGTCTCGCATGGACACTCGCTTTTTTCTGAACCAAGCTAGTACGTCCAGCAAATTGGTTGATACCGCTTCCATCTGCGGCCTGTTTTGTTCAAATGAGGAACCATAAATATAATTCTTTATGTTTTTGCGATACACATCGACCACTTTTGAGTGGTCCAGCATGGCTTTTTTTAAAAGACGATTGACTCCAATGATAAGTTTATCGGGGAGGCCATCGACGTTTGTTGGCACAGAATCGGCAGCCAGATGTGTATAAAACCATGATTGAATTTGATAAGATGGGACCGCTTGGCCAGTGCCAGACCCTTCTAACAGGCGACGAATTTCTACTTCACAGTGATTAAATAATGTGCGGATCTCAACGATGGCATCATGTTCTGTTCCATATCGACCTTTGAATTTTGCCGGTTCCCAAATAAAGTGCGCGTTTTCAATAATTTCCCTCGCAATCAGGTGTTTTATGTCGTGCAGTTCATCGAGAATGTGGCTCAGGAAATAGTATTTTGACAAATCCATCATATACACAAAGGTGTTGTTAATTTTTAAGTATTTCTGATAGTCGGGTGATTTGCGCAACAGGTTGATATATCTGACTTCAAGCCTGTCTGGGGGCGTATCTTCGCTGTAAGGGAAGGTATGAATCAAACTTAAAATTGCCGATACCCTGGGTATGATGCATTCCCTGGGGGCAAGTTTGTTGACAATATGGACTTCTTTTTTAATACATTCGATGTATTCTTCAAAGTCATCAATGGGTCTGGCAGGAATTTTCAAGACCATGTGAACATCGTAAATAACGAAGAAACACTTGCTTTTGCTGCCGCTTTCCTCTCCCAGTGGTCCAATGGTCATCCGTCGCTTGACCCAGTCTTCCATATGTTTTACCCGCAGTTCATAAATGTGATTTGGACTGGTGGATTTGGACATCAGTGAGACGAATTCTGCGGGGGCATCCGGCTCTGCGCCGATTTGATGTTTGTATAAATTTAAAAAGAACCTGACGATATCTAGCCGGGTGGGCATTTCATTTTTTGATTCCTGTGAGGGGTCAGTGCATTCCTGGTTCGAAGGATCCTTTGGACAGGGTTTGGCAACACGTCTTAACCACACCATAAGCAGTAGAAAAAAAAGTAGTGGCAGCAGAGACCATGGATTTGTCAGATTGACCTCTACCGGAATATGGTTTCTTTTAAGCAACGGATTTATCTGGTTTTCTAATCGATTTAAGTTTTTTGTTACGGTGGCTTTGATTCCGCGAAATACGTGGCTAATATCCCGCTTGCCGTAAGCTTTGATATCACTTTTTTCAAGAAAATCGATTTGACCTTCAATTTCGTAGAATACTGAATCCCCGGCCAGCCAAATTTCGTCAACTGTTTTAATGGAATTGTTGTTTAAAACAATGACTTGCTTGTCTGTAAAAAAAACGAAAAAAGCGGCACCTGCAACCGTTATGACAGCACACAATACGATTGCTTTTAAAAAATTACGCATTTGAAAGTCCCTTAACAGATGGGTTGTTTATTTCACCATCCACAGCTTATATTAACCGGAGGGTCATAATTGTTCGTAAAAAAAATATTTATTCATCGGCTTTCAGCAGAATATTAAGACTACCGAGCTACAAATATCTGGCTTTTCCGAAGTTGATTGTTTGGGTAAGATTTTTCTTACGCCGGAAAAATATAAATCGGCAAAAAATTCAGGAACTTTAGGAAAGGATTAATTTTCATAAAACAATAATATTCACCGGTAAAAAGGCACTGACGATCCGCCCATACGTTGACCCGGCATAGAGATTGAATTATACTCCGTAAAGCCAGTAGTTTGAGAATTGGACTTACTAAGACCATCGAAACCATCCTGCATTTTAGGGAAGGATGAAATTCGACTATGTGGAAAATCATTTTAATCGCTTTGGCCTTGCTTTACATCCTAAATCCTTTTGACCTGCTGCCGGATATGATCATCGGATGGGGATGGCTCGATGATTTGATAATATTGGGATTCTTATGGCGCTATCTTCATTTTCTTAAAAAGCGAAGGCATTTCCAGAATTATCGCCAAAATGGCTCAAATGCCTCTAATCAAAAAAACCAACGTAAAGCTTACGGCAATGGCAGCACAAACACGAATCCCAATATGCAAGATTCTTCTGATGTCAGGAGTGCATATGAAATTCTCGAAATTGAGAGAGGATCGTCCCAGGAAGAAATCAAAAGAGCCTACCGGCAGCTTGCCGGAAAGTATCACCCGGACAAAGTTGAACATTTGGGCGATGAATTCAAAAAGCTTGCTGAAAAGCGATTTAAGGAAATTCAACAGGCATATCAGGAATTAAGGTCTAACTAATTGTATTAAAATGATTAATTAAGCTCAACTTCTTCGAAATACCTTGTCGTTGATACAAGTCGTCCGATAATTTTCAAACTCCATGTATGGTAATCGATTCAATCAATATTGGTGTCAATTCCAATGTCTTTAAAATTTGCTGCTGACAGCACCCTGGGAAAATTGGCAAAATGGCTGCGCATTTTGGGATTTGATACCACTTTGGACACAGAAGGTTCAGGTGAAATATTTTCCGACCATGCAGTAAATGGGCGGATAGTGCTCACACGAACGGGAAAAATTCGGAAACGGTTCAGTGACCGCAAGCTGGTATTCATCACATCAAACGACCCGGGGATGCAACTCAGACAGGTCATCGCAAAAATTGGAATCCGTCGATCTGATCTGCGGCCGTTTCTTAGGTGTATTCGATGCAATATTGCAATCGTCGATGTTGAACCCGGTGATGTTTACGGACAGATACCCGATTATATTCATGAGTCTTACAGCCAGTTTAAAAAATGTCCCCAATGCTATCGAGTTTTCTGGCCGGGAAGTCATACCCGCCGGGCATTGGAGAGGATTGAAAATCTCTTTGAAAAAGCATAAAATGGTCCCAGCTTTGAATCAATAAGTATACGATGACCAATTCTCCAAAAGCAGTTGCACTGGAAGGTCGGCTCAGGGAATGCAAAAATGTAGTTACCCTGGGGGTTCGACCCAATTTCTCGGACTACAGCACCGAGGAGGCATCCTTAATCCGAAATGCAAACAAAATCTACTACCCGTCATTATTTTATGCCGATCTGTTCGATGCCATCGGCAAAAGTATTTTTCCCAGCTATCACACGTATAAATGTGTGCAGGACAAAATCAAACAAAGCGCGTTGTTTGAGTTGCTGAACATTCCGCATCCGCGAACACGAGTATATTATGGTAAACGACAAAAAAAAGCGATAATCGATCATTTCGAATTTCCTTTTATTGGAAAGATTCCGAGGGGATCTGCTTTGGGTCGCGGTGTTTATCTCATCCGAAATGCTTCTGAGCTGGGTGACTATCTGACGCTTACGGATGTGGCTTATATCCAGGAATATTTACCGGTCAATCGTGATATCAGGGTAGTGGTCATCGGCCAACGGGTCGTGCATGCGTATTGGCGTATTGCAGCGCAAAACGAGTTTCGCTGCAATCTGGCATTGGGCGGCCGTATTTGTTTGGATGCCGTCCCCCAGGAAGCCATGGACCTGGCTTTGCGTACCGCCCGATCCTGTCGGTGGGACGATGTGGGAATCGATATCTGCCAACATGCCGGGCGTTACTATGTTTTTGAAGCGAACATGAAATATGGTAAGGAAGGTTTTCGGCATGCCGGCCTTGACTATTTTCGCATGATGGAAGTAATGATCGAGAATGAAGAAATATGAAAAAAAAATCTTTGCTGAACTCCAGGGGTTGCTGAACCGACAGGAAAATGAAATGCTGTCTTCTTTAGCAGTCCACAATGCAGACGCTGTCAGACGGATGCAGGACGAACGCCTAAAAACCGACTACCGTCAGGCCTTCTCAGTGGATGTCGATCGAATTTTGCACTCCATGGCCTATGCACGCTATATTGATAAAACCCAGGTGTTTTATTTGGTGAAAAATGACCACATTACACACCGTGTCCTCCATGTTCAGCTGGTATCGAAAATTGCAAGGACCATCGGACGTTTTTTAAGCCTCAATGAAGATTTGATTGAAGCCATTGCCTTGGGACACGATATTGGCCACACACCCTTTGGTCATGACGGCGAACGTTTTTTGTCTAAGATCTGCAAACACCACGACATCGGACACTTCCATCACAATTTGCAAAGTGTTCATTTCCTGGAAAATGTTGAGCGGAAAGGCGAAGGATGGAATCTGTGCCTTCAAACCCTGGATGGCATTTTGAGTCATGATGGAGAAATTCACAATCAAAAATTGCTGCCGGCCACAAATAAAACATTTGCTGAAATGGATGCAGAGATAAAAGCAAAAAAAGTTGAGCCGGATACTGCCTTGATACCGATGACCCTGGAAGGGTGCTTGGTTCGTATGGCCGACACCGTGAGCTATATCGGAAGGGATATTGAGGATGCCATTCGGTTGAAACTTATCCGCCGCACCGACCTGCCCCGCGAATCAGTCAGACTGCTGGGAAATACAAATGGTACCATCGTATTTAATCTTGTCACGGACATCATATGCACTAGCCGAGGGAAACCATTCATCGCTTTTAGCCCTGAGGTTTCAGATGCATTAATACAGTTGAAGGCTTTCAATGTTGAGCATATTTATATGAATTCTCGAATTAAAAAACACACCCGTTGTATTGAAGACTTGTTTGAATATCTCTTTGAAACCTATCTCGTGGATATGCTAAACCGGCAAGAGTCAAGTGTGATCTTTAAGCAATTTTTAAAAGATATGAAACCAAGCTATGTCCAGCGTTTTAAACCAGCCGAAATCGTCAGAGATTTTATCTCCGGCATGACCGACCAGTATTTTTTGGCTCAATGTCCGGAATCGATGAGACCTGCAATCGAGCGCCTATAAATGAATGACAAACGACGACTGATCCGCGGAGGCGGACCGAATCAATGAATTTTGTCATTTTTATTGTCATACAACCACCCTTTGACTTCTGTCCACTGTTCACTATCCACCGATCTTTGGAGTCAGCATGCATCAACCGCGTACATATCGGAATCTTGTAAATACGAAAAAACTGGCCCCCTTTCGGGTGGTGGTCAAAGAAACCGATCTAATGGTGCATGCCGGCAAAAACCTGAAGGATGAGACCAGAAAGCTGGTACTGGAGCAACGGGGATACCTCGAAGCCTATGTTAACTTGTTTCCTGAATTTGCTGCATCACTCACTCCCTGGCGGTTAGCAGGCTTAGCACCACCCATCGTTGTCGATATGGTCAAGGCAGGTGCAAATGCCGGTGTCGGCCCCATGGCAGCCGTCGCCGGTGCTATCGCCGAGTATGCCGGACGGGGGCTTTTAAAATCAACCGAGCATGTCATCGTCGAAAATGGCGGCGATGTTTTCATTAAAATCGACACCCCCATTACGGTGGGGATCTTTGCGGGAAATTCTCCACTCAGTCTTCGCGTCGGGATTCGAATCGACGGCGGCCCAAAGCCGATGGCCGTGTGCACATCTTCGGGCACCATTGGACATTCGCTAAGTTTCGGCAGTGCAGATGCGGTCTGTGTGGTGGCGGAATCCTGCACAGTTGCGGATGCCGCAGCGACTGCCATCGGCAATATGGTTCAATCGAGTTCGGATATTCAGTTCGCCATTGACAAGGGCAAGGGTATTGCCAAAATACTGGGAATCATCGTCATTGTGGGCGAGAAAATCGGAATGTGGGGGGATCTGGAACTTGTGTCGCTGAAAGGAAAAAATGCTTGAATTTTGGTTGTAAACAGCGTAGGTTAGGTTTCAAAAAAAATTGAGGTATTTCTGTCGTGAAAACAATGTGGGCCCCATGGCGCATGGAGTACATTCTTTCTGAAAAAGAAGATGTCTGCATATTTTGTCAGGGGTTATCGGAAATTAATGATCTGACACTATTTAGGAGCGAAGTCATCATGGTAATGATGAACAAGTTTCCCTATATCAACGGGCATCTCCTGGTTGCACCTGTCCGTCATTTATCCGGATTGGATGAACTCAGCAAATCAGAGAAAGGGGAGTTGCTGTCGATGGTGGATGGATCGATTCAAATATTGAAGCATGTCATGAAACCGGATGGATTCAACGTTGGGCTTAACTTAGGGAAAGTGGCGGGAGCCGGTGTTGAAGAACACCTGCATTTTCACATCGTCCCCAGATGGTTCGGCGATACCAATGCACTCACGGTTTTTGCAGATGTCAGGACCATTCCTGAGCACATTCAGGCGACTTATAGTAATTTGAAACCCCATTTTGATAACTTGGATTTAAACACCAAAAATTAATGGAGAAATTTCATGAAGAAGGCTACTGTGATCATCTGGGCGATTATAACCATACTCATTGGAATTATCTTTTATGATAACTGGGAAATTATTTCCAATAAAATATCTTTAACCATAAGATTTGTCGCAAAGCCGATCCCTCCGCTGCCAATTTTTGTTTATTTCATCATTTTCTTTTTCTTCGGTTTCATCATTGCCTATCTCTTTAACTTTTCGATCCGTTTCAAAACACGGCGTGCAACTAAAAAACTGAATGCATCAATTACAGCCCATGAAAATGAAGTGTCTGAATTAAAGCGTGAACTTAGCACGTTAAAAGGAACGGATGCATCAACCGCAGCCCAGGCAGCAGCTACCAAAACCGATGCCGACGCCATTATTGAGCTTACTGACGACAGCCTTGTCAAAAAATCGGCCAACCCGTCGGACACGTCATCTATCGATGATAAGGACGCCAACAACGCCAAGGATTCGGAGAGCAAATCAAGCAAAAAATAAGCACAGCCTGGCGGCTGAAAAGCTAGAATATATTAAAGTACGTGTTGCTTCCACCCATTCTATCGGCGTGAAGCTCTGATGTTCTGCCTTTAAATCCTCGACTGATTCATGAGCCCACCTAAATCCACTCCAATGATAAAACAGTACCTGTCCATTAAGGAGCAGTATCCGGATGCGATACTGTTCTATCGGATGGGTGATTTTTATGAAATGTTTTTTGAGGATGCCCATGTGGCCTCGCGTATTCTTGAGATTACACTAACTTCACGCAATAAGAAAGATGAGACTCCAGTTCCGATGTGCGGATTTCCTCATCGAGCAGCTCGCGGTTATATCGCCAAATTGATCAACCATGGCCATAAAGTGGCCGTGTGTGACCAGGTCGAAGATCCGACCAAGGCCAAGGGCCTTGTGAAGCGGGATGTCGTTCGGGTAATTACCCCCGGCATGATTGTTGAAAATGAACTGCTCGATGAGCGCACCAACAATTATGTTCTGGCGGTCGCCCTTAAGGACGATGCTGTCGGCATCGCCTATCTGGATATTTCCACCGGAACTTTTAGAGTGACTGAGTCAAAGGATTTCGACTCGGTCATTGAAGAAATCCGACGTGTGGGGCCGAGCGAGGCCATTCTGGCCGAGCGGTCGAAGACCGATCCGCTTTATGTACCGATAACCAAGAGTTTATCTGAAGTAGCGATTTCCTACCTGGACAACAACGCTTTCGATCACAAAAGAGGCTATAGCCGGCTCACCTCACAATTAAAAACCATCACCCTTGAGGGCTTTGGCTGCGAGAATATGAAAGCGGCCGTCTGTGCTGCCGGTGCCGTGATCTTTTATGTTCGCGAGACCCAAAAACAACGATTGGAGCATCTGACCCGGATCGAAACCTACCAGCTGGACAAATACCTGCTAATCGACGATTTAAGCCGGCAAAATCTGGAGCTGTTTAAAAACATTCGCACAGGCACGAGGAAGGCAACCCTGCTGGGGATCATCGATCGAACCACCACCGCGATGGGAGCTCGCCTGTTGACAAATTGGCTGCGCTACCCGCTGGTTGAATCCAATGAAATTCGTCTGCGGCACGATGCAGTGGATGAGGTCAAGCAAAATATCCAGATACGCCGCAGCATTCGCGACATGCTTAAATCAGTTTATGATATCGAACGTATCGGCAGTAAAATTGTGATGGGTCAAGCCAATGCAAGAGATCTTGTCGTACTTAAGCATTCGCTTGAAATGCTACCGGGCATCTGGTCGTTGCTGGCAACATTAAAAAATTCCTTGTTCGGCCCACCCGAAATTCTTGATCAATTGCAATGCCTGACAGATCTCATCGAACGATCAATCCGCGAGGATGCCCCACCAACGATTAATGAAGGCGGAATCATCAAAACGGGATATTGTCAAGATCTAGACGAGCTGGTTCAGATGAGTCGTGATGCCAAAGGCTGGCTGGCCCGACTGGAGGGCCGCGAAAGGGAAGCCACCGGCATCAGCACCCTAAAGGTGCGATTCAATAAAGTCTTCGGATATTATCTGGAAGTTTCGAAAACCCGTTCCGACTCTGTTCCCGAAAACTATATTCGGAAACAGACCCTTGTCAACTCGGAGCGCTATATCACCGAAGAGCTGAAATCATTTGAGACCAAAGTGCTAGCTGCCGAAGACCAACGGGCAGCACTGGAATACCGTATATTTTGCGAAATCCGCAACGAGGTCATAGACAATCATTCGTATATCCAACAGACAGCCGACTTTTTATCCGAAATTGACTGTCTGACGAACCTGGCTGAAATGGCCGATCAAAATGACTTTCATCGACCGGAAATGACCGACGACGGCTGCATTCACATTGAAGAAGGACGTCATCCGGTGGTGGAAAAAATGATTACCGGCGAGCGTTTTGTCCCCAATACCATAAACATGGATGATCAGAAAAATCAGATCTTGATCATAACGGGGCCCAACATGGCCGGAAAATCAACCGTGTTGCGCCAGGTTGCGCTGATTGTCATCCTGGCCCAAATGGGCTCATTTGTACCCGCCGCCAAAGCCTCGATCAGTATTACCGATCGGATTTTTACTCGAGTCGGTGCCTTAGACAACCTCTCACAGGGGCAAAGTACTTTCATGGTCGAAATGGAAGAGACGGCCAATATTCTCAACAATGCCACTGCTAAAAGCCTGATTGTCATGGACGAAATTGGTCGCGGCACCAGCACGTTTGACGGTCTCAGCATTGCATGGGCCGTGGCGGAGTATCTCCACGATTTAAAAAACAGGGGGGTAAAAACCCTGTTTGCGACCCATTACCATGAGCTGACCGAACTGGCCAAGACCAAGCCAAGGGTAAAAAACTTTAATATCGTGGTCAAAGAGTGGAATGATGAGATTATTTTTTTAAGAAAACTGGTTCAAGGGGGCACCAACCGTAGCTACGGCATTCAGGTGGCTCGGCTTGCCGGCATTCCGCCCGGTGTGATCGCTCGCGCCAAAAAGATCCTTTACAATATCGAGCAGGGAGAATACGATTCAATTGGACCATATTCTATAAACAAGGGGGCGCAGAATGTTACCCGGGGTCCGGTACAGCTCGATCTTTTTCGCAAGCCAGAGAATCCTATTCTAGATAAACTGAGCAACGCCGACATTACCAGGATGACACCGATCGAGGCCTTAAATTTTTTAAATGAATTACAGGAGAAATTGAAAAGCTGATTGTTGGGGGTTGTTCGGTAATAAGAAAAAGATTTGATCCGTCGGGGGAGTTTTCCAAACTGCGTCCGGCACTCGCGTGAAATAGCCCGTGCCAGCTATAACAAAAGAGTTCCGGACCTTGGACACGCCCCCTATCTTTTGCGTTAAAATCGTACAGGCAAAGATGTGCCGAAAGACAGTTAACATAATCGTCGTCATATTGGTCTATTTCCATGCCGGTCTTCTATGGACTGCGTCATCTGAGGCAGTCACCCCCAAAAAGATGTTTATCCAGGCGGAAGTATGCTACAAGCAATTGCGTCAATCTCGCCAAAAAATGAAATATCGCCACAATTGGCAGCGCTGCATCGACCAGTTTCAACGGGTTCAACGCCTGGCACCGGAAGGACCCTGGGCAGCCGCCGGGCTTTATAAATCCGGCACTCTCTACCGGGAGTTGGCAAAGCATTCCGGTAGTCGATCGGATCTTCAGAAAGCCCGTGAGATCTTCGAGCGCATCGTCAGACAATATCCAGACAGTCGATATCGATCGAAAGCCTCCGTTGAGCTCAAGTCTCTATCTGCTGCCGGGATATCTGTTAAAAAGCCGAGACGTCCAAAATCCTATGTAAAAGACCGTGACAGGGCTGAAGGTGGGTATTTGAAGGCCAAAACCTGTTACAACGAATTGATGCAGAGCACCCGTAAAATGAAATACCGGGACAATTGGATGCGCTGTATCGAGAAGCTGGATTCTGTTTATCGAACGAATCCGACCGGCAAACATGCCGTCGCCAGTCTGTTTTTGTCAGCGAAACTATATGCCGGGCTTTACGGGTACTCAAATCGAAAACTCGATCTGCAGGCTGCCCATGATAGATTTATCCAGGTCATCGACGAATTTCCCAAAAGTTCCTATAAAGGCAGAGCAGTCTCGAATGTCAATTCCATGCCCGCTTGGGCCAAAACGAAGCCGGCTTACGGAAAGGATGCAATTGCCAAAACGAACGATACCAAGTTGAAGAGAACCTCGGCAGTCCAACGATCTTCTAGCTCAAAAGGGAAAAAAAATAAAAGCGGCCTGGGAACGGTCAATGATTTACGCTTTTGGTCCAACCCGAACTACACGCGAATCGTCATCGATGCCAGCCGGGAAACCGCGTACTACCACCATCTATTAAAAAAAGATCCCTCCATAAATAAGCCTCCGCGTCTCTACGTCGACCTAAAACAAAGCCGATTGGGAAAGAATATTAAAAAAAAAATTCCCATAAATGATGACTTGCTTTTGGATGCCCGGGCAGGGCAATTTTCCAAAGACTCCGTCCGGGTGGTGGTGGATATCAAATCGTTTGAAACGTATAAAATTTTTTCGCTGAAAGATCCCTTTCGAATTGTTATCGATGTTTGGGGTTCAATCGACGAAAAGTCTTCGACCCGGCTAAAACCCAATGTGACATTGAAACAAAAGGGCAAGCTTCCCACCAGCGCACTGGCCAAACAGCTGGCCCTCGGCATCAGCCGGATCATCATCGATCCCGGGCATGGCGGGCGGGATTACGGTGCCAGCGGTTATTTAAAAGGCGTCTATGAAAAAGATGTCGTACTTCAGATCTCGCGCCGACTGGCCAAAAAAATTCGCCGGGAATTGGATTGCCAGGTGTTTATGACCCGTGATCGGGACCGGTTCCTGACCTTGGAGGAGCGCACTGCAATTGCCAACACGAAAAATGCCGACTTATTTATTTCCATTCACACAAATTCGCATGGGAACCGCAATGCATTCGGCATCGAAACTTATTTTTTGAATTTGGCCACAGACGATGAGGCCATCCGGGTTGCGGCCATTGAAAATGCGACCTCTACCAAAAATATTAGCGACCTGCAAAATATTCTGTTTGACCTGGTTCAAAACGCTAAAATCAATGAATCCAGCCGCCTGGCCGGTCATGTTCAAGGCGCAATGATTACGCACTTGAAACAAAAGCGTTACAGCCGCATTAAGGACAAGGGCGTTAAGCAGGCACCTTTTTATGTGCTTCTTGGCGCTCAAATGCCGGCCGTGCTTGTGGAGACCTCTTTTATCAGCAATCCTAGAGAGTGCAAAAGATTGGTCAACCCCAAATACCAGGAACGGTTGTGCGAAGCAATTGTTCAGGGGATCAAACAATATATCAAGGAAACCACCCCCACTGCCTATCGAACGCCCCTTCCGGATCTGGCAAACAATGGTTGACTCCCGCGATGCAGAGAAAATTTTGAAATCGATCTTTATCGATTGGAAAGGGGCTCCCGTTGGGGTGAAATCAGCGCTCTTTGCTTAACCAAACAATGCATATGGCCGGAAAAATACACGACGCCCCCCCGGGATTCAATCCCTATCTGATATTGGTGATTGGCATCATCGGAGTTTCGACGGGTTCCATTTTTGCCCGCCTGGCGGATGCGCCGGCGCTGGTCACCGCTGCTTATCGAATGGGGCTGTCCGCTCTGATATTAATCCCGATCGCCGCGTGGAAGGCCGGCGACGAGCTACGCCGATTGTCGATTCGCGATATTAAGTTGGCTCTGTTGTCGGGTTTATTCCTGGCCCTGCATTTTGCCACTTGGATTTCTTCGTTGGATCATACAGCGATTTCAAACAGCGTGGTGCTGGTCAATACGATTCCGCTATGGGTTGGTCTGCTCACGCCGCTGATAGCCAAAGAACGCATCCGGGGGGCCACCATCACAAGTATTATTGTGAGTGTTATCGGTGCGACTATTATCGGATTTGGAGATTTTGCAATCGGCGGCGAGGCACTTTGGGGAGATTTGTTGGCGGTTATTGGGGCCATGTGTGCGGCGGTTTACCTGCTTTTTGGGCGTAAACTGCGGCGCAAACTCTCTTTGCTTTCGTATGTTGCTATTTGCTATGGCAGTGCGGCTGTCATTCTATGGCTGGTGGTGCTAATCTTGAATCTGCCTGCAACCGGCTACAGCACACCGACGGTTGCATCGTTTTGGGCCATGGCCCTCATATCTCAAATCATCGGTCATTCCAGCTACAACTGGTCGCTAAAATGGTTTAGCACCAGTTTGGTGGCGGTGGCATTGCTAGGTGAGCCGATCGGCAGCACGATTCTGGCTTATATTATTTTCGAAGAAAAGTTGACATGGATGAAATTTATTGGTGGACTGTTTATTTTATCCGCCATATATATAGCAGCATCTCGCGAGAAATAAACGAATTTCGCATCCAGATTCTATTTTTTCGGGACAAGATTGACGCCGCTCATTGGTTGTATCAGCACATGGTTGTCTGATATGAATTGACCGGTCCAATTCGACCCGGTATTAAATATCCATCAATTACTACTCACCCAGAAACGGAGGTTTAAAATGGCATACGAAAACATCATTTATGAAACCAAAGAGGGAATCGCGACCATCACATTTAACCGGCCCAAGGCCTTGAATGCACTCAATGGCGCACTGCTTGGGGAGTTGTCTCAAGCTCTCGACAAAATTGCGGCCGATGAGGATATCCGTGTTCTCATTCTTACCGGGGCAGGGGAGAAGTCATTTGTGGCCGTGGCCGATATTAGTGAGCTGTCGACTTTTGATTCACTTAAAGCCAAATCCTTTGCCAGACTCGGGCATGATATCATCAACAAATTGCAGGTGTTGCCGATCACCGTAATTGCAGCGGTCAACGGCTTTGCATTGGGTGGGGGCACCGAAATAGCCATCGCCTGCGATTTTATCTATGCCTCGGAAAATGCTAAATTTGGTCAGCCTGAAATTAATTTGGGGGTCATCCCTGGGTTTGGCGGTACCCAACGACTGCCGCGATTGATCGGCACCAACATGGCCAAAGAGCTGATCTTTACCGGCAAGATGATATCTGCTGCCGAAGCCCTTCAGCTTGGCCTGGTCAATAAAGTTGTCCCTTCGGACACGCTCATCGAGGAAGTTATGAAGACCGCCGATCTCATCGCCACCAAGGGCAAGGTTTCCTTGAGAGAAGCGAAACAGGCGGTAAACAAGGGCATGAATGTGGATCTGGCGACCGGCTGCAGCATCGAAATTGACGCATTTTCCCTTTGCTATGTCAGCCCGGATGCCAAGGAAGGGACTTCGGCGTTTTTAGAAAAACGCTCGCCGGAGTTTAAGGGAGGCTTGAAATAAATCTGCATTTTCTTTCTTATTCATGTATGAAAACAATTGATATGTCACACAGACCAAAGTTCCTACTAGGATCAGACTGGCTGCCTTTTAGCCAGGGCCCCGGCTTGTATGAAACTTCGCCAAATTGTCGCGATTTTTCGTGGGAGCGGCTTCCAGCCGCGATAAAAAGTTGTGCGATAGCTATCATCGCATCAATCGCGGCTGGAGGCCGCTCCTACATTCTGAAATCGCCTAACTTACTATTGCAGGTCCTATTTCGATTAAATCGTCCGCTTTGCAGGTCAACGGCCCCGCGTAAACCTGAATCGTGCAAAATTCAGATTATAACAGGCTGCTGATCTCAGGGTGATGCCGAAGCGTTTTAAGGAACTGCTCCGTCCGGATGTCATACCGTTTCTTAATGATGCGCAGCAGCCGCTGGCTCATGATGAACCCTAGAGAATGGTCTTCTTCGAAAAGCGCCTTAATTTCTTTATCTCGAAATGTAAAGACTTTACACGGCTCGGCGCAGACAGCGTCTATGGAATATTCCTCACCATCCAGCATGGCCGACCATCCGAACGAATTCCCCGGTTTGATGGCACTTACCGAAACGGCGATTTTATCGGTAATTCTCTGTTCAAGCATCACCTTGCCTTCTTTCAACAGATAAAAGTGCTCGGATTT
>JAAUYD010176917.1_pt1 | contig 17417 bp, 14 predicted proteins | sample 7278101 | NCBI WGS metagenome assembly JAAUYD01 (sample SAMN14350128, study PRJNA611818) | marine sediment metagenome | isolation source: surface marine sediment (0.6m) | place: French Polynesia: Moorea | collected 2018-08 | reverse complement strand
GCGACGGGTCGAAGGGTGGTTCGCTGTCGACATTGAGTTCGAGCACGGCCTCCCGCAACACGCCATGGCATAGGACCACGCCACCACGGTCAATCGGCGCTAACGCCTCCGGGGCGTAGAAACTCAGTTGCAGGGCCTCCGGATCAACGGTTTTGGGCGAACTGTCGATCTCAAGGGACAGGGCAGACAGTCGCCTTTCAAGATCGGCCCGATCTGAAAAAAGAAGCCCCATGACCCGATCCAGATCATCCAGCGACCACCAGTTGTCTACATTGAAATGCTTGCGTAAAAATGGCAAGTCGTTATACCACAAACGGCGGACATCTTTGCCCGCACCGAGACAGTGGGCCTGGATTTGCTGCCTTTGGGCTCCGTTGATGCGATTCAGGCACAATTCGATCAACACACCCGGCCATTGCAGCTGAATCTGCATCTTTTCTTTTTGCATCTTGTGCCTCGCTTAACCGTGCTGCTGCAGTCTGCGATCCACTGTCTCAACGGTCAGCCATTTTGTCAAGGGAATAGCATAGATTCGTTAAGATCCCGCATTTATGCAATTTTTAGCAGATTCATGCCTTGCCAAGCAAGGCCCGCCCGATTATATTTTCTAGTCGAAACACATCAACCTGTCGGTAATTGGAAAGGCGAACGATGCGGCTACTACTGGTTGAGGACGATAAGAAAATCGCCTCATTCGTGAAAAACGGATTCAAGGCGGAAGGTTTCGCTGTGGATCATGCAGCGGACGGATTGACCGGATTGGACCTGGCCCTCAGCGAACCATACGATGCGGCTGTGGTTGACATCATGCTGCCCGGTATGGATGGGTTGTCCATGATCGGCCGGATGCGCAGGGAAAAGGTGATGACTCCGGTTATCATCCTCAGTGCCAAAAGTGCCATCGACGATCGTGTCAGGGGTCTTCAGACCGGTGGCGACGATTATCTTGGCAAACCCTTTGCGTTCTCCGAACTGTCGGCCCGGGTACAGGCGTTGATCCGACGGGCCAGCGGTGCCAGTGAGCCCACCCGACTATCGTGCGGAGATCTGACGATCGATATGCTCACCCGCGAAGTTCGTCGGGCCGGCACTAAAATAGAGCTACAGCCGTTGGAGTACTCATTGCTTGAATATCTGATGCGCAACGCCGGACGAGTGGTTTCCAAAACCATGATCATGGAGCATGTTTGGGATTACCATTTTGATCCGCAGACCAACGTGGTCGAGGCCCGCATCTGTCGATTGCGGGATAAGGTCGACAAGGGGTTCGGCGAGAAGTTGATCCACACGGTACGGGGAGTGGGCTATGCCCTTCGCCGGAACGATTAAGCTTCCCCGAACACTCGTCTTCAGGCTGACACTGTGGTATGGCATCATTTTTGTTCTCTCTTCTTGTCTGGCGTTTCTCTTCTTTTACGTCTTGATCACCACTCACCTGAAGCAACGACTTGACAATCAGCTGTCTGAGAAAATTTCGGAGTTCGAGGCCATCTACAATCTTCAGGGAATCGAAGAGGTCAAGAAGGCGGCCCTGATCGAGTCCCAGGCTGCCGGTGAGAAAAAGATTTTCTTTCGCCTGCTGTATGCCAGCGGCGTGGCGTTCTCATCGTCAAACATGACGTACTGGCGCGAGATCGGCATCAACCGCAACGCCGTGGGGCAATTGGTCAAAGATCGCCTGCGGACCTATGAAACGCTGAACATACCGGGCAGAACCGATAAAGTACGCATCGCTTATGGAAGCATTGGAAAGGGCGTGGTGGTTCAATTGGGCTACTCCATGGAGAGCGACACCACCTTTATCGCCATTTTCAAGAAGATTTTTTTGATTGCCATGTCCGTGCTGATCGTCACTGCCGTGCTGGTCGGCTGGTTTATGGCCCGGCGAGCACTTTCCGGAGTGGAAGCGGTCACCCGCACAGCTCGGCAGATTTCCGAAACCGATCTGGGACGACGGGTGCCGATCATGGCGCGACATGAAGAGATTGACCGGCTGGCAGTGACTTTCAATCAGATGCTTGACCGCATCGAAAAACTGGTTGCCGGAATACGTGAGATGGGTGATAATATTGCCCATGATCTGAAAAGCCCGGTGGCCAGAATCCGGGGTATGGCAGAAATCAGTCTCACTCAGGAAAAAGGCGACCGTGAGGAGTTGACGCTCGCCGGCAGTACCATCGAGGAATGTGATCGGCTGCTGGACATGATCAACACCATGCTGCTGATTTCTAAAACCGACGCCGGGGCCAGTGACCTATCCAGCGATTCAGTCAATATGGCAAATGTGATTCGTGGCGCCGTGGATCTGTTTGCCCCTCTGGCTGAGGATAGCGGAATTGCATTAAACTGTGATATCCAGAATGACTTGGTCGTGCACGGAGATTTAAGAATGCTTCAACGGGCCATGGCCAATCTTGTGGATAATGCCATCAAATACACCCAGTCGACAGGGTCGGTGAGTATCCGCGGATACCGTGATATGAACAGTACAGGCCAGGTCTACGTATCTGTTTCGGACAACGGTGCTGGTATTGCATCCGATGAGTTGACAAAGATCTTCGATCGATTCTATCGATGCGATCAGAGCCGGGCGACGGGTGGCTCCGGATTAGGATTGAGTCTGGTCAAGTCCATTGCCCTTGCCCATCGAGGAGAGGTCTTGGTCGAGAGCACACCCGGAAAAGGAAGTGTGTTTACCCTGGTTCTGCCCGGCGCAACAGTTGTCAGCACAATGAACGGATCCTACACCACGCCTTGAACCCGCGTTCTTCCTTTCAACTATCTTTGCCACTCGGTCAATGCCAACGGTGATCCATGAAAGTGAACCATGAAAACGTCAATGTCACCATCCCCTACAGCAAGCTGCGGGTCAATCTCAATCCGGTGACGCTGGCTTTCACGGGACGGCACAGTTATCTGGAACGGCCGTTTCAGGATGCCTTTTTCGCCAATTCCCTGGATCATGTGCGTCGATGCAAGTTGTACGCAATTTTATTTTTCAGCATTTTCGGTGTATTGGACGCCGTTGTCTTTCCGGACCAGCTCTATCCTTTATGGTTCATCCGCTATGCACTGGTGTGCCCAGTATTTCTTTTGGGGCTTATGTTTTCCTACACGGACGCCTATCGACAGGTCTGGCAGGCGACTAACGCCTTCTACATATTGGTAACCGGATTCGCCTATGTGGCCATGGTGGCGATCACGCCAGCGCCGGAATCCTATTTTTACGGGGTGGGGACCATTTTCTGCGTCTTTTTCGGTTACACCTTCATACATGCCCGGTTTGTCACCGCATCGATAGCCGGAATATGCGTTGTCGTCGGTTATCAGGTCGTTATGGTGCGGCTCATGGAAACCTCAGCGACGATCCAACTGATTTCGGGCGCCCACTTTTTAGGGATCAACTTTTTAGGCATGCTGATCTGCTATTCGATTGAAACCCAGCAGCGTAAACGCTTTTTTCTCAATTATCTTCTGGAAAAAGAGAAGAAAAAGACCGACGATATCAATCGGACCTTGGAGAAACGGGTGCGTGAACGCACGGCAGCCCTTCAACGCATCAATCGAGATCTTCATAAAGAGGTTCTTGAACGCAAACAGGCCGAACGACGGGTACGGGCCAGTCACGAACAACTCGAATCCATTCTCGACAGCATCGACACCGATATTTTAGTGACCGATATTCACTCACGTACCATTCTCTTGGCCAATCGTCACATGAAAGAAACATATGGTGACAGTATCGTGGGCAAGCCCTGCCACAAAGCCATTTTTAAAAACGATGCGGTGTGTGACCAGTGCAAAACGCATCTGTTGTTGAATGAAAACGGAGAGCCGGGAGAGGGGCAGTCATGGGAAGAGAAGAATCCGGCCAACGACCGCTGGTACATCTACTATGCCCGCGCCATCGTTTGGGAAGATGATCGCGTCGTTCAACTAAAGGTAGCCACAGACATCACTGCAATGAAGGAGATGGAGGCACGACTGCAGCGTGCCCGCAAAATGGAGGCCATCGGCACCCTGGCCGGCGGGGTCGCCCATGATCTGAACAACATTCTTTCAGGATTGGTGGGTTATCCTGAAATGCTGCTGTTGGATCTGCCCGAGGACAGCGAAATGCGCTCGCACGTTGAAACCATAAAAAAATCTGGAGAAAAAGCGGCCGCCATTGTTCAGGACCTGCTTACGCTGGCACGGCGAGGTGTTGCCGTTTCGGAGGTTGTCGACTTGAACCGCATCGTTCAAGATTACCTGGGTGGTCCTGAGGTAGCTGCCCTGAAAGGGCGCCATTCCCGTGTGTCCATTGAGGCCGACCTGTCGCCGATCGTATTTAACATTGTCGGCTCAGCACACCATCTTGAAAAAAGCATCATGAATCTGGTTACCAATGCGGCCGAGGCCATGCCCGATGGCGGGGAGATCCGGCTGTGCACCCGGAATCATTACCTGGACAGACCGATCTACGGATTCGAGACCATACCGGAGGGTGAGTATGCCTTGCTGCGGATTATCGACACCGGTGTCGGGATTGCTGCACAGGATCTGGAGCGAATTTTCGAACCATTTTACACCAGCAAGAAAATGGGTCGCAGCGGGACCGGGTTGGGTATGGCTGTGGTGTGGGGTACGGTCAAAGACCACAATGGATTCATAGACGCTCACAGTACGCTGGGAAAGGGCACCGCATTCGAACTCTATTTTCCGATTACCCGGAAGATGACCGATTTGGCGTCGGAAGCGTTGCCTCTGGAAAATTACCGTGGAGACGGTGAGAGGATTTTGGTGGTGGACGATATCAAAGAGCAGCGCGACTTGGCGGCATTCATGCTCGAACGTCTGGGATACCGCGTCGACGTGGTTGCCAGCGGCCGGGAGGCCGTCGATTTTGTCCGCGAGACAGCGGTGGATGTACTGGTACTGGATATGATATTGGAACCCGGTATGGACGGTCTCGACACCTACCGGGAGATTCTGGCCGTGTCCCCCGGCCAAAAAGCCGTCATCGCCAGCGGATTTTCGGAATCAGAACGGGTACTCGAAACCCAGCGCCTGGGCGCTGGGCGGTATATCAAAAAACCTTATCGTCTGGAAGAGATCGGCATGGCGCTGAAAGAACAACTGGCCGATGAAACGTTCGGCCAAGGGCCCGAGGCTCGTGCCGGGAACTAACCTGTCCCCAAGTACGTATATCGGTTAAACGGATACGTAACAATTACCATTTGGTAATCTTAGTGTCATTTTGCCGTAACGCCGTTGAACCATAATTAGAACATTCAAAATTGCAGATGCGTTTAAAACGATACTAAAATTTATTTTTAGGAGGAGATTTGAAATGGTCACAAGCAAAAAGAGAACACAGCCGGTTTTGCTCACTTTATTGATTTTGATCGCGGCAGCATTTTCAGTAGCAGTTCCGCCTGTGGTCGATAAAGCCGTTGCCTTCTCTGCACCCGAGAGCTTCAGTGAGCTTGCTGAGGCGATCAAACCCGGCGTCGTTAACATTCGCACCGTCAAAACCATTAAAGGGGGTAGTCCGGTTTTTAGGCACTTCTTTGGCAATCCCTTTGGCGGCAACCGCAATCCTTTCGAAGAATACTTTGGCCCCTTTCAAGGGGACGGCCAACAACGAGATTTCAAACAGCGCAGTCTGGGATCCGGTTTTCTCATAGACGGTGATGGTTATATCGTGACCAACAACCATGTGATTGAAGATGCCGATCAGATCAAAGTGATCTTAGCGGACGACAGGGAATTTGACGCGGAGCTGGTAGGGCGAGATCCCAAGACAGACCTGGCCCTGATTCGCATCCAAGGGGGAAAAAATCTTAGTCCTCTCGAATTGGGCAATTCCGATTCGCTTAAGGTAGGTACCTGGGTCGTGGCCATCGGCAGTCCTTTTGGGCTCGAGCAGACGGTGACGGCAGGCATCGTCAGTGCAAAAGGCCGCATTATCGGATCAGGTCCCTACGACGATTTTATCCAGACGGATGCTTCCATCAATCCAGGAAACAGTGGCGGTCCCTTGCTGAACATGGACGGCGAAGTGGTCGGAATAAACACGGCAATCATTGCCAGTGGACAGGGTATCGGTTTCGCCATTCCCATCAACATGGCTAAAGGTATCATCGATCAACTCAAAGACAAGGGTGAGGTCACCCGTGGCTGGCTGGGAGTTGGCATTCAGGACCTGACCCCTGAATTGGCTGAGTATTACGGACTGAAGGCGCAAAAGGGCGTGTTGGTGACACAGGTGTTCGAGGGTGACCCGGCTGACAAAGCCGGCATCAAAGTCAACGACATCATCCTGTCCGTGGACGGCAAGCGGGTATCCAGCGGCCGGGATCTATCGGCTACCATCGCCAACACGCCGGTTGGCCATCAAACCAAGATCGATCTGATGCGGGATGATAGCAAGAAATCCATAACGGTTACCCTGGCCAAGCGGGATGATGACGACCGCAGTATTGCCGCCAAGACTCGCGATAGTGATGAACTGGGTATAGAGGTGACCGATCTGGATTCGGACATTGCTCGCCGTTTCGGGATCGATGGAAGAGAAAACGGTGTATTGGTTACTGATGTGAAGGAAGACAGCCTGGCAAGCAAGGCCGATGTGCGGCCCGGTGATGTCATCAAGGAGATTAACCGCAGTGTCGTCAAAGACCGCAAGGACTTCGCTAGCTTGATCAACAAGAGTAAAGGCGAAGATACCATTCAATTGCTGATCAAACGGCGCAACGCCGGTTTCCTGGTGGTTAAGATCGAGCGCCAGTAAGCCTGGCCTTGGAAGCCCTATGACGGCGGATTCGGTATTGGTTACCGGATTCGCCGTTTCATTTGTATGGCGACCCATCAGCCAGAAGTGATCGGCTATTGACATGACTATCAAAGGGAACTAAGTTGGCAACCAAAAATGTATCGGCAGGTCAGGAACAGCCGATGTCATTGAAATAAATCAGAAAGGAATGTTCGATGCCGGTTTACGAATTTCAGTGTAAATGTGGACATATTACCGAAGAATTGGTGCGGATGGATACCCAAACGATCGAGTGCCCCAAATGCCACGACAAAGCAAAAAAAATACTTTCCGCATGCAGTTTTGAATTGAAAGGCGGCGGGTGGTATGCCGACGGATATGCTTCCAAAAAAAAATAGCCGGTGATCCAAGATGTGCCAACCGGTTCAACCGGGAACTTGCAACCTGTTTCCCTCCCGCCTTTTTTTGTCTTGTCAACATGTGCTCTCGCAACTTGCAGGCCTGTCAGGCTCACAACTGCCAGCTGAGCCATCGTTCGATGATTTGCCCCGTCGGGCTGCCGATTCGTAGTGACCAACCAATGATCAAATTTGTCGCAGTTGTTTGATTCTGTTATTCGTTAACAACCGTTACCCATACCAGGAGGTCAAATGGCTCAGGAGTCAATCCACGGTATCGAAGCTTTGACAGTGTTTGCCATCAATGCCATTCGCAGCGCCGGCGAAACCGCAATGGCCAGTTTCGGAAAGGGCAGGAGCACGACCAAATTCGATCAAGGGCTGGTCACGCGGGCGGAACTGCAGATCAGTCAGCACTTTCAGCAGACGCTGAACAGTCATTATCCGGACCACCTGATGTTCACCAGTAAATCCCTGGATACCGCATACACCCACGACAGCCGTCGCTACCTATGGATCTTTGATCCCATCGACGGCGTGGACAATTACCAGGCCGGCATCCCCATTTGGGGGATGTCGTTAGCGCTGCTGGAAAATTTCTGGCCGGTATTCGGCGCATTCTTCATGCCGGCCACCGGTGATCTGTTCCACGCCAGGGCCGGTGGCGACGCGTATTGGGGGGAAAACCGAATTCGAATGACCGACGACCGCGTCATTGATGACGAGAGTCTTATGTTTACATTCTCCCGGTTCCACCAACACTATGTTTCCCGATTTCCCGGAAAAGTCAGGAACCTTGGATGTACCGGCGCGCATCTTTGTTATGTGGCCATGGGCCGTGCCGATGTGGCCGTTACGGCCAATGAATCCTTCCAGGACCTGGCAGCCACAAGAATGATTGTCGAAGCCGCTGGGGGCCGTCTGTACAAGGCCAGTGGAGAGAAGTTTTATCTGAACGACTACTTAAACGGAGAGCGGATTGAAGAACATCTGCTGGTGACCACGGCCGGTAATTGTTCCGTGGTGCTGGATTGTCTGGAACGACACAGCTGATCAAGCGCCATGCGGCCCCACACCTGATACCGGACTACTGGATCTCTTCATCTATCACGGATTGGCTGTTTTCCATGCGGTAGATGATCACGCAGATGCAAAGTCCGGCGGCAAACAGCGCGCAGAACAACAGGAAGTTGTCGGACGCTTTTTTCCAGGCCATGAAAAATACAACGGCGATGATCATCATGATTTTTGTGTCCATGCGGCGACAGCCTCTCCTTTTGCTTTCCTTGCCTTTGCATTCACGCTTGTATATCGGCTTTTTTTTTCCTATCTTGATTTCCTTTTTCAATACAACGAACCGGCGAACATGTAACGCTGGACGTTGATTTCGACGGGACCACCGCGAACCCCCGAAGGAGGTTGCCAGATGGATGCCACCACCCGCATGGTCATCGACTATTTTGAATCGATCAATCAGATCCCTCGATGTTCGAAGCAAGAGCAGCAGATTGTCGAATGGCTGCAGCAGTGGGCCAGGGAACGACATCTGGCGGTAAAGTCTGATCCAACCGGCAATATGGTCATTCAGGTGCCGGCCAGCGAGGGCTTCGAGCGGGCACCCACGATGATACTTCAAGGCCACGTGGACATGGTTTGTGAAAAGCGGACCGGTTCGCAACACGACTTCAGCAAGGATCCCATTCGCATGCACATGGACGGGCCGTGGCTGACCGCCCGTGAAACCACGTTGGGCGCCGACAACGGGATTGCCATCGCCTTGGCCCTTGCGCTGGTGGACCGCCCGGAGGTCCATCATCCGTCACTGGAGCTGTTTTTTACCGTAGATGAAGAGACCGGTCTGACCGGGGCGCTCGGTATGGACCCCGCCTTGCTTTCCGGTACCATCCTGATCAATCTGGATTCGGAGGATGAGGGCGTTTTCGTGGTCGGCTGCGCCGGCGGGCGCAACACGATCATCGAGCGGCCGCTCGATCTCCGGGTGTTGGACGATGGCTATGAGGTGCTGGCCCTGACCGCCAACGGCATGCAAGGTGGCCACAGTGGTGTCGATATCGATAAACAGCGCGCCAACGCCAACACGGTGATGGCGCGATTGTTGATTGCTGGTAAGGCCACCGCGCCCATACGCCTGGTTGCATTGAACGGTGGAACGGGCAGAAATGTTATTCCGCGCGCCAGCGACGCCCTGGTGGCCTGCCGTCCGGTTGACAGGGAAAGCCTCCGGCGTGCGTTTGAAGAGGCCGGAGATGTGATCAAACAAGAGTACCGTGAGACGGATCCGTCATTGACCATTACGATTGATTCCAAAGGACCGGCCAAAAATGGTTGTCGCGGCGTTTCGGAGAGCGATACGGCCGTAGTGGCCGATCTGTTGACGGCGTTGCCCAGCGGCCCGATGGAAATGATTCGGGAATTTCCGCTTCTGGTGCAGACATCCGTAAACCTGTCAATGGTTGCAATTCGTGGCGACAGGTTGCGGATAACAACCAGTCAGCGCAGTTCGCAGCCCTCGCGATTGGACGCCATCTGTCAGGTGGTCGAGTCGCTGGGCCGCCTGGCCGGGGCGACGGCCCGCACCGGAAGCGGCTACCCCTCCTGGCCGATAAACCGGGAATCGCCACTGCTTCGGCGCTGCTCGAGAATTTACCGTGATTTGTTTGGCGTCGATCCTGTCGTTCAGGTGATGCACGCCGGACTGGAATGCGGCGTCATCGGCGACCGCTGTCCCGGTATGGACATGATCTCGTTAGGACCCACGCTGGAAAACCCCCATTCACCATCAGAACGGCTCCACCTGCCCTCGGTCGGAAAGGTCTGGCGCCTGATCAAAGCGTTATTGGCATCCTATGGTCCGGATACCAGATCGGTATGCGGGAATGGAGAGAGTGGTCGTTCGCAGTGACGGTCAAAGCCCATACTGTTATCGGCTGCGTCCGATGCCTCTGACGCGGCCTACCGGCTTGACCGGTCCGGGGCTCTGCGTGCCGCCAACGGGACCGACGCTGGAACCCCTGCCTCGGGGACGCCGATACGCGGCAGCGGCCGGACCGGCATCCGTGCGCTTGCGGGCCTGACGATCCGTCCGGGTGGCAATACGGCCACCGGCCATCTCATCGAGCACCTGGCCGAAGCGCTTATGCAGTTTGGGACGCGCTTTTGCCGATGCCGCGGCTGATGGGTTGTCTCGGCGCCCTCCCGCGAAGGCGTTGAGGGTATCGAAGAGGTGATCGACCCAAGAACGGGCATTCGTGCGGCGACCCCGGGCGCCTGTTTGGGTGGTGCGGTCCTGACCGGGTTGAACGGGTGGGGAAGGGGTAGGCTCGGGCCGGTGGACGCTCAGATGCTCCCTGACCCGTGCGTAGGCGATATTGATCTGTTTGAGTCGCTCTTCTGCGCGGGCCCTGGTCGTGGAACCGGCGGGGAACCGGTCCGGATGCCAACGCCGCACCTGGGCTTTATACGCCCGTTTGGCCTGGGCCGCATCCGCCTCCGGACTCAGGCCTAATAAATTGAAGCTGCTCAATACATTCATGGTAGCGCTCAAAATAGGCGAAAAGGGTCCGGCTGTCAATCGACGTCCCGAGACTTGACCCGGCACAAAAAAATGTCTATGCAACGGTCGCAACCATGACGACATTAGGAGCACCATGCCCAAACGATCGCTATCCGTCAGCTATATTTTTTTCTATCTGCTTTTTTCGGAAGACACCTGGCGTATTGCGGCCGGGTTCATCATGGCGGTATTTTTGGGACCAATGATCTCTCAGGGCAGAAACTTGAGTCCGGGCGGTGAGGCCGTGGTCTGGCTGATGATCATGGCCATCGGTTGGTCGGTGAGCGGCTGGCCGGCCAGGAAGATCACCGCTGCCCTGCAGCGTGCTGTAAAGCGTGCCGGCAGGCGGTGAGCATTTTAAAGCGGCTTTTCATCGCCTGCATCTGACCGGATCTTCCGAACCAAGTCCTTCCTGCCGGTCAAGGCCTTTTCTCATGCCGTGATGATTTTCATTCCTCTCGTTTTTTCTCGGATGTCATTCACCGGCTGCGGCGTATGGCCGCAACCCGCTGTACGGTCAGGGTCACGGCGCTCCAGTTCGATTCCACCTTGCCGGTCAGCAGATATGGCCGGTTGCGGTCGAGCATATGGCAAAAGCGGCGGTAGGGCTCAGGAAAGAAGGTGGTCTCCACGATGCCGGTCTCGTCCTCGAAGGTCAGAAACTCCATGGGGTCACCGTGTCGGGTATGCACCACCTTGCCGGTGACCAGCCAGGCGGCCAGCCGCACCCGCCGGCCCACCAGCTCCGGCAGGCGGTTTGCCTTGACGGTGCCCATGGTGCGGATGGCGTCGGCAAACAGGGTGATGGGGTGGCTGCGGCACAAGAACCCCAGCACGGCGAATTCGCGGCGCAGGCGGGTCGTGGCATTCGATGGCGGGAAGGCCGGCGGCAAACCATCCCTTGCGGCTGTTTGCCGGGACGCAAACAGGTCCTGCTGACCGCCCGAACGGCGTCGATCGGCCTGCCAGCGGGCCAGGTGCCACTGCAACCGGGTTCGCGAACCGGTCGCATCCAGTGTGTCCAGGGCGCCGCAGTGGATCAGGGCCTTTGCTTCGTCCTCATCCGGCTGTACCCGCTCCAAAAAATCGATCATGTCGGTGAAACCGGATGCCCGTCGGCACGCCACGACGGTCTGCATGGTGGCCCGGCTCAAACCGCCCACGGCCATCAATCCCACCCGCAGGCGCCGGTCCTTGCCCGTCCAGCGGATAGGGCTGATGGTGACATCCGGCGGTTTGATGGCCAAGCCCATGCGGCGGGCTTCGGAAACGTAGGCAAACGTACTGTAGAAGCCGCCCTGGTTGCTGATGACGCCGGCCATGAATTCCGCCGGGCGGTGGGTTTTGAGAAAGGCGGCCTGGAAGGAGACCCGGGCATAGGAGGCGCTGTGGGGTTTGCAGAAAGAGTAGCCCGAAAAACTCATCATCATCTGCCAGACCCGATCGGCCTGGTCGCGGGTAACGCCGCGATGCCTGGTGCCGGCCATGAAGCGGTGGTAATAATCGGCCAACTGACGGCGGCGGTCTTTTTTGGCGATGATCTTGCGCAGGCCATCGGCTTCGGCGTCGCAGAAGCCGGCCAGGGCCGCAGCGGCCTGTGAGACGTCCTCCTGGTAGACCATGATGCCGAAGGTGTCGTCCAGCACGTCGGCCAGCAGGGGGTGGATGGGATCCCAGCTGCCGCCGTGCAGGCGGCGCAGGTACTCCTGGATATACTCGTTGGCCGCCGGGCGGATGATGGACGAGTGGATCACCAGATGTTCGAAGTCGCCCCGGCCGGCCTTTTGGTGCAGCAGCCGCATGGCCGGGCTTTCGATGTAAAAGCAGCCCATGGTGCGGCCGCGGGCCACGGCATGCTGGGTGGACGCATCGTCCTCGGGCTCCCAGCGGCGTTCGTCGAAAGCGATGCCGTTGTCCCGCACGTTGGCCAGGGCGTCGCGAATCACGCCCAGGCTGCGGTTGCCCAGCAGATCGATCTTCACCAGGCCGGCATCTTCGGCACCGTCCTTGTCCCACTGGATGATGGGTACCCCTTTTGGTGCGGTTTCAACGGGAACATAGGTGTCGATTGAACTGGGGGTGATCACCACGCCGCCGGGGTGCACGGACAGGTGGCGCGGAATCCCGACAATCCGCTGGGCCAGGGTCATGATTTGCGGCCAGGGCTGGACAAAATCGATATGGCGGGTCTCCGGGCGTTGCCGCAGGTTTTCCAGCAGCCCGGCGTCCAGTTCATCGCGGTGCCAGAACCAGGGCAGGCGCCGGGTGATCTTGCCGATCTCGGTCTCGGGCATGCCGAATACCTTGGCGGTTTCGCGCAGGGCCATGCGCGGCTGAAACAGGATGTGGCTGGCGACCATGGCCGCCCTGCCCGTGAAACGATCCAGCACGCTGTCGATGACGGCGTCCCGCTCGTCCCAGGCGAAATCCACATCGATGTCCGGGGGATCCGTTCGTCCGGGATTGAGGAACCGTCCGAAATACAGATTGTGCTTGACCGGGCAAACATTGGTGATGCCCAGACAAAAGGCCACCAGGGATGCGGCTGCCGATCCCCGGCCGCAGGTCCGCGGACTCTGCGACACGATCTCCTGAACCACCAGGAAATAGGCCGAAAATCCCATGTCGGCGATGGTCGTCAGTTCGTGCTCCAGGCGCTCCACCACTACCTCTCCCAGATCGCCTCCATACCGCCTGCGGGCCCCGGCATAGGCCGCGCGACGTAGGCAGATATCGGCGCTGCGTCCGCGTCGATCCGTCCAGGGCGGCATGACCAGGCCGAAATCTGGGCCTTCGAACGCCACTTCATCGGCCAGCCGGACGGTGTTGTCCACGGCTTCCGGGCAGACCGAAAAGCGACGGCGGTACTCCTCTGGCGGGGCCAGCCAGGATGGTTTCGGCGCCAGGTCGCCGGGAGCAAGACGGGAGAGGGCCGTGTTGCCGGCGATGGCCCGCAGCAGGCGGTGAGTGGCGAAATCGTCCGGTGTTGTGAAAAAACTGTTCGGTGTGGCCACCACCGGTACGTTCAGGCGGCGGGCAGCGCGTACCAGGGGATGGAAGGGTGACGGCGGGCACCGGGGCAGGGCCGCAGCGATGTGCACGCCAGCCCGATGCCAGGCCGGCAACCGATCGACCGTGGCGGTGAGCACCAGCAGGCCGTCGGCCAGTCGGGGCAGGGCGGCGGACAGGCGAAATGCCGGGTCCCGGTGGCGCCGGCTGAGCAGACGGCACAGGTTGCCATAGCCGACCGCGTTTTTCACCAGGCAGACGATCCGGTCGCTGCGCACAGGATCGCTGATCTCCGCCCCCACGATGGGTTGGATGCCCTCCTGGCGACAAGCGTGTATGAATTTCCACAGGCCGTAGAGATTGTCCGTGTCGGTGAGGGCCAAGCGCTTGTATCCCATGCGCCGGGCCGCCCGGCAGATGGCGGACGGCGAGTCGGTGCCCCGCATCAAGGAGTAGTGCGAGCGGACGGTGAGGGGAACCATATTCAGAAGCCAGAGGTCGGAGGTCGGAGGTCGGAAGTCCGAATTCGGGGATTCGGAATTGCGGTGCGGTCCCAGTTGCGATCTGATTTCAGCTCTCTGTCCTCTGTCATCCGTCTTCCGGTTTCCGTTTACGCCGCCAAGGTGCGTCCCATGGTCAGGACACCGTCGCCGAAGCGCTGCCGGATGCGGTCCATGGCCGTCACCAGCCGGTCCTGTCGTTCCGTCGCCCGGCGCTCAGCGGCGAACAGCAGCCGCTGGGCCGGTGGATCGGTCAAGCGGTCGCAGATCAAGGTCATGCGACGCAGCCGAACCCGGCGGGTCCAGGCCAGGTCCAACACCCGCCGGGCGTGGGCAAAGAGGGCAAAATCGTTGGCTGTGGCCGGTTTGACCGCGGTTTGACGGATACGGCGGACACCATCGGTGTGTTCCAGGATCATCCCGACGCGCCGGGCGGCCAGGGCCTGCTGCCGCAATTGCCGGGCGGCCTGTTCCACCAGCCGATAGAGGCTGCGCTCAATCTGCGGACGATGGTTGCTGTCGTCGCCGAATTCCCGGCAGTGGATGATCGTCGGCGGTGGTTGACCCACCGGACGTACGGGGGACGGGTCGATGCCGCAAACCCGGTCATGGATAAAACCGCCCCGGCTGCCGAACAGAATCTGCATCTGGTCGGCGGTCAGCCGCACAACCTGGTGCACTTGGGTGATGTTGAAATCCTCCAGCCGGGTCAGATCGCCGGATTCGATGCCGGGGACCAGAAAAAGGGGTAGCGGTGCCATGAAAGCGGCTTCGTCACCGGGTTCAACGATGTACTCACCCAGCGGTTTGACCAGCCGGGTGGCGGTTTTGGCGACCAGTTTGCTGGTGGCCAGCGACCAGATGGGGTCCAGACCCAGGTCGCGCCGGATCCGGCGGCCCAGCCGCCAGGCCACATCCACCGGCGGCCCCAACAGCCTGCTGCTGCCGGTAACATCCACGAACAGGTGCCCGTCCCCGTCGCCTGGTTCGATCAGGGGGGAGCAGGGCAGGGCGGTTTGCAGCATGCGTTCCATGGCCTGGCCGTAGCGGTCGGGCCGGGGCGGCAGCACACGGGCATCCCGGCAGCGACGCAGGGCCCGGCTCAGGGGCATCTGTTTTCTCACCCCGGCCTGAAACGCCTCTTCGCTCATATCGTACACCGCCGCCCGGGCCGCCCCTTCCGGGGCGATGATGACCGGCCGGTCGGTGAGCCGACGGTCCAGGGTCCGCTCCACGGCTACGGCGAAGTCGGCGACGTTAATGTGGATAATAGCACGCTCCATAACATATCGGCTTTGTGAGAATGGTTTTGGTCTGCGTTATCGGTCGTCGCAGTATGACCAATACAGCTTCCTCCCTCTAGCCTTGCCAAAATCATTCTCACAAAGCCGATCGGGGCAGGCCGGAAGACGGATGTCAGATGACGGATATCTGGCTTCTGTCCTCCGTCCTCTGTCCTTCGTCCTCTTTCAGTTGTTCCATCAACATGCGGGCATTCTTCGGCGCCTGACCGCGGACGTGGTTGTTGAAGAAGATGATGCCGGTTTTGGTCTGACGGGCCATGTCGGGAATTTTTGCCTCGGACCACTGGGCCAGTTCGGCATGGCTGTAATCGTAGTCGAACTGGTTCTGCATGCTGCCCGAACGCCAGCCCCTGGCATTGCGCCCGTGAAAGCGGATATAGAACAGCTCTGGATTGGTCACCACGGCCAGCGGCGGGAACAGGTCGGGCAGTTCCGGTGTGTCTACACAGGCCAGGGCCACCCGGCGGGCTTGCAGGGCGGTGAATACCGGGTCGGTGGCCCAGGAGGCGTGACGAAATTCCACGGCCAGGGGCAGGCCGTCGAGGGCATCCAGGAGCCGGGCCAGGTAGCGGCGGTTGTCCGGGGTGCGCCGGAAAAAAGGCGGCAATTGCACCAGCACGGCCACCAATTGGCCGGATTGCGCCAAGGGCGCGATGCCCTCCCGGTAGCAGACGGCTTGGCTTGGCCACGTCTTGGGATCCACGTCGTGGGTCAGGCTGCGGGTCAGTTTAGCGGCGAAGCGAAACCCCTCCGGCACCCGGCGGCGCATGCGGTCCATGGCCGGCGCCTTGGGCATCAGGTACCAGGTGTAATTGATCTCGGTCACGGGAAAAACACGGGCATAATGGGCCAGCATCCGGGCGGTACCGGTGCCCGGCGGGTAGAAACCGGCATCCACCCACTCGCTGTAGGCGTAGCCGCTGGTGCCAATCAGGATGGATGCAGATTCGGTATTGCCGTTTTTCATGGTCATTGATTTTGATGCCGGTTTACGACACCGTCATACTTCGTTGAATCCCAACCACCTTTCCCTGCACCAGCACCTCGTCAAATCCGAAGCGCATGGTTGGATAGTCGGGATTTTCCGGCCTCAACTCCACGTGATCCCGATGAAGAAAGAATCTCTTTACCGTGGCTTCCTCGCCGTGAACCAGGGCCACGACGATCTCACCGTTGTGGGCGTACTGGCGCGGTGCGCACACGGCCATGTCGCCGTCCAGGATGCCCGCGTCCCGCATGGAGTCGCCCCGCACCTGCAGGGCGAACAGGTGTTGGCCGCGGTACAGGCTGCTGTCCAGTACCAGGCTGCCTTCCCATTCCTGCTGGGCATACAGGGGCAGGCCGGCGGTCACCCTGCCGACCACCGGAACCTCCCGCCACCGTTGGACCGCCGCCCTCTGGCCGGCGGGGGTGATCAGATGAAGGGTTCGGCTGTAACGCCCCTCGCGCTTGACCACCCCTTTTTGCTCCAGCCGCTTCACCCCCTGGGAAACCGCCGCATGGCTGATGCCCAGGTCCCGGGCGGCCTGGCGCAGGCTGGGCGCACTGCCCGTGCGTTGGATGGCGGTTTCCAGGTAGTTGAAAAGCCGTTTCTGGCCGGTTGTCAGTTGCGGTGTCATGGTTTCTCTGCCTTTTCTCGATTGATTCATTATAGAAAGACAAATGTAAATGTCAATGTAAATTTAATGGTGACTGTATTGATTTACAAATATGTCGATTGCCGGGTTGCGCTTTACCTGAATGGGCGGTCGGTGTATGAAGGTTGATGGTTCCATAAAAAGGCCGATATCTGCGTTACGCTTCATCCCTCGTCACTGCGGAGTACCCGCAAGTACGCCTCATTCCTCGGGATTTGCAAGCCTTGATCTCGGCGCT
>JAAUYD010045962.1_pt1 | contig 17420 bp, 9 predicted proteins | sample 7278101 | NCBI WGS metagenome assembly JAAUYD01 (sample SAMN14350128, study PRJNA611818) | marine sediment metagenome | isolation source: surface marine sediment (0.6m) | place: French Polynesia: Moorea | collected 2018-08 | reverse complement strand
GATGATTGTTTTAATGCTGAGTATGCAAATTTATATTTAGCTGGTAGGTTCAGGGCTATTCCTGATATTGAGGTGGAAGAAATTAGTGATTGTCATCGGGATTTTCTCCGCAGTATAAATGTGCAAGCAAATTTAGTAGTACCCATATTAATACCTAAAGGATTATGGGGGTTGTTAGTTGCACATCACTGTCAAGCATCCCATAATTGGTCAACATCAGATATTGAAATCATGCAAGCTGGAGCAAAAAAATTAGCAACAGCACCTTGTATTTTAGAAAGTTAGGTTCATTCAAAAAGAAGTAGCTCATGTAGTAGCTCATGTAGGTTGGGTGGAGCGGAGCGTAACCCAACACAGATATATTGAGTAAAAAATATGGGAAATTAATACGAAGTAACCCTATCAAGTATAGAAATATTGTGTTTTGGAACAGTTGCACCTCATACCAAAAATTGTGAAGGGGATATTTTCTGGTTGAGTTTGAAAATATTTTTGTTAAATAATGTTTGTTTTAGTTGGCATTTGTTGGGTTCCACTACCCTGCGGGAACACTCCGTGTACGTTTCACCCAACCTACTATTTTGATAAATCTACAATATAAAATTTGATGAGGCTAATTAACGGTTATCAGAAAATAAGTTGAAAACCCCGGAATTAAACCCTAAAAACGTTGATAGGTAACTCTATGGATTATAATCCAGCTTTGTATGAGACGATCGCCCACCACATTACCACGAATCCCCACAAGCGAATTACCTTTGCTGAATATATGGATATGGTTCTATACCACCCCCAGCACGGTTATTACTCTACCCAAGCAGCAAAGTTAGGAAAAGAGGGAGATTTTTTTACCTCTGTCCATCTGGGGGCTGATTTCGGTGAATTACTGGCAGAACAGTTTGTCCAGATGTGGGAATTGTTAGGGAAACCACAGCAATTTACTCTGGTGGAAATGGGTGCGGGACAAGGATACTTAGCCTTGGATATCCTCAAATACATCCAGCAACAATACCCGGATTGCTTCCATTGTTTAGATTATATTATTGTGGAGCGATCGCCAACCTTACAGCACATCCAACAAGAAAAATTATCAGAATTTCCTATCAATTGGCAAACTTTAGACACAATAGCTAGTAACTCGGTTATTGGTTGCTTTTTCTCCAATGAATTGGTTGATGCCATGCCCGTACATCAATTTAGGATAAATGGGGGAAAATTACAGGAAATTTATGTGACAACCCAGGAATTTAGTGGCGATGAGGATATCAGCAAATTTTCCCAGTCTTTATTTGTGGAAGTGACAGGAGAAGCATCCACACCGGAATTGCAATCATATTTTGAGTTAGTAGGTATTGATATTCATAGTTATGCAGATGAATACCAAAGTGAGGTGAATTTAGCCGCCTTACAATGGTTAAGTATAGTAGCAGAGCGCTTACAACGAGGCTATGTGTTAACCATAGATTATGGTTATCCTGCCCATCGTTACTATAATCCTAGGCGATCGCAAGGGACATTACAATGCTATTGGCAGCATCAGCGACATAATAATCCTTATATCAATATTGGGCAACAAGATATTACTGCCCACGTTGATTTTACAGCCTTAGAGAAATGGGGCGATCGCTGTGGTCTAAAATCAGTCGGCTTTACCCAACAGGGGTTATTTTTAATGGCTTTAGGGTTAGGCGATCGTATAGCCTCTCTTTCCTACACAGAACAACCCATATCCCAATTATTGCATCGCCGGGACACCTTACACCAACTTTTAGATCCTTTAGGATTGGGAGGATTTGGAGTCTTACTCCAAACTAAAGGAATCACAGAAACAGCAAATTCCCAACCACTCAAAGGATTTATTACCCCTGAATCAGCTTAGGCATGAGGTTGATGGTTGGTGGTTGATGGTTGACCAGAAATCCAAATATTCCAGGAAGTACGAAGCTAACATAATTCGGGTTGGAGGAACTGTATAATACACTAACAGTCAAAAAATTGCTGATTTAGGATAAATTCGTTCTGTGTTGTAAAAACTTGAGACTGATTCAGACTCAGTTGTAAGTATTGATTGACGCATCAAACAAGTAACAGCACAGAAAAAAGGGTGTTTACTGAGATAATTTCTCTCAACCGTTGAAATTGTTATAAAAGTAAGTACAGTTCAAAAATCAAAAATAAAAGGTTAATAATTATGAACACCCATGAATTATTGATGCTAGTTGTGTTACTTACCCCAGGAATTTTACTGTCAGTCATGATTATGGTGACTTTCGCCGCCGGGGGATAAATTGATCGAGATTGCTGCTAATAACTAACCTCAGATTAGTGCTTAGCAGCTCACAAACTACAATTAACAGCAAACGCTCAACCATTGGGAACGCAAACAATGAAGGTGGCATTTCTGGGTACTGGATTAATGGGACAGCCTATGGCTCAGAGGTTATTGGAGGCAAACATTCCAGTGATTGCCTACAACCGTACCCCAGAAAAATTAGAACCATTAAAAACTGCTGGCGCTGAAATTGCCGTCAAGCCTTATCAAGCAATTAGTGCGGCTGATTGTGTCATTCTCATGTTGACTAATGCCGCAGCTATTTACAGTATCTTGCTTTCAGACCGTTCTTCTGGGTCAGTCAGAGGACGTAGTATTATCCAAATGGGTACTATTACCCCCACAGAAAGTAAGGAAATTAAAGATGCAGTAATAACCGCAGGAGGAGAGTATATAGAAGCACCTGTATTAGGTGGCATACCGGAGGCAAAAGCCGGGAAACTGATTTTGATGGTGGGTGCCTATAGGGAACAATATCAGCGTCACTTGGAGTTATTAAAGCATTTTGGACCAGAGCCAGTATTAGTAGGAAAAGTGGGAACTGCTTCGGCTCTGAAGTTAGCTATGAATCAATTGATTGCTTCGATGACTACAGCCTTTGCCCTGAGCCTTGGTTTTGTCCAGCGTCATGGTATAGAAGTAGACTTATTCATGCAGATTTTGCGGGATAGTGACCTTTATGCCTCTACCTTTGACAAAAAATTGTCAAGAATGGTGGATGATGATTATGCTAATTCTCATTTTTCTACAAAACATCTGTTGAAGAACACTGATTTCTTTATTGAAGAAGCAAAATCAGCGGATTTAAATGTACGCAGTATCGAAGGAGTGAGGGAAATTTTGGAAATGGCAATGAAAATGTCATTTGCATATGCAGATTACTCCTCTATATTTTCTGCGATTAAGGCAGGCGATCGCTAGGCCAAATTTAGGGACTTCTAATTGAAGGAGGTAGCCGATGAAAAATTTCACCATCATCTATGAAAAACCTCACCCTCGCTTTTTGCGGTGCAAAAATCTTTCCCTCTCCTTATTAAGGAGAGGGATGTCCGCATTAAGGAGAGGGATGTCCGCTCTTGTCAGGGTGAGGTTATAGCCCTACGATTTTAGGTTAGGACATATTTTAACCCTCATCCATCTATCTTGAGAACTGGAGTTTTCTGTTCAAAGAGAATACCAAAAAATCTATTATCCTGTAGGGGCACGGCATCTACAATATTCTTCTATCGGTTGTAAGCTAACTGATGCCGTGCCCACCTCACTTACAACTCAGGAGGGGCAATTAGTGTGTTAGAAACTCAAGCAGTTGGACAAAAATCTTCACTGTTGCCTGTTGCCTGTTGCCTGTTGCCTGTTCCCTCTCCCGGAGGGAGTTAAGCAGCACCTATTAACTTTTCACCATCTAACATTTTACTAGCAGCTTCTAACAGAGCTTCTTCCAAATAGGGCTTAGTAAAGTAACCACTAGCACCTAGTTGAATAGCCATTTGTCGGTGTTTATCCGCACCCCTGGAAGTCAACATAGCGATGGGTAATTTTTGTAAATCGGAGTCTTTTTGCAGGCGAGACAGCAACTCTAAACCATCGCATCTAGGCATTTCAATATCACAGAATACCAGATCGCAAGGTAAACCGGAGCGTAATTTATCCCAAGCTTCTTGACCATCTCGCGCTTGTTCTACACGATACCCAGCCTTATTAAAGCTTAGAGATAGTAATTCTCTTACAGTAATTGAGTCGTCCACAATCAACACCGTAGGATCGCTCTTGCTTTCAACTGGTTCTAAATCACCAGGAGGAGAATTTTGCTCCCAGAATGAACTAACACCACTTTGTTTAGATGTACGTCCTTGGAAGATATCCATAATTTCCAAGACATCGGCAATTGGCATAATCCTGCCATCACCAAGCACCGTTGCACCCGCTACACCAATGGGTTTGGGTGCTGGTCCTTCAAATTGTTTAATGGCAATTTCTTGTTCATTCAGTACCTGATCGACTTCTAGGGCCAGTAAATTATTAGCCGATCGCACCACAATTGCGGATATCATCTCATCATCACGATTAGCACCATAGACGTTACCGCGACTCAGTTGACGATTTAATGTTAATAACTCCTTCAGGGGTTTAAATGGTAGCTTGGCATCATGCCACTTAATAAATGCTTGCCCATCGGGGGTGTATTGAACGTGTTTTGGATGTATATCTAAGGTATCTTCGACCCCATCCATGGGGAAAGCAATTCTCGCCTTATTGGATACGCAGAATAGGGCTTTACAAATACTCAGAGTCAACGGTAGACGGATAGTAAAGGTAGTTCCCTTACCAATGGTGGAATCGATGTTAATCATGCCTCGAATCTCACCAATTTTAGTGCGAACAACATCCATGCCTACCCCTCTACCACCTAACATATCGGCTTTGTCTTTGGTGCTGAAACCAGGGTGGAAGAGTAATTCGTAGGTATCTGTGGCAGATAGAGTTTGAGCTTCTGCTGGGGTAATTAAACCCATCTTCAAGGCTTTTGCTTTTACCTTGTCAGGATTAATACCCGCACCATCATCGCTCACAGAAATCACAGTTTGGTTACCTTGGTGGAAGGCAGAAACATTGATAGTACCTGTTTCCGGCTTACCTGTGGCTATGCGTTCCTCTGGGGTTTCAATCCCGTGAGCGATCGCATTATTCAATAAATGATTCAGGGGATTACCTAAATGCTCCAAAATCATTTTGTCAATTAAAGTATCCCGACCTTGGACATTTAATTTTACCTGTTTGCCAGATTTAATGGCATTATCCCGCACTCCTCGCGGTAACATGTCTGTGGCGACGGAAAATGGTTCCATGCGTGAGCGGGTTAATCCTTCTTGTAACTGAGTGGTTACCTGTCGAAATTGCCGAGCTACTTGCTCGGTTTCTTCGACAACAAACTCAATGTCACTGGATGACTCCCGTACCCGGACAATTAATTCAATCATTTCCTGGGATAAGGTATGGAAGGGAGTAAAGCGATCGATTTCCAGTTCTGTAAAACCCCTGTCAGTTTCTTCATCACCACCTGAGCTACTCTTGTTGCGACTGGCTAGCAAGGAAGCTTCCAGTAGGGAGTGCTCATATAGTTCCTCCATTCTCGCCCCTACATCACTTAACTGCTGTACTTGATGTAGTAAATTATCTAATGATTGCCGTAAACGCTCTTGATCTTGTTCTAAAGTATTACGATTAACTACTAACTCGCCCACCAAGTTACTCATGTCGTCCAGATGTTTGACTGGTACTTTCATTAATTGTTCAAATCTGGATACACGAGAGCTAGAGTTGCGTTTGGGCGAATCCGCTGTTTGTGAAGGTGCTGATCCTTTCAGCATCTCTTCTAAATCTTTAAAACCATTAGCAATGGTATCATCAATAACTGGCTCAGATGTATCGGATTTAACTTCTTGCTGACCAGCCCCTTGGGTTGCTGCTGGGGCAGTTTCCTGGGGAATATCTACATCCAACAAAGCTTCTAAATCAGCAAATTCTGCTTCTACATTGTCATTACTCACAGACGCGCTGTCTTCGTTAATTAAAGCTTCTAAATCAGCGAAATCATCTTCATCTGTAGCATTAATATTTTCAAGTATTTCATCAGTTTGATTTTCTGGAGTTTCTGGCTCCTGAGTTGTTGCTGGTATTGATGTTGATGATACTTGTATATTATCTGTTGCCCTATTGGTAACAGCTACTAGTTCATCGAAATCTGCTGAATCTACCGTTTGTTCTTCAGTAAATGCTTGTGTAACTTCTCCAGCAGCAGCATCTACACCATCATCGGTGGAATCAATTTGGAAATTCTCAGAAGGGTTCGCTCCTTGGGTTGTTGCTGGAGGGAGCATAGCCTTTTGGGAATCTATATCTGAGGAGGGCAGCACCTCTTCTGTTTTAGTTGGAGGTGGTAATGCTACTGACTCAATATGACTAACATCATTAACATCTTCACTCTTTTCCTCTGGTTCAATTTCTGAGAATACAGTTGATTCTAATTCTGCTAAATTATTAGTAGCTTGAGATTGTATATTATTTTCTTCTGGCTCCAGTTCTGAGAATATAGTTGATTCTAATTCTGATAAATTATTAGGAGCTTGAGGATGTATAGTATCTTTTTCTGGCTCCAGTTCTGAGAATATAGTTGATTCTAATTCTGATAAATTATTAGGAGCTTGAGGATGTATAGTATCTTTTTCTGGTTCAATTTCTGAGAATACAGTTGATTCTAATTCTGCTAAATTATTAGTAGTTTGAGGATATATAGTATCTAATTCTGGTTCTATTTCCGAGAATATAGTTGATTCTAATTCTGATGAATCATTAGTAGTTTGAGGTTGAATACTATCTTTTTCTGGTTCAATTTCTGAGAAAATAGTTGATTCTAATTCTGCTAAATCATTAGTAGTTTGAGGATATATAGTATCTAATTCTGGTTCAATTTCTGAGAATACAGTTGATTCTAATTCTGATAAATTATTAGTAGTTTGAGGCTGTATACTATCTTTTTCTGGTTCGATTTCCGAAAAAATAGTTGATTCTAATTCTGCTAAATCATTAGTAGCTTGAGATTGTATATTATTTTCTTCTGGTTCCAGTTCTGAGAATATAGTTGATTCTAATGCGGCTAAATCATTAGTAGTTTGAGATTGTATATTATTTTCTTCTGGTTCAATTTCTGAGAATATAGTTGATTCTAATGCGGCTAAATCATCATTGATACCTAGCACATCCTCTATATCCAATTGTATTGAATCTGAATCTGTATTATCTTCTAATGGATATTCACCGAAAATTTCCCCAGACTCAGCAGCAGCAAATAAGCTTTCCTCTAAAGATTTTGCAATATCTTTCTGTTCGATGTCACCATCTAAATCATTTTTTGCCTGCTTATGTTCCTGATTTAGATTAGAATTTTGAATATTTTTTTGATCTAGTTCTAATGATATATCTGATTCTGGAGTTGATAATGCATCAAACAAACTATCTTCTACAAACTCCTCTGAAGATAGATCATTATTTTCTCCAGTAGATACATTTTGTATATCGACAAGAGGTGTATTTGTTTCTAATAATTTATTATCGGATGATTCTTGCTCTGTTATATTTGTATTTGTATCAGGGAATAAATTATCAAAATTGCTATTATTATTTTCACTTAAAGTTTCCCAGGAAGGTATTGTTTCCTGACTGACTAACTCCAAAAATTCATTAATATCATCGACATCTTTAGTATCTTCAGCAACTAATTCTTCTGAGGTAGGTGTAACTAAATCATTGAGATTTTCAACAGAATTCTGATCAACATCTAAGTCAATATCTGTTTTAGAACTATTATCTTTTTTCCCTGGAACCTGATGATTATCTTCTAATAAATCATCACCAAACAACTGCACTAATGTTAAATCTTCGGGAGCTTTTTTAGGTAAATTTATATTATGATTTTTGGATACTTCCAAAGATAAAAAATCGGCTAAATCCAGATCATTTTCTTCCTTGTTATTATTCGTGTCGACCTGAATTTGCTCCGCATCAAGATTTATATCTAATACATTCTCTTGTTGCCAATTATCGTCTAATTCTGGATTTTCATCTGCGAATAGACTAGCAAGAGTATTTAACTCAGCACTCCCTACTTGCGGACCATTGACATGAATATTTTTGCTAATTGGCAATAAGTCTTTTTCATCGCTACTATTATCTTCTTGATTGAAAAGCTCAGATAAATCATTAATATTATTCTGAGGTTCTATATGCTCTAATTCTAAAACGGGAGTATCTTCAGGGATATTGTTGATGTTGCTAGTAGAATTATTTGGCTGTGGTGTGACTACCAAAGGAGTAATTTCTTCATCCTCTTGAACAGCAGGCAAATTGAATAATTCAATATCACCGATTAGAGCTTCTAATTGTTCGCTGGGGACTATTTGTGTTTCTTTATCTGCTAGAACTAATTCAAGAGCCTGTTTGATGCTAGTAATTACTACTTTTGCCAGTGTAAGATAACTATTGGCAGGATTAGCGATCGCAGCTTGGGCAGTGAGACATAAAGCTGACCAACTAACTAAATCCAGTTCTTCTCCCAGCTCTGCTAGGTACTGACAGCAATCTTGTAATTGTTGCCGATTTTCAGCAGTTTCTGTTTGTTTAAACAATTGCAACATTTGTCTTAATGTTTTTAAGACATGAGTTTGCAACTGTTGTCGTCCATAACTTTCTGAAGCAGCTGGGGGAGTTTTTGTTTGTTGAGTGGCAGTAGAATCTACCACACCATTTTTGCCAGGATCGCTAATTCCTTGATCCCCTTGTTTGACCAAGAAATCGAGATGTTCGTGCAGCAACTGAAAGCAAGGTTCGGCTTCTGACATCAAATTATTTGCGACTTCTTCTGTCAGACCGAATGGTCCTTGTAAATTTTCTAATAAAGCTTTTAAAGTATCAGAGACATCGAGAAATAAAGTTTCTAATTTTTGGTCAACCTTTACTGGTTGTTCCTTGAGAATTTTAAAACAATCTTCCAAGCGATGGGCAGTACGTTGAATGCTACTCAGACCTAGCATTGCAGCCCCTCCTTTCACAGAGTGAGCCGCCCGAAATACCTCATTGAGAGTTTCCGGGTCATTTAGGGTACTCTGAAGATTCAGCAGCCCTTGCTCGATAGTAGTCAAGTGCTCTTTTGCTTCCTCGATAAAATAACCTAAAATTCGCTGTTGTTGTTCTGGCAGCATAATTGCAGTTGTAATTTAAGAGTTAAAAGTTAAAAGTTAAAAGTTAAGAGTTTAGTCATTTGTCATTTGTTAATTGTTGTTATCTAATGACCAATAACAAATAACCAATAACCAATGAACCCATTATCGGGATTCAGATGTTTCCACCCGGAACCGTTCCACAGAAGATATTAAATCGCGGGATACACCTACTAAGTGTTGTAAAGCACCAGATACCCTTTGTGCTTCTTGGGATGTTTCTTGTGCCGTTAACTCCACCGATTGCATCACTTGGGCAACAGCGCGAGAAGTATCGGTCTGATTCACCGTGTCAGCAGAAATTGAGCGTACCAACTTATCAATCCGGTCGGCTACGTGAATAATGTTATCGAGCGATCGCTTGGCTTCTTCAGCTAGTTTAGTACCCTTAATTACCTGTTGGGTTCCTTCTTCCATAGCTGTCATCACAGAGCCGGTTTCGCTTTGGATTTGCATCACAATTTGTTCGATTTCTTTGAGGGATTTGGCTGATTTGTCTGCCAACTGACGAACTTCGTCTGCAACAATAGCAAATCCCCTCCCAGCTTCCCCAGCCCTAGCCGCCTCAATACTGGCATTCAATGCTAACAAGTTAGTACGGGAGGCAATCTGGGAAATCAAAGCTACAATTTTAGAAATCTCCTGAGAAGATTCCGCTAATCGCTTCACCTTACGAGTAGTTTCAGCTACCGTTTCCCGAATTTCCAAAATACCTGCCACGGTATTTTCTACCGCTTCTCCCCCTTTCTGAGCAATTTTACTGGCATCATGGGTCACAGCTTCTGCTTCCCGTGCTGCTTCTGCTACCCGTTGGATAGAGTCAGTCATCACCTGAACAGAATTGAGAGTTGCAGCCAATTCTTCTGCTTGGCGCAAAGCATCGCTAGATAAAGCTCGAGCAAAGGTTTCAGAATTAGTTGAACCTTTAGTAACTTCCCTGGCAGCAACCTTTACCTGTTGGACAATATCCCGCAGATTTTGAATAGTCAGGTTAAAGGCATCGGCAACGGCTCCCAATACGTCTGCTGTCACCTCGGCTTGTACGGTCAAATCCCCCCTGGCAGCACCTTCCACATCATCTAGTAAGCGAATTACCTGACGTTGTAAACTCTCGTTAGCTTCTTCCTGCTGTTGAGCCTTGCGGGTAGCTTCATTGGTGGTAGTGAAAATCACCCGAGCCATTTCATTGAAGCCAGTGGCCAATTGCCCAAATTCATCTTCCGAATAGACAGTGGCTTTCACATTTAAATTCCCTTGACGCACGGCATCAAATTGAGATTGCAAATCTCTGGTGGTTCTTTGCAATTGTCGAATACTCAAACTACTGGCAATACCAGCGGTGAAAGTACCAGCAATACCTGCGGCTAAAGCCATTACCCAGCCTGTATTCCTCACCGATTCCCGTTGCTGGGGAGGGGAAAAAGAAGTGGCAGCAAAACTGACAGATGCCACTACCACCGCTGATACAATACCTACAGCACCACCAATTAACCAAGGCTTAGTTTGTAGAGGTGCATTCTCTAAAGGGGCAAAAAAACCTTGTTCGACATTAACCTCAGGTTCAAGTTTCTTAATACCAGGATCTGTAAATACTGGTACTCCTTCTTGGGAACCAGTAATACTAAATAGTTCATCATCGCGATTGCTATCTTGGAGATTGCTATCGGGGGTGATGGTAGAAGTTTCTGGAACATTATGGGTGCCAGTTGAACCTTCTAGGGGACTAGAATTGAAAAACGACTCATTGGTGTCAGTTTCAGGAATATTGAAACCAGGAATATCTCCTAAATCATCAAACTCATCGAAATCATCTAAAAACTCTATATTTCCACCTTGAGATAAACTGGAATTAGGAATGCTACCAGCATCTTCACTGTCATTCAATTCTTCAGAACCGAATGCAGACTCAAATGCCTCAAAGTCGAAACTATCATCGCCACTATCTTGGCTAATTTCCTGGGAATCCGATAGACCGAAGGCTTTCTGCTGACCGTATCCCTGATTAGCTGAATCTGACTGAGAAATATTACTATGATTAGAATTTTCAATATGATCTATTTTGGGCTGTGGAGCAATTTCCGGAGCTACACCCATCAGTAAAGTTTCGCCACCATTATTAATATTTGATGAATTTTCATTTACTCCAGAGAAATTTTCTGCTGCTACTTGATCTTGAGATTGGTCTTGATCTGAGGATAAATTTCCTGTTGACAAGGAAAAATTTTCACTGGCTGGCACAGCAAAAGTCTGTAAATCATCGTTAGCTCCTGGGAATGGAGAATGATTATTTTCTGGAATTTCCAACTCCATAGCTTGGTCATCTTGCTGCCAAGAAATGGATTCATCTAATTGTGATGATTCATATTTATTATTTGGAGATTGCTCTGCTACCGCAAAAGGGTTATTATAATCCGCACTTTCACTACTGTTGGATGTGGTCATTAAACCACTACTATCTACAGGCACCTCAAATGGACTACTAAAAGGTGAATCTTGGTCAACAGATGCTGCTGATTCATTTTCAGGTACAAAATCATTGAGACTAAAAGTATTACTAGTTATACTTCCTTGGCTAGCCAAATCTTCAAAATTGCCAATAGATATTGGTTCCTCATCTATAGGTGACAAATCTATTGATTCATCATCGCTGAAGTACGACTCTGAAGTTCCTACTTGCTGCTGGTATTGGTTGATATTATCTAAACCATTTTCAGCCAGACTAATTATTTCTCGATCTTCAGTTAGTTTGATAACACTTTCATACTCTGCCTTGGCTACATCAAACTTCTGTAAAACATAATAAATATGACCCCTTAATAAGTGGATGTTGGCATCTTCTGGAGCAATATCTATTACCCGATCAATCAGATTAGCCGCCTCCTCATAGTTTGCTTGGACGTAGGCTTTATACGCCTGTTGGTAAACTTCTTGATAATCATTGATACTAGTTGCCATTTGCTATCTCCCTGTTTTATCCTGCCCACCGAGCACTCCGCAAAATTGCCATGGGATCGAGTAACCGCAAATACTGATTATTTTGAGCATCTAATAACCATTCACCACGTAAAAAGGGAGCCATAGTATCTGGCACATTATTGGTTGCCACTAGATGCTGTATATCAAGCCAGTCCATACCACCAATTTCATCTACAGCTAAGCCGATTATTGTGTCTTGCTCTTCTACAGCAATTACTGGTATTTCTGCTCTATCGGTATTTAACGGAGTCATTTCTCCCAAAAATTGACCTAAATCAGCCACCCAAATTACTCGACCTCGTAAATTTAAAGTACCCAAAAGTAGAGGAGAAGCATTAGGAATGGGCGTAATTCTCTCCGGACTCAGTTCTATAACTTCCCGGATACCGATGGCTGGTAGGGCAAACTCCTGATGTGAGGGAATATAAAATCTCAGATGCAACTCACCTTCAGGACTTTCTACCTGTACTTCAGGACGGAATTGGTCTTGCCCATTGCCCTCTAAAAATTCTGGTTTACTGACCATTTTCTTTTCATCCTTATCCTCGCAGCAGCTGTTTGACTGTTCCAACCAACTCCGTAGGTTGAAATGGCTTGGCAATGTAAGCGTCTGCACCTTGCTTCATACCCCAATAACGGTCAAATTCTTCACCTTTAGAAGAACACATTACCACTGGTACATCCTGGGTATTCGGATTTGATTTCAGCCGACGACAAACTTCATAGCCGTTCATCCGGGGCATGACAATATCCAATACCACCAAATCAGGACTAGTGGTTTTAATTGTCTCTAAGGCTTCTTCTCCATCACAGGCGTGGGCAACCGTTAAACCACTTGCTTTCAGGAGGTCGGTAATCATCTCCCTTTGCGTCAGGCTATCTTCCACAATCAGAACTGTACTCATATAATGCCTACCTACCTCCCGATATAGATGTTCCCAATTGGAACATTTTCTGGTTTGCTTGTATCAAATTAATGTATAAATTAAACCTAGTCATTTACTTATGTGCTAAGTATAAGTGATTTCCTGGGATTGGCTGATTCTGTGATAATATTTTTACTCCATCTTTAATTCAATCAACAAGTCTTGGGTATATTGTTTGTCTTTGGCAGTCATGTCCCTTTCGAGATATTTTTTTACGAGCATTACTAAGTCATTGTGCCCAAAAGGTACAGTTAAATAATCTGTTGCTCCAATAATTTTTGCTTTTATGCCCTGAAAAAGCATGTTTGGCTCTGTAACTAGAATAATGGGCACCTCCCGAAAAACCGTAGAATTCCTTAACATCGAGCAAATTTCATAACCATCTAATTCTGGCATAGCAATTTGACAAAATATTAAATTGGGTCGTAATTGAAACAACAAACCTAGAGATTCTAAGGGATTGGTAAAGGCGATCGCCTCATACCCATTAGCTTCTAAGATCGGCTTCATAGCTTGACCCATGTAATTTTTATTACCGATGCATGTGATCAGCTTTTCAGGTTTGGAATTTAATTCCCTAGGTAGTTGATACTCATCTTGATTAAGGGTAGCTAAAGAAACTATTTTTACCCACCCTTTTTCTACGTAAGGGTATATTGCTTTGGCAAATGTGAAGATGTCACTGTTCAGATAACGAGCTAATTGACGGATAGAGGTTTTGCTGTCTGCCCAACTTTCAAGTTTTTTCATTGTTACTGGTGGTAGAGCAGAATGTAGCTGAACTATATCGGCTAACATCAGACATTGTTCGGGAGATTGAATGTATGGATATAGCTGTTTCCAGTCCTGGATTTGCTTGATTACCCGACTCAAAATAGGTGTAATTTCTAAGGTAGTTAAGTGGGGAGTTAGTAATGAAGTTGAATCAAAAATGAATCTACCTTGATGCAAACTCAACAAGTCAAAGAGAATTTCATGTACTAAGCCATGAATAATACTACTAGCCTGGGAGACATGAATACTGTTGTTTGCCAATAGCTGCCACAAACAGTTGTATTCGGGAATATTCCAGGGCGTGCTAGAATCTGCTGGGCTTATATCTAATGTTTCTAAGTTGATCTGCCCCTTGTAAAGATGTAAGTAATCTTGCAACCGCGATAAGCTAGTATCTCCATAGGTGGCATAAACAATTTGACCATTAGAGATAAAGATAAGCCACATTTCCTGTTTGCAGTGAGTAGAGTGACAGCTTTCCACGAAGAGTAGACCAGTTAGCTGTCCTGATTCAATCACTTGCAAGATGCTATAAATATCGATTTCCCGTAAATTTCCCTGCATTTAGTTAACAGGCACTCCTTGCTATATTCTCGACAGTGTTGATTCATTTTGCACCTTTCCTGTTTTATTTTTCTACTAGGTGATGAATAGATCCAGAAATTCTTCATCACTCACCACTCTGACCACAATTTACACACAAACCCATAAGTTTAGAATTCTTCGGTTCACATCTTGCACCACAAGATTACCCTCAATACAGCAAACTTATGGGAATTTACTTACTTTTTTGTTTACAGATCAAAAAAATACAATCAAAATCATTATACTGAGATATCTCACCTTAAATTTTTGTCAAAAACTCTTCTAAGCTGAGTAATAACACGGTAGCCATTATGTCTATCTTAATTACACAATTTAAAAGTGCAATAATCTAATTCTATAAAAGGAAAGATGTAATATGGCATCTACAGGCGTATTTTACCTACACATAATTTAGTTGGTTACGTCGTATTACATCAATAATTCAAAGTATATCTAAAAACATAACTAATTATTATACAAAAGGGTGAGATTGTGCTGTATTTAGCAGAAATACAAAAGCCAAAAATTGGCGGGCTACTTAGTGGAGTGGGAAAAACAGAGCTAAAGTTAATGGCTTGTCAGCGAACTGATCACAGTTGGAATCCCGTTAATGATGAAGTGATTACCACGGATGAGGCTGGCAAATTACAGGATGGGGCGTTAGTGCTTGTAGAGATGAATGGGAATCGTCAAGTGCAGCGTCTCCAAGAAGCTGGCCGTCCTCTGGTAAATATATTGCAGAATTTGTCCCGGCAGTTAGAGAAGTTAAAACTCAAAGAAGAAGAAATCAACCAGTGGAAAGAGTCACTGACATTTCAAGCGGAGGAATTCAACAATCGCGAGCTGGAGATGGAGGCACGGTGGGAGCAACTGCAACAAATTGAGGATGAGTTTCAACGCTTAGAAACCGAGAAGCAAGAGTTTGAAACAACCCGCCAAGAAATAGAAAAGTTACAGTCAGAAATTAAGCGCGAACGGGAAGAATTAGAAGGTGCTTGGGAGCATTTACGGGGTGAACAGGCTCGTTTGCAAGAGTCACAAGAGGAGTTACAGACGGGAAAGGTTTTAGATGAAGAGCAAAGTCGCCAATTACGAGAATTAATTGATCGCCTTTCGGGTAGTGTTGCTTCTGTAGAACCAGTTCGGGAACATCTGAATTTGGCTTTAGAGATGGTGGAAAGCCAGCAGGAGATTCTCAACCCCCATTGGGAACAATTTCAGTCACAAAAAACCCTAGTCGAACAACAGCAAGCAGCAGTAGAAGAGTTGGCACAAAATTATTCCCAACAGCAACAGGAGTGGGAAGAAGTTCAAACTAATCTGCTACAACAGCAGGCTGATTTGCAAGCCAATACAGCAGTTATAGAAAGCAAGCAAGCATACATTCAAAGCTTGCGAGAGCATTTACAACGTCAAGAAGATTTGTACCAGTATATTCAATCCTTAGCTGTGATGGCTGGTGATGTTGTCCTCAGTGACAAAGTAGATATGGCTGCTTTGGAAAATATGCCTGTGGAAGAATTGCAACAAAAGATCCAAGATTCCCAGGAAAAGTTGAAGATCGATTCAAGTTTTGTTAACGATCAAGAACAAGAATTAACATACAAGTTAAAAGAGATTGCCGAACTCAAAACTAAGATTAGTCAGGCATCAGGAGAAGAAAAAACTCAATTAGAAGCTGTTTTAGCAGATGAAAAAGATGCTTATCAATTTCTAAATGAATCTTTGGTGGGACAACGTCGCAGTCTATTAGATTTGGAAAGTTATTTGAGACAATATCAGGCTGTACTTTGGCAACGCCAAGGTAATTCTCTGATGAATCTTCCAGAGGAACAGAAAATCGATCTGAAACCAGCACTGAAACAAATTGATACTTATAAACAACAAAAATTAGCAGAATTACAAAGTATAGAAAGGGAATTGGAGGATATAGATACTGGGTTTGAATTAGCACAAAACATGATTGATAATCGCATTCAAGAGCAAGAAACAAAACGTCAAGAAATAAAATCTTTAGAGCAAGATTTACTGGAGCGTCGTCAGGTTGCGGATGAATCATTAGGAAAACTGAATATTTACCAAGAAGCTTTACAGCCGATTCAAGATGCTTTGGATGGCTTGCGCTACAAGCTACAGGAGTTATCTAAATCTTTAGTAACAGTTCAAGAAACTGGTGAATCTCAACAACAAACGATTAATGAAATGAACCAACAGTTGATGACTGTAATTGCTCAACCAGAATTGGCAGTATCTTAAATAATACCGATTTAATACATGCTTGCAACACATCCCTCGGTAGAGACGTAGCAATGCTACGTCTCTACAAAAATCTATGGGTTCCATTCTTTTTTGAAAAGCAAATCCAATCGCCTTTTGTTTGAGCGATCGCACCTCCAGGAAAAGGATCGGTTTGGGATTTGTTGGGTGCTATAATCAATGCTGTGAGTTTCTCTATGTGTTCAAAATTAGGGGCACATGGCAGTATTTTTTGTAGCACCTGGCGCATTACCCGGCGTTGCAGAGCAATTGGTGCGGTTTGTAATTGACGGCGATGGATTTGGATGTTCCCAGGAATTGAGGATGGAGATTCTGTTACTACCTCCTGATATAATTTCTCGCTGACTTGTTGTAAATATTCTACTTCTGCCTGTAATAGTTCTGCTGTTTGAGCTAAAGCTGATTCTACTTGGGGATTAAAATTAGCTTGCAGGTAGGGTAATAGTTGTTGGCGAATGCGATTGCGGGCGTATTTTACATCCTGGTTGGTGCTGTCTTCCCAAATTGGCAATTGTAAGTCTTGACAAAATTGCCCTGTTGTAGTTCGAGTAGTTTCTAGCAGGGGGCGTACTAACCAAATATTATCTCCTAGGGGACGTTGCCAGGTTAAGGCTTGCATCCCATCTGCACCCGTGCCGCGAATTAGGTTGTAGAGCAGGGTTTCTGCCCGATCGCTGGCTGTATGCCCCGTAACCACACAGTCATATTTATGTTCCCGAGCGATCGCAGTTAATTCATGGTAACGCCAATGGCGGGCAGCAGCTTCGGTTTCTACTG
>JAAUYD010292535.1_pt1 | contig 17422 bp, 13 predicted proteins | sample 7278101 | NCBI WGS metagenome assembly JAAUYD01 (sample SAMN14350128, study PRJNA611818) | marine sediment metagenome | isolation source: surface marine sediment (0.6m) | place: French Polynesia: Moorea | collected 2018-08 | reverse complement strand
TGCCCCCTCCGCCCCTGACCCTTCCAAAAACCATGATGAACCCTGACATCCGCGATCAAGCCTATCAATTTTTTATTGAAGAAGCCCCCGAACTTCTGCACATCATTGAAACTGGGTTGCTCACCCTCAAAGAAGAGCGTGATACATCAACCGTTCACGAGATCATGCGGGCTGCTCATTCCCTTAAGGGTGGGGCTGCTAGTGTAGAACTCAATACCATTAAAATTATCTCCCATCGTCTCGAAGACATTTTTAAAGCCTTGTACGATGAGACGGTGATCATTGATGATGATTTAGAAAGCCTGTTGTTAGAGGCTTTTGATCGCTTGCGTGATCCCTTAGAAGAACAAATGAATACAGGGAGTTTTGATCAAGAGCAGGCCATTGAAACCGCTCTCCCTATATTTGAAGCCATTGAAGCTATTTTAGGGGATAGTATGACTCAAGGAGAACAGTATATTCCGTCTTCGGCGGATTTGGGGATTGATATTGTTTCTTCCTTGTTTGAAGTGGATGTGGCTCAGGGTTTAGAGGAAATTGAAACGGCTTTGGCTTCTGGAGACAACGAAAACATTGCTCAAACCCTACGTAATCAAGGGGAAGTCTTTAGTGGGTTTGCTGAACTTCTTGGCTTACCAGGGTTTGGAGCGATTGTGCAAACAACCCTACAAGCTCTCAAACAGTTGCCCTCAGAGGCGTTATCCATTGCTCAAGTGGCCTTAGGGGATTTAAAACAGAGTCAGCATTTAGTGTTAGTGGAAGGCGATCGCACTTCGGGGGGTCAACCGTCTCGGGAGTTGTTAAGTTTAGCCAGTGGGAATTTACTGGAGAGGACAGTCTCTCCGTCTGTCGCAGAAATCTCCTCAGAAATGCCATCAGAACCGTCCCTAGAAGCCAATTCTGTTCTCTCCTTAGATGATCTGTTCCAAGATACAGAAGAGAAAGAAGCACAATCCTTATTGTTCTCTGATGATGCTTCTGTGAATGAGGTGGAAACTGTTGATGATGAGGCGGTTCAAGAAGAGACTGCAGCTACCACCCTAGATTTTAGCAATGCGCCCCCATTGGATGATATTTTTGGGGCGACTGTAGGGGAAACAGAAGAACCAAACTGGGAAGGGGTTCCGGCTTTAGATGATGTTTTTGGAGAACCCGGTGAGGAGGCATCTGAGTCAGTTGAGGAGGTTCCTTTTGCTACCTCTCTCAATGATTTATTTGGAGAAGTAGCAACCCCAACCGAAGAACCATTATCTTTAGAAATTGATGAAAGAGAAATTCAAGAAAATCTCAACACTTTTGTCGAGTCAGTAGAAGATATTTTTGAAACTTTACCGACTGTTGAAGAAGAGAATAATCAATCGGCTTCAGAAAAACCACTCTCCCCCGAAACCGTCAAACCATCTTTTCATGATAGTCGTTCGACTCGTTCGACTCGTTCTTCTAAACGTCGTACAGGAACCCGAAGTTCAAGTCAACAAGAGGGATCACAAACACAAAAAACGGCTGCCCCCCTATCCGTTAGGGTTGATTTTAACCGATTGGAAAAAATGAATAATTTAGTAGGGGAATTAGTAATTAACCGCAATAGTTTATCCCTACAAAATGATCAATTACAAAATAAAGTCAAAGACTTACTCAATCGATTCTCTTACTTTCAAAAAATCACAGAAATCCTCAAACAATTATCGGATCAAATGGTGGTTGCTCCTGAACATTATGGCCCTATAAAAGTGACTGGAAATTCTCTCAAAGAACAAAATTCCTTTGCTGGTTCTCCTTTTTCCACTCTTTCAGAATCGACTCATTTTGATTCTTTGGAACTGGATTCCTATGGCACCGTTTATTCGATTGTGCAGAGTTTATTAGAAGAAATGATGCAACTAGAGGAATCAGTGGATGATATTGTTCTGTTTGCTCACTCCTCTAATCAAACCTTAGAACAACAAAGACAAATGCTCAACTTACTTCGCGATGAATTAATGTGGGCTAGAATGTTACCATTAGGAGAAGTCTTAAACCGCTTTCCTAGAGTTTTACGGGATTTATCTAAAAAGTATAATAAACCAGTTAAATTGAAGTTGACGGGTAGTTCCGTTTTGGTGGATAAAGCAGCTTTAGAAAAGTTATATGATCCTCTGCAACATCTCCTCAGAAACGCCTTTGATCATGGCATTGAACCCCCAGAAATTCGTCGCAAATTAAGTAAACCGGAACAAGGACAAATCGAAATTCGAGCGTATCACCAAGGGAATCAAACCTTCGTTGAAATCCAGGATGACGGTGGAGGATTGAGTTTGGAGAGAATTGCCAAAAAAGCTGTTGAAGCGGGGTTAGTGACCGCAGAACAGGTGGCTATGATGACAAAAGAAACCCTACAGGATCTTATTTTTGAGCCTGGGTTTTCTACTGCGACTAAAGTCAGTGAACTCTCTGGTCGTGGGGTAGGTTTGGATGTGGTCAGAGAACAATTACGCGCTTTAAAAGGAACGGTTTCGGTGAGTTCTATTGCTGGTAAAGGAACCACTTTTACTCTCCGTTTACCGTTTACTTTAACCATTGCCAAACTATTAGTCTGTCTGATTCAATACGATAATTATCATCAAGGATCAGCCATTGCTCTGCCTTCTGATAGCATAGAAGAAATTATTATGCCCGAACCAGAACAGATTAAAATGTCTGGAGAACAAAGGTTTTTGGCTTGGCAACGACAGATTATTCCGATTCATTCGGTTCAACATCTACTTGAGTATCGTAGTCCTTTCACTCAAGGGTTTGCCTCTCAGTCTCTTCAGGGAATCTCTGCCCCCGATCATTGGGGTTCACCTTTATTAATTTTACGTCGGGGTGAATGTTTATACGCCCTAGAAGTCAACCGTTTAGTCACTGAACAAGAATTAGTCATTAAACCCTTCGGTAAAGCTTTAGCCGCCCCTGCTTACACCTATGGTTGTACCATTTTAGGGGATGGAACCCTAATTCCTGTAGTCAATGGCACGATTCTCTTGGAAGAATGTTTAGAATCCTCGGAAACTTCAGGAAAATCCCCTGGCATTATCATAGAAAGCTCTGAAGAGGACTCCTCCCCTGCTATGCCAATGGTACAAAATTCCACTGTTTTAGTGGTAGATGACTCAGCAGCTTTACGACGGACCTTAGCATTAACCCTACAAAAATCAGGGTATCGGGTCATACAAGCTAGAGATGGACGAGAAGCTTTAGAACAACTGCAACAAAGTTCAGGGATCAAACTGGTGATTTGTGATGTAGAAATGCCCAATATGAATGGATTTGAATTTTTAGGGCAGCGTCGTCGTGATCCTGAACTAATGAAGATTCCTGTGGCAATGTTAACCTCTCGTAGCAGTGAAAAACATCGTCACTTAGCAACCCATTTAGGGGCAAGTGCTTACTTTACTAAACCCTATATTGAACAACAATTCCTCGAAACCATTAAAAATATAATGACTACTTAACAGTGAACAGTAACCGATGAATTCAATTGGTAACTGATAACTGGTAACTGGTAACTGGTAACTGCTCACCGAATTATCTATTATTTATTGCTTTAAAAACCTATGACTACTAAGACAACTTCCTATTACACAGCTAGTGTTGACCCCTATTTAGGACAACAAGAATCCCGTCGTCGTAAATTGTTGGTCTTTCAAACAGGTACCCTTAACTTAGCTTTACCGATAGAGTCAGTCAAAAAGATTACTCACTACACTCCCATGCAAGGTAGTGGCACCACTGCAGTTGGACTCATTCATATCGATGAAATGGAACTTACGGCTATTGATCTTCATAAACGCCTTTTTAGAGTACCTCAACCGCCAAGGGAAGGGCGACAATTTCTTATCTTAGCGAAAAATAGCATTGATGAATTGTTTGCAATTTTAGTCTCTCAAACCCCTTCTATGCTTGAGTTACCTCTCAGTCAGATTCGTACTTTACCTGATTCATATCGTCGTGGAGATACCCTAGAGATAGCCAGTCATGTGACCAGAGTGCAAGAAAATAATCAATTACTAACTATATTCATCTTAGATGTGGATCGTTTAGTTCCACCTATGGGTGTGGGAGACTTTGTATTTTAGTCTAGCGTTAAAGTAAAAATAGACAGATGTAGTCAAATCTATCCAACCTCACCGGCTTGTTACCCCATGCGGTTATTCTCAAAGAATCTGGTTATTTTTTAGCACAAAAAGATACTCATCATATAAAATGGCTTTCTCTTGTCTGATCGCCATGATTTCATTCCACTTCTCTTTTACGTCAATAGGAATATCCTGTTTCTCAATTCTTTTGACAAAACTCTGTTCTTTTTGTAACTCTAAATTAGTCAGTTCTTTTAATTTTATATTAAATTTTTTGAATTCTTCCTTTAGTTTTTGTTCATCATGATTATTCATTAATTTCTCCGTTTATGAAAACTTGGTAAGACTCAGTAGAAAAAGTATTAGCAATCGGTTTCCCCTGTTGATCCAACCTGAATAAATCGAAGCGTTTACCATACAAACTGGAGATATTTCTTAGTAGCTTTTCCCGAAAACTATTGTAGGTTTTAGCAATCAAAGGAGAACTATTTTGGCTTATCCACGACATGAATGGTTTTTGGGTTTCAGGAATAGCTAAACATCTTAATGTTAATAGTTTGATGATCATCGGTGGGCAAATTTCTTGTTTCAGTGCCATACTCGCTCCGAACTCATCAAAAATTTTGTGCCAATATTGATCGGGTAAATCACTTTCTATTATTCCTTTCATGAAACTACTTAAAGCCGTTAAACTAAAAGCTTCTTGATTAATTAATCGTTGAATTGATACCTTAATTCTCTCTTCATCAAATACAATACTATTAGGATTCACCGCCTTATAACCTAAAGTAACGGGATTTACAGTTATTTTTGCTAAGTATTGAGCTTGTTCTTCTAACCTTTCTCGCAGTTCTTGTTTAAACTGTTTTTCTAATTTGATTCGTAGAGAACGTTCGGCCTCAATTTCTTTGTCTTTTTGTAAGAGTAGCCATTTAGTTTTTTCAGTTTTGGCTAAAATTCCGAGAGGATCACACCCGACAAGCTCTAAATAATAGAACATCTGTTCTGTTAGAAACTTTTTTTGGCCATGGTGTTCAAGAACTGTGTTTTTGAAATTCTCTAGATCATTTTCCTCAAAACGGAATTTTCTTCCTACAATCTCAAAATCATCGTCTGTAACCGCTTCACCGAGTTTCAGGGTCGATTTAGGCTTAACTGGTAGTAGTGGGGTGGCCACCCGTTTAAGGTCAGATGCTAGTAATCGGCCTTGTTTCTCTAGCTTAGCGTTGATTCCATCGAACCATTGGCTGAGTTTGTCTTCTGAAAGTTGCGTTAGTGTTACCCATCCATCTTGCTTGATGAGTTTGAACGGTAGTCTTAAAATTTTGTCTCGCCAATCTTCTGATAATTTTTTCCACCAATCGGCGATCGCCAGAACTTTATCAACAAATCCGTGGCCTCCCCATTCGCTCTTGATCAAATTAATTTCTTTTTTTTTCTCTAATGGGGCTAACTCATGTTTAATCGCTTCGGCTAAGGTGAGGTACTGATCTATGGTAAATATCACCCTACACCTCCTCTATCACTGAAACAACATCGTTTTGAAAGTAGCTTAAGGAAGCGCAACTACAATGTAGTTGTTCGGGATTTGAGGAGAGAGAAAATCCTTGAATATCTGCGCCATAGAAACTAAGCGCAGCAAACGGCATGGTTTGTGCTATCATGAATCTACTTATATGTTTTGGGTTGAGGTATATCTTACCTCATTTTGCTGTAACTTTCCAGATTTATTTCAAAATTTTAGTTGTTAAATTGATATCTCCTCATCATTTTGAGAATAGTTGTAGTACCTAACATGGTACTCTTCAAAATTAGATGAATCTGGAGAGTTAAGGAATTTACTGGGTTCTCGTAATTCGATTGGAAAATATTGACGAGCGATTTTTTTGCTTATATATCTCTTGTAATCATGTCCTTGATGCTTCCAATGAAGATGATAGTCTATATATCTCCTTTCTACGATTTCTAACCAAGGATTGTGTAACTGACGGGCTGGTGGAATATCATTAAGTAGATCGGTTTTTTCTTGTATTTCTTCTATTAAAGCAATTAATTTGTTTCTTTCTAGAGAAGCTTTATAAATTTCATCAATCTCTTGAAAAATTTCTGTTTTTAATTTTGTTAATAAATTAGGAGGTAAAAACCGAATAACTTCTAAAATTAATTTATATATTTGTTCTCCAGGAAGCGATTTGACTAATTGTCTTATAGCTTTATATCCAATCATTTTTGTTTTGGTTTTGAATCCCTCTGTTCCAGGGGGTTCTAATTGCTGAGCAAGCATAAATGTATCACAAATATCTTTAAGATAACTGTAAGAATAATCGAAGCGATCAAATACTTTAATTATAAGAGATTGTGCTGATTCACTAAAACTACTTTCCCATTCTGGATATCCCGTCCAAACGATTATTTTTTTATGAAATTGAGTTTTAGCTAATTTGTTGGCAAATTTGATTCCATCTAACTTGGCTCCGTCTAAGCGTAAATCTAAAATAATCAAGGCGATTTCTTGTTTTTTATCTTTTTTGATGATTTCTAATGCTTCTTCCCCACTAACTGCAAAGATAAGTTCATACCACTCTTCATCTATAGATTTTTGATATATATGTTCATATAACTCTTTTCTTTCGTCTAACTCATCATCAATAATTAGAATTTTATCTGACATTGGTTAAGTGTGTTGCTCTGGAATAATTGTGCTTACTTTTATTGTAAAATGATTTGTCCCTTGATAGATAATTAAAACCTGTTTTTGGGCATCTCTATAACAAAACAAGTAGATTCGGTGGATTCAAGATAGATTTTTCCATAATATTGTTGTTCTAGTATATCTTTGGTCAGTGTTAGCCCTATTCCACAGGTTTTTTCAGGACTCTTTTTTGTCGAGTAAAATGGCTCGAAAACTTTTTCTCTTAGGTGTGGGGGGATTCCTATACCATTGTCTTCAATGAAGATTCTTATTTTAGCTTTTGTCATTCTTTCTGAACGGATAGTGATACTACCTTGATAATTAGGGTCAGTTTGAGATTTCTCCCATACTGCATAATATGCGTTTTCTATGATGTTTAACAAAATAAATCGTACTTCTGATGGTAGTCCATAAATTGGGGGTAAATTTTCATATAAAACTAAATTGACATCAATGACAATATCTTGGTTGATTAGTTTAAAGTCAAACAAGACAATCTTGTTACTTTCGATGATAAGCTCATTTATATCAAGCCATTCAGGCTCTAAGTATTCTGTTCCTCCTATTCGTATTCGAGGTAAAAAACGTTTGAAGAGTTCATTGACAGATTGAAAAATTTGTGCCTTTGAAATAAATCTTTCATTTATATTTTGAAGCAGACCAAAAACCTTATTTTTCCTCTCATCCGCTTCGTCTTCATTTAAAATAGTCTCCATCATATCTAAAATTTCATAGAGTTCTGTTTCTAAATCGTTTAGATCAATTTTACTAGCTGTTACGTTTAATTCAAAATTTGAATATAAATTCTTAATTTTATGATGTAAAAAAGGAGATAGTCTACCAATAAAAGCTAATCTTTCTTGTGCAAGTAAAGTCTTTTTCAATCTTTCTATTTCTATTTTTTGTCGTTTTTCTAATTGTTCTTTTTCTCGTATTCTACGTTGTTGCTCTTTGACAAGTTTTTTCTGTTTATTTAATCTTTTTTCTTGTTCTTCTCTTACTTTCAACTCAAGGCAGACTAAGCTACCAAAAAAGAAACTGAAGGTTACCCCTCTACCGACAAACACAGAAGGAATCCAGGTTTTCGGGAATGCAGCTAAACTTATTATATAAATAGATAATAAAAATACTCCCCCAGTAATAGCGATACTTAATAAATATTTAGCCCATTTTTTAGCTGGATCTAGTTCTTCACATAGCCAGAAAATCATTACTCCTGAAGCTATCATCCAAGCATAAAAATATAAGTATTCTATTGGGTCACTCCACACTTGGACAAAAGGAACTTCTGCTTGTTGGAGGATATTACTTGTTATTATTCCTACTACTTCGGAACTATGTAAAAAGCTATACCTATCTTCTGTATCATAAATAATAGGAGCTTTAAAAATATTTCGATCCTTTATTTCTCCTACAATAACAATTTTATCTAAAAAATTTGGAGGAGGATTATTGATAAAATAATCAAATGAATATATCTTAAAGCCTGTTTTAGCAGAAAACGGCCATGAAATTAATACTTGAAAATTTATGATATTATCAATAGAAGTATTATATCCACCATCATTTAATAAGGTTAATGGTTTAATAGTAGCTTGTTTTCCATCAGGATAATCAATAATTATTGAACGATTAGTAATTTCCTTATGCTCTTTAATAGAGGCTCCTGTATTTTCAAGATAGTGTTTAGCGATGCTCCAGACGATATGAGGTTCGGTAGAAGAATGCTTATAAAGTGTCATTTTCCGTGTGATGTTGTCTGGTTCCCTAGGTATTTTATCGTCATCGTCAGATTGGATTAAATAGGGCATGGATTGTATCTTTGTCGTTAATAGTTCCCTCTGTGTTAAATCATCAGGTTTACTATTTCTATTGAATAATAGCCCCACTGTTGTTGGTCGAGTTTTTTGTACTTTTTCTAACACTTTTCTAAGAATTTCATCGGAGGGTGATTCACCATATTTTTCCGCATCCTTTTCTGTGTATCCCACGATAACGATCCGTTCATCCCACGTGGCGATCGCCCGTTTGGTGAAAAAGTAGTCATATCGTTTGATTTCTAAGGTTTCAAAGCCCCCTGTAAAGCGAATAATCGTCGTTACAACAGCCACCATTGCTGTGATTGTTGCGATCGCTATTTTTCGATTGAGCCACCAAGGGGTATTGATTATCACAGTATTTACTAATATACCTGTTCGGCTTGAAAAATTATGAAAAAGTGGGTAAGCTTAAGTATGATTATCCTTTAATTTTACCTTAAAACTATTAGAATGAATACCGTAATAAAACTTATTAATTTTTCCGTAATTTCAACTATTTCTCTATCATTAAATTTAGAAGCTCAAGCAATTTCTATCGGTTATTTTAATAGCTCAGTCTATACTTTTCCCAATGATGCGGCCAACTTAAGAAATGTTTTAACAAATGGAGCAAATACGGTTACAGATTTTGATAGTTTAGAAGCCTCGGTATGGCAACAAATAGCTGATAATAATCAAGTTATTGTTATTCCTAGTCTGTCTTTTGATTCTCTCGCTCCTGATCTTTCTTCAGAAACTCAAGCGGTTATTAGCAATTTCGTTGACAACGGAGGAGGTTTATTGATGTCCGGGGAAGTACAAGAAGTAATCCCCCTCTTTAATGATGTATTTGGGTTTAGTTTTGCAGAAGATTTCTGGGCAGGTAGTACATTACTCACAGATGAAGCAGAAGGAACTATTTTTGAGTCTGCTCCTGGTACTTTAGGAAGTCCTTTACAAACAACAACAATGGCTCTCAACTCTTTACCACCAAACAGCATTGTTTTTTACGACAATTTATTAAATTCTCCTCCAAATGAGCAAAATTCCACTAGCGTTTTTGTGACCCCTTTTGGAATGGGAAATATTGCTTTTAATGGATATGACTATAACAATACAGAGGATGATACCGGTTGGGCAGAAGCCACTACCCTTACTGTCGAATTTATTGCGAGAGAAACTAATGTTGAATCTGTATCTGAGCCTTCAACTATTATTGGCTTAATGATGACAATAGGAATAGGGTTTTTATCTTTATTTAGAAAAGTTAGTTAAGGATTACCAAGTTCATCGTCAATAAATACAGGAATACTGTTAGGAGCAAGAGATGAAAAAGGGTCAAACCTTACTCTACTACCAGATTCCGATTTAATAACTGTATCATTAACATTTGAAAATTTTGAAACTTCTGTTATTTTTGGATAAGGAGAAAGTATTTGAAAATCACGAACAATTTGTTTAAATGTTAGTGTTGCATATAGTTCTATATCCTTTCCACAATCTCTATCTGAAATCAGTTCTTTTGTCCATATAGAGCCTGAAATGAAAATTTTTGATCGCATTTGTTTTTTTTCAGTAAATCCCACACCAGAATTAGGAGAAAAAATAAAAGCACTTAATTTATCGGTTACAAAACACATTTGATCATTAATATTAGTAGCATGATTAATAAAAACCAAGTTTTCAGCAGGGCAATTAGGTAAACTTCCGCAAGTATGAGTAATCTCTCCTTTTTTAATCCCCTGTTTAGTATTAAAAATAACGATAACCGGTTTTTCCTTAACAACTGTTTTAATTTCTATGGGTTGATTAGTATCAAAATTGTCAATAACATATTCATAAATTGTATATCCTTTTATAATTCTTGTCGGGGAATCGTGAGAACGAGGAAATGAAGTTTCTCCATTATAGTTTTTATCTAAATTGATAATGTGTGATTTAGGTATGCGGTTTATTATTTCATATAAATCAGGTAAATCTGGAAATTCGTGACCAACATGGATAGCTTTATATTTTTCTTCAGAAAGTCTAATCCCATCCGTAGGCAACTTACAGTTATTAAGCCAAACATTTCCAAAAAATTCACTTCTTATTCGTTTTTCTGATGTTGTCCATAAAGCAGGAGCATTACCTTCTAAGTAGTAAAACTCATATCTAACTTCAGCTTGTAAATTAGCCGTTGCGCCTTGTAAATTTTGAGCTTGAATAGTGATTAAGGCTTCATTATTTTCAGGATGAGTAATATTAATTAATCGAAAAAATGTGTTATTTTTTATCTTAATATCGTCGGATCTAGCATATTCTAAGAGCATATCTCTTGTATTTTTCCAATCCTGATTCGACTGACAAAGCCGGGTTAAATTAACAAATTCTCTAGTTTCAGAAGAATAATTAGGATTCAGCAAAGCTGTTTCCCAGAAATCAGGTGGATACAGCAATAAGATGGGATATTGTATGAATAGGGATTCCATTCTGTTTTTGGCGATTTCAGCAGCATTCCGAATTTTCGAGATGTCCAGAGAATCTTTCACGGATTTTTGTTGAGCTTGAGATTGTGTGAGCATCATTGCACCAACTCCCATCATCAAAGAACCTATGAGCAAAACAAATGTTAATGCTTGGCCAGCATTCTTATTAAATCGTTGACGCAGAAGAAAGGGAAGAAAGCGCACGAGGATTCGGTGATAATGGTACTATTCTAAGTTAGGGGAAAATGAGGTTAATGCCCGTGATGAGAGTCACCTGGACTATCAATACTCTGTCTGAAAAATTAAAGAGGTTTAATGATTTTTTGGAACCTTTTTTTATTTTTGTTGTTAGTGGTATGTTTTTTTGTATTTTAATCTATTTTTCTAATTGATTCATCCGTTTTTCTAAGTCGATGACTCTTTCTTTTAATTCTATGACTAAGGTAGATAACCGTTCAAATAAGGGATCACTTCGTCCAATAAGTTCACCGTCAACTATTTGAGGTGAAGGGTTCAACGAAGGGGGATTATAATTATTATTTGAGTCTTGTCTTAGGTTAGTAATTGCACTTTCTAAGCGACTGACTCTAGCTTGTAGACGATTAATATCTCCTCGCAAACGATTTTCAACACTAGCTGAAACAGGGTTACTTTGTTTAACGAAGATAAGAATGAGTAAGCTAATTACAATTAATAATAGTTGAGTGTGTTTGATCATTTTTATCAGTTTTTTACTTAATAGGAAATTAATCAGGAATAGTTCCATGTAGCTAAATTAACACTGCGCTAGAATTATCAGTGCTGCCTGTGCTTTCCCGTCGAAGACGCGCGAAGCACCCCAATTCTGACCTATCGGTACAAAACGGGGCTTTTCCCAGGGTAAGCTAAAATCTGAGTAATCTGTGTGTGGTGTGAGTAAAACAATGGTCAATCGTCAAAAGGGATCTAAGCAACCCCGAAAAACCCCATTGAAGTTATCTTTGTTGGCTTCAATCTTTTACAGTTGTTCTCAAGGAATTGTGGGTTGGAGTCTCATTCAAGGGTTATCAATACCTGCTAGTCTTGCCCAAGAAGTTAACCAAGAAACTCTTGATCCCTTGGGAGTTCCCCAGTCTCCTCCAAGCACTTTCCGAGATCAAGATATTTCCTCAGGTACAGACCAACCTCCTTTGTTTGATGTCAGAACGTCAGAACAGTTTAATCTCTATCGTTTAGCGATTGGAGATTCTGTTACTGTTACGGTTCTTGACTTTCCTGAATTTAATTTTGGAGGGGCCATTGATCCTGAGGGTAAAATTCGTGTTCCCTTTTTAGGAGAAATTTCTATTGTGGGACTGACTTTAGATGAAGTAGAGACAAAGGTAGCCTATGAATTGGGACAGCGTTATTTACAAGAACCACCGGAGGTTATCGCTGTTCTGGCCGGGCCACGTCCGGTACAGTTAACCATTTTAGGAGAAGTAAGTCGCCCCGGATATTACTTTTTTGCCCCAGGAATTACGTTAAATAACGTGATTACAGGGGTAGGAGGCAGTACGCCCCAAGCTGACTTACGGTCTATTGTGATTCGTCGCCCTTTAGTGGATGGAACGGTACTCGAAGAACGGGTTGATTTATATACCCCATTAATCGAAGGAACCCGCTTACCGGAATTTCGTTTACAGGGGGGAGATACGGTGATTGTTTCTAAACTCGATCCAACCCAAAAAAATTATGACCGAACCTTAATTTCTAAAACGAATTTAGCACAGCCAACTATTATCGTTCGAGTCTTAGTGCCAACTAACCCCATTGGTTTAGCGGTTCGTAACTTGGCACTTCCCAATGGTAGTACCTTTCTAGACGCAGTGGCGACTTTACCCCCTAATATTCCTTTAATCACCAAAGAAGAGGTGACGTTACTGAGATTTGATCCTGAACAGGGTAAAGTGGTAACACAAGGATTAAACCCCATTAAAACTGTAGAAAACCTGGATGTGACTCAATATGTTACCCTACAAAATGAAGATGTGATTGTTGTCAGTCGCACCTTATTGGGTAAGGTATTGGCAGCCTTCCGAGTCATTACTCAACCTATTCGAGATGTGTTAGGCTTGAGTAACTTTATTATTAGTTTACCTAATAATAGACTCTTTAATGGTGGTGGTGGTCGTGGTAATAACAATAACTTTAGATTTTAGATAAGTAGCAGTCTATGGAAACAACAGAACTGAAACGAGAAATTGAATTAATTGGTTCGCGCCTGGGGCAAACCCAGGACTACCTTTGACTTGCCTGCTCTGGAAGCAGCGATTAAAAACCTCGAAAATACCGCAGCACAACCGCAGTTTTGGGATGATCCTGAAACGGCGCAAACCACCCTGCAAGAATTAAATGACCTCAAATCCCAATTACAACAGTATCAACAATGGTGTCATCAGTTAGAAGACACTAAAGCGATCGCTGAATTACTAGAATTAGAGGATGATTCGACCCTGCGTCAAGAAGCCCAAGCTAACATTATTGAACTTAACCATAATCTTGATCGCTGGGAATTACAGCAGTTGTTATCAGGGATTTATGATACAAAAGGGGCGGTGTTAACCATTAATGCCGGTGCGGGTGGGACGGATGCTCAAGACTGGGCGCAAATGCTGCTGAGAATGTACACCCGTTGGGGAGAACAACAGGGCTATAAAGTCCATTTAACGGAACTATCGGAAGGGGATGAAGCGGGTATTAAGTCAGCTACGTTAGAAATAGAGGGTCGTTATGCGTTTGGCTATTTAAAGGGAGAAAAAGGAACCCACCGACTGGTGAGAATTTCTCCGTTTAATGCTAATGGGAAACGTCAAACCAGTTTCGCTGGAGTGGAAGTGATGCCGACGTTAGAAGAGGATGATCTTAAGGTGGACATTCCGGATAAGGATTTAGAAATTACCACCTCTCGTTCTGGAGGAAAGGGGGGACAAAATGTCAATAAGGTCGAAACGGCAGTGCGTGTTGTCCACCTTCCTACGGGTATTGCGGTTCGTTGTACCCAAGAACGTTCCCAACTACAAAATAAAGAAAAAGCCCTGGCGTTATTGAAGGCCAAATTGTTGATTATTGCCCAAGAACAACGGGCCCAAGAAATTGCCGAAATTCGAGGGGACATGGTGGAAGCAGCTTGGGGGAACCAAATTCGTAATTATGTTTTTCATCCTTACCAAATGGTGAAAGATTTACGAACCAATGTGGAAACCACCGATATTACTGGGGTGATGGATGGCAATTTAGACCCCTTTATCGAAGCGTATTTGCGTTATGAAACTGCCTCAACAGCGTAGATAAGTTTGAAAGTTTATTACATCATATTTTATCCTTTAAGTGTTCTAATTCTTCTCTTAAAGATGAGGGTTCATAACCTAATTGAAACGCCTTTGAACTGTCTAAAGAAGTATCGGGTGATCGCGGGGCAGCCATTACTACCTCTTTTTGTAAACAAGGAGTAATTAACGCTTGAGAAAAGTCAAATATTTCTGCTATTAAATGCCCAAATTCATAGCGAGAAATCCTTTCTTTTCCTCCTAAATGTATTATCTCTCCTTCTCCCTTTTCTAAGGCTAATAATAGCCCTTTTGCTGCGGTTAAACCACTAACAGGGGTTCGGTATTCATCAGTAAATAAACTCAGTTTTTTTCCTTCTCTGAATGTTGTTAAAAAGAATTGAATAAAACTGCTTGCATGGGGGGATGGAATACCAAACATCAAGGGCATTCTACAGATAACCGTTTTTGGATGAATAGCTAACATTTCTTCTTCTGCTTCCACTTTTTGTTCTCCATAATAACTAATAGGAGAAACGGGATCGCTTTCTTTATAAGGAGCATTTAACCCATTAAAAACTAAATCAGTTGAGGTAAAAACACAAGGAATATTGACATCAGCAGATAATTTAGCAATATTTAGCGAAGCATTTACGTTTATTTTATAAGCAGCTTCTGGATTATTTTGACAATAATTAGGTTTTGATGCTGCTGCTAAATGAATCACTGCATCGGGTCTTATTTCATTAAAAATTGTTTGTAATTCATCAATATTTGTTACATTAACCTTGACAATATTTACATTATCTATGTTAATTTTATGACTATAATAAGTACCATACACTTGCCAACTTTTTTGAGCATATTGACAAACATTATAACCCAGAAATCCGCTTGCCCCTGTAATTAAAAGTTTTTTCATTTTATTTGTTTAATCATTAATTAATCTTGCCATTGAATCAATAATTGTGTAATCTGATCTATCAATTTCCTCATTTCTTTCTAGTAAAAAAGGATTAATTCCAGCATATTTTGCTCCCTCATAATCCTCTTTTTTACTATCTCCAATATGCCAAGTTTCTTCCGGCTGACAATCATGTTTTTCTAAAGCTTCTATAAAAATATTACAATCAGGTTTAGCTGTTCCTGTGGTAGAAGAAATGGTAATGGTTTGAAAGAAATCAGTTAAGCCAAAAATATCCAGTACCTCATAAATTCTAGTATCAAAATTTGAGATAATTCCTAATGCTATCCCCTGTTTTTGCCAATGTTGTAAAGCGGGGAAAACATCGGTATAAAGAAACCAAGGATGAGGAGTGGCAAAATAATCATAAAGTTGCCTAAAAAAGCCATCAAAATCACTAAATTGATCAATGACTTTTGCTTCTGTATAGGTATCATAAGCCACCTGATACCACCATTGATATTCTAAGTCTGGAACAGTCATTATATCCACCCCATGAAAGGCTAAAGGTGGGGCTTTTTTAAACTGTTTATAAAAGGTGGTTTCTAAGATCGAAGCATCACACTGTACCCCAACCTGTGCAGCAAGATAGCTATAAATTTCTCCCACACTTCCCTTAACCCCAAATAAGGTGCCAACAGCATCTAAAAAAATAACTTTTGGTTGTTTCATAAACTCTGAATTTTTTATCCGATTTGATAACAATTATAAAAATAATTCAGTTAATGGTTTCGTGATCCAATTAATCCCTACATTGATTTGATGTTTTAAAGTCGGTAAACGATATAAATAAATTAATCGTCTGGCAATATAACCTAACGAGCCATCTAAATTGATTCCTAACCCTGATAAAGTGGCATTATCTATTCCTAAAGCCATCATTTCTCCTAATGGTTGATAAGCAAAGGCTAATAGAGGACGATGGGTAATAGAAGCCCAAAGATTCCAAGCACAATAATCTGATTGTTGGAAAGCTGTCTGCGCTGTTGCAGGAATTCGCTGCTCTGATTCATCGTAACAAGCAGCCAAATCACCAATAGCAAAAATTTCAGGATGATCAATAACTTGTAATTCAGGGGTTATTTTTAATAGTCCTTGGGAGCTTTTTTGCAGTGGTAAGTCTTTAACCATCTCTCTGACCTGAGTTCCCACAGTCCACAATACCAAGTCCACAGGAATCGCATCAATTTTCCCTTTATAAGCTAAGGAAATACTATCAGAACTAACCTGAGTTATTTCTGTTTCTAGATCAACAAAAACCCGTCTAGCTTCTAACGCATTTTGAGCAACTTCTCGGTTAAATTCAGGAGAAGTGCTGAGTATTTTGTCCCCTCTTTCTACTAATCTTATCCGTCCTCTCTCTCCTAAACGATCAGCTAATTTACAAGCTAATTCTACACCACTATATCCTCCGCCAACGATGGCAATACGGATTTTTTCTGCTTCTTTTTCTTCTAATAATCGTAATCTTTCTTTGATCTGATAAGCATCTTCTAAGGTACGAAATGGAATCGCATAATCCTTAACCCCACTAAAATTATCTAAGGGGGTTTTCCCGCCCATTGCTAACACTAAACGGTCATAATATAGGCTATTATGATTATCTAATTGTAGTTGTTGGTTTTCGATATCAATACCGGTGACACAACCCTGATGAAAGCGAATCGGTGTATCTGCTAAAAGTTCTTCATAAGGAGGGGCTATTTCCCAGGTTTGCATCTCCTCGCTAATTAATTCATAGAGAAGAGGGGTAAATAAGAAGCGATCGCTTTTATCAATTAAAATAATTTCAGGAGTTTGATCCGCTTCCCAAGGAAACTGGGTAAGACGTAAAGCAGTGTATAGTCCCCCAAACCCTCCCCCGACAATACAAATGCGTAATGGTTGTTCACTCATAAATTGGCTTGATTCTGCTGTTCATAATATATCTTAACATTTTAGAGAATGAATCATTAATCTTTAATTATTTTCTACCTTATTATCTGATTTAGCCATAATTAACTTGATTGAACTACCCCAACGCAAGGCGATGGGGATTCTTTACACGATAAAGAATCGTCTTGGAGCGTCCAAAAGCCCCTCTAATACCTCTCTCTTTTCAAAGAGATTGGCTTT
>JAAUYD010084266.1_pt1 | contig 17426 bp, 17 predicted proteins | sample 7278101 | NCBI WGS metagenome assembly JAAUYD01 (sample SAMN14350128, study PRJNA611818) | marine sediment metagenome | isolation source: surface marine sediment (0.6m) | place: French Polynesia: Moorea | collected 2018-08 | reverse complement strand
GAATGTCGGATGCGTCTTTCTTGACCGCGTCGGCGAGGATGGCGTCGACCAGTCGGATTAGCGGATGGTTGTACTCCTCGTTCTCGACCGCGACGTTTAGCGTATCGACTTCGCCCGTATCGATCTCGCGCAGGATTCCCTCGATTGACAGCTCGTACTGGTAGAACTGCTCGATCGCTGCTTCGATCTCTGCTTCGCCGGCCATCAGTGTCGAGATGCCGACACCGGCGCCCAACGTGGCTGCAACCTGGTCGATTGCAACAACGTTGAACGTATCGGCCATCGCGAGGGTCAGAACCTTTTCGTTCTTGTCGAAGTTGATTGGCAGCATGCTGTATCGACGCGCAATGTTCTTCGGCACCATCTTCAGTGCGTCGGGATCCGGGATCGCCGTCGAGAGATCAATACTGTCATGGCCCAACGATTCGCCCAGCGTGTCACGCAGCACGCCCTCGCTGATCAGGCCAAGCTTGACCAGGATACGGCCAAGAGGTTCGTCGTGCCGGCTTTGCTCCTTGAGCGCAACCTGCAGTTGATCCTCGCTTATCAGTCCTGCCTCGATCAGGCGTTCGCCGAGCGGCATGCTCGGTTCATCGCTGACGATTGTGCGGACTGTAACGGTAGTCATTGCCAGGCCTCGTCTTCAAGCGGTTGGCCGTCTAGACCGAGAAAGCGGAAGCGCGGCGCCGTGGCGACGATACCGTCTTGACCAGCGGGGACCTGAGCTCCCAGTGCAGCTGTACTGCTGCCAAGCAGCGAGCGCTCCTGCTGAAGTTCCAGCTGCTGGATGCCCAACCACGTAATAGCGGCGAGCAGCGCGAGCGCGACGCAAACAAGCGGTACATGACGCGCCACAGGAGGCATCGACGGTAGCGAGTCCTGCGCCGGTAAGACGGCCTCGCCCATGATCAGGCGTGTCGTCTCGCCCGCGATGGTCCCGGAAAATTCGACATCAGTAGTCCCGTCGACTTCTTCGCCGTCGGCGCCGCCGAGTTTCTTCAGTTCCTCGTCATTGGCGACGAGAAAGGCGCCCGTGGCCATCAGTTCAAGATCACCGGCGGCCTCGGAGGTACTGGCCTCGTCAGCTGCTGTCGCGGCGAGGTCGGCACGAGGTGTTGCAAAACTGCCGGAGTCCGAGAGGCTGTCGCCCTCCTGGCCTTCGTCTTTCTGGCGTAGCGCTTCTACGAGCAAGCTCTTCATTGAGACTCCCGGTTAGCGGTATTCGATACTGCCCAGCGTCGTGGATTCTGCTGCGACGTCATAGAAGTCGGTAAGCTGCGCCGCGCTGGCAGGCGCACGACCGTTACTGATGATCGTCGGCTTCAGGAAGATGACGAGCTCCGTCTTCACGAGCTTGTCACTCGTATACGAGAACAACTTCCCGACTTTGGGGATGCGTGACAATCCCGGGATGCCGTCTTTGTCACTGGCACGTTCGTTTTGCATCAAGCCGCCAAGCACGACCGTGCGGCCGTTGCCGACCTGCAGCAATGACTCAATCTCGCGGACCTGAATCTCGGGGATCAGGTTGTCGAAGTCGGCGCCCGCAAGTCGCGGTGCCGGGTCTACTGCGAATCCCGTGATCCGGCTGATCGTCGGTCGAACATTGAGGTTGACGAGGCCGCGATCACTGATTTGTGGCGTCACACTGAGCACAAGACCGACCGGCACGGTGTGTATTTCACTCGTAAACGTACGCCGTTCCGGGATATCGGCCGTCGCGTCGCGAATATCGAGTTCGACTGTGAAATAGACGTTTTCGTTGACGACCTTGAGCAGCGCGGTCTGGTTGTTGAGCGCCATGACCTTCGGGCTCGACAGTACCTTCGTATCTCCGAACTGCTGCAGCATCTTGACGGTAGCCGCGATGTTGCTGCCGTCAGGGTCGTCGCTGTTGTAACCGAGTGATACGAACGGCGGCACCGCAAGATTGGCACCCAGCATGTTGCTGCGTACCGTAACGCCGTTGTTGCCAAGGCCTGCATTGTCTGAGAGGCGCTGCCAATCGACGCCAGCCTGGTAGTTGTCACTGAGTTCGACCTCGACGATCGTCATCTCGATGAGGACCTGACGCTGTGAATTCGCCATGACGCTATCGAGGTACTGTTTGATACGGATTTGCTGTCGCTGACTGCCGAAGACCGTCACAACGCCCGACATCCTGTTGATAATGACCGGGTCGTTGTCCTCCGGTGCCGCTTCGCCGGCAGCGTCGCGCGTACTCTTGATAATCGCCTCAAGACCGGTCTCGAGCGACATCCAGAAGTCGTTATTCGAGAGGTTCTTGACCGTTGTCTTGGACAGGTTGCCATTCTGGTCGCCCTGGGAAGCTCCTGACAACTCCTCACCTACCGTGCCGCCGGTCGTCGCAATCTGCGTGGCTACGCCAACCTCGCTCTCAGCGTTGCGTGCAATGTTCACGTAGTCGACAAGGTAGTTCTTCCAGTACGGGGCATCGTCCTCGACAAGCAGGTTGCTACCGCGCAGCTGGTAGCGCAGGCTCGCCTGGTCGGCGAGGCGCGCCAGGATTTCGTTGATCGGCCGCTCGACGGCATTGATCGTGACCGTCTTCCTGCTGTCGGCCTGCAGGTCGAGATCGAGTCCGGCGTCCCGAGCAAGCGAGAACAGCAGATCGTTAACCGGCACGTCCTTTACAACCACGGTGTAAGTCCGGACGGGCTCGCGCGGCGGCGCGGGTACAGGTGCAGGAACAGGCTCGGCAACCGGATCGGCCTGCTCTGGAGAGGCCGCTCCCGGCCCCGCAGCCTCCTCGTCGAGGAGATGGCCGCTGGACAGGCCCACGTTGCTCGGACCGGCACAGGCTGCAGCCAGCAAGGAGCTTGCGATGATGATCAGAATTCGACGGAAAACGCTCGGCATCCTCGGGGCCCTTTTACAAAATTCACAGTTACCCCGTAGTTGTCGCCTAATCGGTGAAAATCTTTAGCTCGGGCGCGTCGCTAAAGAAGACCGTCAAATCGCCGTTAACCCAGGTACCGAGCCCCTGGAGAGCCCAGTGCACGGACGTGTGTCCACATCGGTCCACGAGCAACCGCCGACCCTGCGCCAGCACATCTTCCGCATGCTCGAGACCGCCGAAGAAAACGACCGCATGAGTCGCTTCGTCGACCTGTGCCTGATCGCCCTGATCTCGGCCAGCGTGATCGCCGTCATCCTGGAGTCGATGCCGTCCCTCGAGAAGCGCTACGGCGAGGAATTCTCCCTGTTCGAGATTTGCACCGTGGCTGTATTCTCGGTCGAGTACCTGCTGCGCATCTGGACGGCCGTCGAGTACGACGCCAGCAAGGGTTTGTCACCCTGGCAGGCCCGGCTCCGCTACATGACGTCGTTCCACGCGATTATCGACCTGCTCGCGATACTGCCCTTCTATCTCCTCGCGTTCGGGGTCTTCGGCAACGTGGACATGCGCTTCCTGCGTGCTGTCCGCCTGTTACGCGTCCTGAAGCTGACGCGGTATTCGGCAGCGATGAACATGCTGCTGATCACCTTTCGCGAAAATGGCAAGGCGCTCGCCGCCGCGTTCCTGATACTTGTCACCGTAATGCTGATGGCGGCATCGGGCATGTACTACTTCGAGCGCCAGGTGCAACCCGAAGATTTCGGAAGTATTCCGGCAGCAATGTGGTGGGCCTTCGCCACGCTGACGACGGTCGGCTATGGCGACGTCACGCCAATCACGAACGGCGGCAAGGTTTTCGGTGCGCTCATTACGGTCGTCGGCATCGGCATGGTCGCACTGCCGACCAGTATCCTCGCCACGGGCTATGCTCAGCAGCTCAGGCTTAGCACGACGACCTACAAGAACCGCGCCGACGAAGCACTTGATGACGGCATCATTGACGAGGAAGAGGCACGTGACCTGGAGGAATTACGGGTCGATCTCGGTCTCGGCAAGCATACAGCCAGCCAGATTCTGGACGCCGGTATGGTCAGGCGGGCATTGCAGCAGGATCAGGCTCTGGCAGGCCCCGTTTGCCCGCACTGCCACAGAGAGCTCGACTAGCAGAGCTAGACTAGCTAATTGACGGCTGACTTGCGATCGTTGAGTCCGTAGCGCCGGATCTTCTCGACCAGCGTGGTCCGCCCGATACCCAGCAATTCCGCCGCCCGCTGCACGACGCCCCCGGAATCGGCCAGCGCCTGTGTGATCATGTCCTGCTCTATACGCGCAAGGTACTGCTTCAGATCGATACCGTCGCTGGGGAGATTCATTGCGTGTGCGGTATCCATAGGCACGAGCTGATCATCGATAATTTCAGGCGTTTCCTCGCCTGGCGCCGGGCGGTCGGCAATCGGCCACGGCAGGTCGGCAGCCGTAACAACGCCGTTGGGACGGATCACCGCGAGGCGTTCAACGAGGTTGGCGAGTTCGCGAACATTGCCGGACCACGAGTACTTGCAAAGACTGTCCATAGCGTCATCGGAGAGCTGCAGTGAAACCGACTTCTCGGCGTTCAGGCGCCGGATGAACTCGTTGACGAGCGGCGGGATATCGTCGGGTCGATCGCGCAAAGCCGATATCTCGATCGGGAATACGCTCAATCGGTAGTAAAGATCCTCGCGGAAATCGCCAGTCTCGATGCGCATCGGCAGATCGCGATGCGTGGCCGCAATCAGCCGCACGTCAACCGGGATGCTCTTGGTACCGCCGACGCGTTCAATGACACGTTCCTCGAGCACACGCAGCAGCTTCACCTGCATCACCGTCGGCATATCGCCGATCTCATCGAGGAAAAAAGTGCCGCCCTTGGCTTGTTCGAAGCGGCCCGCACGCGAAGTAACGGCCCCCGTAAAGGCACCGCGCTCATGCCCGAACAACTCGCTTTCGAGCAGGTTTTCCGGAATCGCGCCGCAATTGACCGCGACGAATGGACCCGTGCGTCCGGACGCCTCGTGAATCTGCCGCGCAACAACTTCCTTGCCCGTGCCCGACTCTCCTGTAATCAGTACCGTCGCCATCGACGGGGCGACCTGTTCGATCAGGCGCCGTACGAGCTTCGCGTCAGCGCTGTCGCCAATGAAGTGGCTGCCACCGGGACGCGGATCGGAGTGATCCGTTTTGCGGTGCATCGCACGAATCTCTTCAAGCACCTCGCCGAGCGCGTCCAGGCTGACCGGGTAGGACAGCGAATGAATGCGGGCCCAGGGGTAGTCCTTGTGGAGATCCGCAGAGATCACGACTGCGCCTCGGGGTCGAGCATGACGATGGGGATACTCGGATCGAGGTCACCGATGCCCGTGAGGAGCTGGCGCACATCGTCATCCGCAAGGTCAGGGCCAAGGAAGACGGCTTCGACGCGTGTTTCCTCGGCGACTTCACGCCATTTCGCCGGCGTCGCCACCCGGACCTCAGGCGCGTCCATGAACTCGATGAGTTCCTTTAGATTGTCCGCGGTCGCCGCCGCTGCGTTGACGACCATGATCGTGCCTTGTGCGTTGTTCATTTGAGAATCTGCCTCAAATCTCTCGCCTAACACCCTGTTTCTTACATCCCCCTCGACCGAAAAATACTATATATGGTCGAAAAAGAATCATATAACGCGTCAAAAAGCTGACAGCAACGATATTAGTCGGTCGGACCCATATCGGGTATCAGGAAAACCCCTATTTTACTTAATTGGTTATTTTTGACCATATCTAGTTGATTCTAAATATCTGCCCGTCCCTGCCGATCTAACCAGGTATGAGTACGATTTCCCGACTGGTCGGCGCATTGTCGAAAGATTCGCGCGACGAATCGGCGCAGCCAACTGCAGCCGAAGCCAACCTGGATGGCGCACTCGACACGGTCAGCGGCATGCTGCGTGTCATGGGTGCCCAGTCATTCGCCATTGACGACGAAGTCGACACCATCGACTTCGAGGCGCTGTGCGCCGCGTTTGCGCGTCACGTCGAAAACGGCTCGGCCGTACCCGAGTGGGAAGTGCCACTTGATCCGGCCGGCCGACGTGCGTGGAACCGCGTACGGCGATTCTTCTCTGACCGGCGCAAGGCCGAGACGCGCTTTGTCTCGGAACGGCTGCACGACTATCGCGAAATCGTCGAAGACCTCGTGTCCGGCCTGCGCAACGTTGTCCAGCGCGACAAGCAGACCGAAGACACAATTTGCCAGCGGCTGGAATTCGTTCAGGAAGCCGTAGAGGCAGGTGATCTCGCCAGAATTCGCGATTCGGTCGCTGATACCGTTCAAAAGGTCGAGGAGACGTTTGCCGAGCAGAAGCGCGAATATGAAGAGCGCCTCGCCGAGCTCAACGATCGTATGGCCAGTTTGCGCCAGGATCTCGTGGACGCACGCGAGGAAATGCAGCGCGACTCACTGACCGATGCCTTCAATCGCGGCGCCTTCGACAAGGCCATTCAGCGCAATGTGAATATGCATCATGTGTTGCAGCAACCGATTACGCTGTTGCTAATCGACATCGATCATTTCAAGCCCGTCAACGACAAATTCGGCCACGCGGCCGGTGACGAAGCACTGCGCAAGCTGGGTGACTGCCTGGCCCGGTCGTTTATTCGCAAAAGCGACTTCGTGGCGCGTTATGGCGGCGACGAATTCGCGGTCATCCTGCCCGACACACGGGCCCAGCATGCCGGCAAGCTGATTGAGAGCTTCCTGCGTCGAGTAGAGGCGATTCGCCTGAACTCGGGACCCGACGAAACCCTGATTACATGCTCAGTGGGTTATACCGAGGTCGCCGACGACGACACGGTAGAGACTCTGCTGGCGCGCTCCGATGAAGCGCTCTACAAGGCCAAGTCCGCAGGGCGAAATCGCGCCGAATTCCTTGAAATTCGTGACCTAGAGACCTAAAGCGCAGACCGTTTCGGCCGATATCCAGATAGACGCAACCGTCTAATCCCATTGTACGGAGGGACACACTTTGGATCTGGCGACTCTCATCGGCCTCATCGGCGCATTCGGTATCGTAATGACGTCGATCATGCTCGGTGGCTCAGCGGGCACGTTCGTCAACACTCCCTCGCTGCTCGTCGTACTCGGCGGCACCGTACTCGTGACGATGATGAAATTCAGCCTGGGCAAGTTCCTGGGCGCCGCGGGTATCGCGGTGAAAGCCTTTCTCTACAAGCCGTCCAATCCCGAGGATCTGATCTCGGAATCCGTCGAACTCGCCAAGGCCGCGCGCCAGGGTGGTCTGCTCGCGCTCGAAGACAAGGAAATCAGCGACGATTTCATGAAGACAGGCCTCGGCCTCCTCATCGACGGCCATCCGGCAGATACCGTCAAGGCAATGCTGCAGAAGGACCTCAACCAGACGCTGCAGCGCCACAACGACGGCCAGGACATCTTCAAGGCGATTGGCGACGTCGGCCCGGCCATGGGCATGATCGGTACGCTCATCGGTCTCGTACAGATGTTGTCGAACATGGACGACCCGAAGCAGATTGGTCCGGCCATGGCCGTCGCTCTGCTCACAACGCTTTACGGCGCCATTCTCGCGAACATGTTTGCGCTGCCGATTGCTGACAAGCTCGCCGTGCGCAGCGCCGAGGAACACACGAGCAAGAACCTGATCATCGATGCCCTGCTCGCGATCCAGAGCGGCCAGAACCCGCGCATAATCTCGAGCATGCTCGAGGCCTACCTGCCGCGTTCGCAACGTAGTGAAGAGGACGACCTGGGTTAGCCGGTCGTACACCCGATGTCAGAAGCCGTCGAAAAAAAGGAAAGTAAAGGCGTCCCGGCCTGGGTCATGACATTTGCCGACCTCATGACGTTGCTGATGTGCTTCTTCGTTCTGCTGCTCGCCTTCTCCGAAATGGACGTTGCGAAATTCAAGCAGCTGTCTGGTTCGATGAAAGACGCGTTTGGCGTACAAGCCGAAGTCGAGGTGCGCACTATCCCGAAGGGCACAAGCGTCGTGGCCCAGGAGTTCAGTCCCGGCAAACCGGAACCGACGCCAATAAACGTTGTGCGCCAGTTCACGATTGACTCGAACCGCAACACGCTCGATGCGCTGGATCGCGAAATCAAGGAAATCGAGGAAACGCGTGAACACGCGCGTCGCCTGCGCCTGGCCCTCAAGGAGGAAGTTGAGAACGGCTACGTCTCGATCCAGACCGAGGGCATGAAGGTCATCGTGCATATCATGGAGAAGGCCTCATTTGACTCCGGTGTTGCGGACCTGCGACCCGACTTCGTGCCGGTGCTCGACAAGATTGCCGGCCTGATCGACAAGGACAGCGGCGACATCACGGTCTCGGGACATACCGACGACGTACCTATTGCTACTGATCGCTATCGATCCAACTGGGATCTGTCGACCTCACGCGCGGTCTCGGTAGCTCACGAGTTATTGCGCAGGGCAGACCTGGACCCCGCCAACGTGATGGTGACCGGGCACGCCGACACCCGTCCAAGGGCCCCCAATGACAGCGCGGAGAATCGCGCCAAGAACCGCCGCGTCGACATCAGCATCGTGCGTGGCAAGGAAATTGACAAGATTCGCTCGATGAGTCTTACAGCCGCCCGCGGCGACGCAGAAGCCAGCGAGGATCTCGAACAATGACAGACGGAAATGAAAACCGGCGATCGTTCCGCGTCAGCGAAGATGTCTACATCAAGTATGACGTGCTGACCGACAAGGAATTTGCGGAAGGACTGGAACGACGCAAGCTGCGGCTTGGCGACAACGACAGTGCGCAGGCAGCCCTGGTCGAAGTCGAGTCGCGCCTCAGCGAAGCGATGTTCCTGATGAACGGCGAACAGAGCGCGCTGGGGCGGTGTATTACGCTAATGAACGACAAGATCAATATTGCGATCGAACAGCTTCCGGCGCTCCGCGAGAACAAGGCCAGCCTCGCGAGGACGCCGGCGCAGTGCTGTGATGTTGGCGCGGACGGCATGGTCTTCTCGAGCGAGCGACAGCTGGCCGTCGGTGACAAGCTGCACCTGCGCTTCCTGCTGTCTTCGGACAATCGCTACGTCGAGTGCTTCGCGCGCGTTGTGCGCCTGACTGATCCACCCGACACGCACGGTAACAACCTGCCCTACGGTATTGCGGTTGAGTTCGATAACGTGCCACCGGCTCAGCGAGAAATACTGATCCAGCACATGTTCAACCGAGAATCGGAGACGCTGCGCATGCGACGTCTTGAGATCGACAAAGCGAACGAAGGGTAACGGTCAGCTCAGCGACTGTTGCATACTCTGGAGCTTTTCCCGATAGGCCGACATCAGTGCCGGTGCCGCATTCTTGCCAATGCCGAGACGCTGGCAGGAGTCGTCTTCTTCGAATACCTGCTCGAGATTGGCCTCGATGCCGTCAAGCAACAGGCTGGCGACGACAATCACATCGACAAGGTCGGCCGGAGCCTCCGCATCATCCTGCACGTAGGAACCCGGGTCGGCCGTGTGAATAACGTCCTCCGAGAAACCCCACGACTCGATGATGCTCTTCGAAATCTGCGGGTTCCACTCGTCGTAGACAACCTGCAGGGAATTCGCGTCGCCCAGCAGTTCGGGAAAGTCCTCGGCTTTCGTCAGAATGTACAGTTTGCCGACCTCGTGCATCAGTCCGCACAGGAAGGCTGTTTCCTGGTTTAGTGCCGGCTGCTTCTGCGCGATTGCGTATGCCATGCTCGACAACTTCATACCGCGCGCCCAGATCTTGCGCTGCTGGTTTGCCGTCTTGTCATGCTTGTCGGAGTTGTACAGCTGCTTCATCGCGAGGGACATCGCTGTATTGCGCACCACCTCGAAGCCGAGGCGGCCAATGACCCCTTCAAGTGTTTCGATCTTGACGTTGGCGCGGTTGTAGTATGCCGAATTGGCGTATACGAAGAGCTTTGATACCAGGACAGGATCAACGCTGACCGCCTGGCTTATCTTGTCGAAATCGCAGTCCTCGCGTTCGAGCATATTGCGGATCTTGATGACGACATCTGGCAGGGACGGCAATGATATATCGCCGTTGTCCAGTTCGAGTGCCAGCAGGCTGACGAATCTGAAGTGATCACTCTTATCCATGAGCTGCTAGTTTCCGGCTCCTGAGGTGGCTGACTGACGGTGCAGCTTCTGCATTAAGCGGGCTTCACCGATGTTGAGTCCGCAGCTGCGCGTTAGCTCTTCGACACTGGCACCCAGTCGGGCCATGCGAATTGCATTTTCAATCGGCAGGTTACGTTCTACGGCCGGTTGCGTCGGCTCGACGGGTTGCGGACGGTGCTTATTCAATTCGATGACCTTGACCGTGCGCTGCAACTCTCCCACGCGTTTCTCGAGGCGTTGCGTGGCCTTCATCTGTTCGCGAAGTTCAGTGTCGTCACTGTCCGACAGCGCGTTACCGGTCGGGCTGTCCCAGAAATCCTCAATACGATTGCAGCGGCGCTCAAAGCGCACCAGTGCATGGCAGGTCAGACCCAGCAGCATGGCGTTGGCCGCCAGTAGCAGCAGGATAAAAAGGGGGTCAACGGTAATCATCATACGTGCTCGTCAATAATTGGTTTACGATTGTCGTCATCGCGATCTTCGTGCTCGGGCTCGTCCTGAGGCTGCTTTTTTTTACGATCGTCAGTCTCTCGGTCTTTCTGGGTCGGCTGCACCGGCTTGACCGGATAGCTCGGTCCAATGCGATTGATCCCTGAGATAAAGTCAGCCATGGCGATTCTCCCGTACCTACCAGCGTTTCGCGGCGGCGCGCAGTCGCATGACCGCCTGGCCGTGAATCTGGCAGACGCGCGATTCGGACACCTCAAGAACCGCGCCAATTTCCTTCAGATTGAGTTCCTGCTCGTAGTACAGCGACAAGACAAGTTTCTCGCGTTCCGGCAGCTGGTCGATTGATCCTGCAAGGCGATCGCGGAACTGCTCTTCATACAGTTCTTCCTCGGGACGCGGCGCATCTGACGACGGCGGCTTGCGGTACATCGTCGGCTCTTCGATCGTTTCCTCGAAGCTGAACAGCCGGCTGCTGGCGCTATCGGCCAGGATCTTGTGGTACTCATCGAGAGACATATCGAGCCGCGCGGCGATCTCCTCGGAAGTCGCGGCACGGCCAGTCTCATTCTCGATCTGATTGATCGCGTCGGTGACTTTGCGGTACTTGTGATGAACCGATCGTGGCGTCCAGTCGTACTTGCGGATGTCGTCGAGCATGGCACCGCGGATACGAATACCGGCATAGGTCTCGAAGCTCGCGCCGCGAGACTCATCGAAGTTGCTCGATGCCTCCAGGAGACCAACCATGCCGGCCTGCATCAGGTCATTGATGTCGACCGTATCCGGCAGGCGTGCCGCCAGGTGGTGCGCGATTCGCTTGACCAGGCCGAGGTGCTCGGTGACGAGATCCTCACTGGAATACGTATTGCTCGTTGCGACGTTGCTGTATGTATTCATGCCACCTTACCTCGCATTTCCAGGTCGGCATTCAGCAGACGCTCGAAGAAAAACTGGATGCCGCCATTCGTGCCACGCGCTGGCGCCAGCGAGTCGATGGCACGCGCGACCTCCTGGAAGGCCTGGCCGGCCTTGCTGTTCGGATAAGCGTCAACGACAGCACGTTGCTCCTGCACCGCCTTCACGAGGTACTCGTCATGCGGGATATCGCCAATATGGCGCAGGACAACATCGAGAAAATTATCGGCAACCCTGACGAGCTTGCGGAACAGCTTGCGGCCGTCCTGCTGCTTGCGGCTCTGATTGGTCAGCACGCTGAATCGCGAGATGCCGTAGTTCTGGCTGAATACCTTGATCAGCGCGTAGGCATCGGTCAGCGATGCCGGCTCGTCGCAGATCACGACGACGGCATGCTGCGCAGCCTGCACAAAGCGTGCAACTTCCGGAGCGATACCGGCAGCCGTGTCGACAACGAGAATGTCCGGCTGTTCACCGAGGTCTCCAAAGGCCTGGATGATGCCGGCCTGCGCCGCGGGCGGCAGGTCGGTCATACTGAAATTGCCTGATGACGCGGGGACGATGCGAATGTCACCGGGCCCTTCGAGCAGCGTGTTCTTGAGGTCGGCCTCGCCGTTGACGACGTGCGAAAGGTTGTAACGCGGCTGCAGACCCAGCAACACGTCGACATTGGCGAGGCTCAGATCGGCGTCGAGCAGACATGTATTGCGGCCGGACTTGCCGAGCGCAACCGCGATATTGGCGGCGACGTTGGTCTTGCCAACTCCGCCTTTGCCGCTGCACACGGCGATGACTTTGACGGGCTTCTTATCCATGAATTCTCTCAAACCTGATTCCTGGTTATCACTGCGCATGTGCACCGCTCAGTGGGGAGTAGTTCTGGGCCATAACGAGGTCGTCGATGATTGGCTTGCTGGCCTCGAGGCACTCGACAGCTTCGTTGACGAGCCACAGTTTCTTGCGCACGGCTGCATGCAGGTCGTCCGGAATGCGCTGACCATCCGAGAACCATGCCGCCGGCAGGTCATTGCGAATCAGGGCGCTCATGACACAGCCGAGCTGCGCTGCTTCGTCGACCTTCGTGACGATGCAACCCTCGAGTGGTACCTGGCGGAACTCGCGAATCGTTTCGTCGAGCGCCGCTTCCTGGGTGGCGGCCGAGAGCGTCAGGTAGAACTTCACGCGGTCCGCGTTGCGACCGTAGGCCGCGAGGCGGCCGGCAAGATCACGGTCACGCTGGCTACGCCCCTCCGTATCAATCAACACGAGTTTCTTGTGGCTCAGCTTGTCGAGGGTCTGGGAAAGGTCATCGAAGCTGCTCGCCGCGTACACGGGCGCACCGATGATGTTGGCGAAGGCCGTGAGGTGCTCTTTGGCACCAACGCGAAAGGCGTCGGCACTGACGAGTGCGATGTCGTCGGCCCAGTTGTTCATGGCGAAACGCGCTGCGATCTTGGCAATCGTCGTTGTCTTGCCGACACCGGTCGGGCCGATCAAAGCGATCGTGCCCCCGGTCTCGAGCAGCTTGTCGTCGACGACGGGCAGCGTCTGGGCGAGCATCGACAGCGGCGCGCCCCAGGCGCTCTTCAATTCATTCAGCGAACCGATACGGTCAAGAATCATGTTGGCGATGTCGGGTGCGATGCCGATGCGCGCGAGATTACGCAGTACTTGCGCGCGAACCGGGTGACGGCGTTCGTCTTCCTGCCAGACCAGGCCTGAGAGCTGCGTTTCGAGCAGACCGCGCATGGACGCAAGTTCGTCGTGCATCGTCTGCAGCGATAGTGCATCGGCACGCTCGGCATGCCGTTGCTCCGCAAGCGAGTCCGCGAATGCAGGCGGATGCTGAGGCCGAACGGTCGCTGCGGCAACTTCGGCGGTGCGAGAGGCAACGTTTGCGGCGTCGTCCTCGGCAATGCGTGCAAGCGCGTCGCTGTCGACCGGCGCGTTTTCCTCCGTCGTGCCGACTGCGTGACGCACGAGCGCCTCGTCATAATCAATAGCTGCGATAACTTCGATACCGTCATCGACGCGACGGTTGGAGAGAATCACGGCATCCGGGCCCTGGTCCTCGCGCACCCGGCGAAGTACCTGCCGCATATCCTTGTCCGTGTAGCGTTTTATTTTCACGATCTTTCCTCTTGACCTTTTCGCTCGTTATCGCCCTGCAACCCTTGCTTCCTCTTGCCGCCGGTTCAGCTGACCGCGGCAATCATCTGTATGCGCTTGTCGTCCGGTATCTCGTTGTAGGCCAGCACATGGAGGTTGCGAATGTTGCGCATCATGCGCGCCATCCAGGGCCTTACCGGCGGCGCGACGAGGAGTACCGCGGGCTCCCCCGCGATCTCCTGGCTCTGCGCCTTCTCCGTCAGTGACTCGTGCAATCTCTCCACCATGGCGGGCTCCAAACCGATATTTCCGCCTTCCTGCACTGACTCATTCAAGATTCGTTCCAACTCTGGCTCGAGCGTCATCACAGGGAGCTCAGGCCGCATGCCTGCTACGTTGTGGACGATCGAGCGACCCAGCGATACGCGCACGGCAGCCGATAAAACGTCGGGATCCTGACTCCGGGAACCGTGCTCCGCCAACGTTTCGGCGATCTTGCGGATGTTCCGGAGCGGGATGTGCTCTTCGAGCAGGTTCTGCAGCACGCGGGTAATGACGCTCATCGGCAGCAATTTCGGCGTCAGTTCCTCCACGAGCTTCGGCGACGCGTTGCCGAGTCGGTCCATCAGCTGCTGGGCTTCTTCGTGGCCGAGCAGCTCATGAGCATTGGTTGTGAGCAGCTGGCTCAGGTGTGTCGCGACGACGGTTGCCGGGTCGACAACCGTGTAGCCGAGCATCTGCGCCTCGTCGCGTTGACCCGGTTCGATCCAGTACGCCTCGAGGCCAAATGCCGGGTCCTCAGTGGCGATACCTTCGACCTTGCCGAATACCTGCCCCGGATTGATAGCGAGCTCCTTGTCGACGTGCACTTCACTCTCGCCGATCGTGACGCCGGCCAGCGAGATGCGGTACGCGTTCGGTGGCAGATCCAGGTTGTCGCGGATATGCACCGGCGAGATGAGGAAGCCAAGCTCCTCGGTCAGCTTCTTGCGCACGCCTTTGATACGTGCCACCAGTGGGCCGTTGCGCGCCGAGTCGACCAGCGGAATCAGGCGATAACCCACCTCGAGGCCGATCAGGTCGACCGGATCGACGTCCTGCCAGCTGAGCTCGGGAAGCTTCGCTTCTGAATCCTCCGGCACGACCTCGGGTTCCGCAGGCTGTTTCTGGCGTTTCGCAACGCGCATCGCCGCATATCCGCAGGTCGCGGCAAGCGCCAGGAAGGCCAGGTTCGGCATGCCCGGGATCATGCCCAGCACACCGACGATGGCGCCCGTGACACCCAGCGTGCGCGGGTCATTGAACAGCTGCGAACTGACCTGCTTGCGCATGTCCTGCGATTTCGTCACGCGCGTTACGATAATGGCAACCGCGGTCGACAAAAGCAGCGACGGGATCTGGGCGACCAGTCCGTCACCGATCGTCAGTAGCGTGTAGTTGTGAACCGCGGCGGATAGCGAGAGATCGTGCTGTGTCGTACCGATGATCAGGCCGCCGATGATGTTGATGAAGAGGATCAGGATGGCGGCGACCGCGTCGCCGCGAACAAACTTGCTCGAGCCGTCCATCGATCCGTAGAAGTCAGCCTCCTCGCCGATCTCCTGGCGTCGCTTACGCGCCTCATCCTGGTCAATGACGCCGGCATTGAGGTCGGCATCGATCGCCATCTGTTTGCCTGGCATTGCGTCGAGTGTGAATCTCGCGGAGACCTCGGAAACGCGCGTTGCGCCCTTCGTAACGACGACGAAGTTGATGATGACGAGAATCGCGAAAATTACGAGACCGACCGCATAGCTGCCGCCGATCACGAACTCGCCGAACGCCTCGATGACCCGACCTGCCGCCGACGTTCCGGTGTGGCCGTTGAGGAGTACGACGCGCGTCGAGGCGATGTTGAGCGCGAGTCGCAGCAGCGTGACGACAAGCAGGATCGTCGGGAAGACGCCGAAGTCGAGCGGTCGCTTCACGTAGATGGTCGTCAACAGGATGCCGAGCGACAACGCGATGTTGAACGTGAACAATACGTCGAGTGCTACCGGCGGCAGCGGAATCATCATCATGGCCAGCATGGCCAGCAACAGGACCGGGAGACCCAGCCCCTGGATGATCTCGGTGACGTTGTTATTCGTTGTAGTCTGCATCTTCGTCTATCTCGGGCACGGGCGGCTCGGGACGGCGTTGTCCCGGTCGCAGTGTTTCGTTGAGCTGGTAGATGTAAGCGAGAACCTGAGCGACCGCTGTGTAGAGCTTCGCCGGGATCTCTTCACCAATTTCGGTTGAGCGGAACAGGACGCGCGCCAACGGCGGCGCGGAGAATAACGGCACGTTGTTTTCTGTCGCGATTTCGCGAATACGCTGCGCGATGAGGTCCTTGCCTTTAGCCACAACGTACGGCGCGCCGAACTTCGTATCGTCGTACTTCAGGGCGACGGCGAAGTGCGTCGGGTTGGTGATGACAACGTCGGCCGTCGGCACGTCTTCCATCATGCGACGCTGGGCGGCCTGCTGCTGCAGCATGCGGATTCGTGACTTGACCTCCGGACGGCCCTCGGTCTCCTTGAATTCGTCCTTGACCTGCTGGCGCGTCATGCGCAGCTTCTTCTGGTATTGCCAGAGCTGGAACGGCACGTCGACGGCGGCGATGAGAATCAGGCCGGTGCTGACAACGAGCAAAGATACGCCGCAGATCTTCAGCGCGGATTCAATGGCCTGACCGATGGGCAGACGACCCAGGTCGAGCAATTTGCCTGCCGAGAACCAGAGCCATGCCACGGCAATCGTCGCGACGACGCCGAACTTCGCCATAGCCTTGACGAGCTCGTTGAGTGCATTCGCAGAGAAGATGCGCTTGATGCCCTTGAGCGGGTTGAGGCGCTCGCCCTTGAATGCCACCGCTTTCATGCTGAATGAGAAACCACCGAGCATGGCGGAAAACAACAGTACGGCAGCAATGAGGACAGCGACCAGTGGCAGCAGGCTCGTGAAGCCGCGCGATGCCATTTCGGCCAGGGCGACAGGCAGGTAGCGTTCGTCAAGCAGCAGTTCACGCTCGACCGTGAAGCTCTCCTCGATCGCGCCAAGCAGTCGATTGCCCATTGGTCCGGCGAACGTCAGGATGGCACCGGCGCCACACAACATGACGCCGGTCATCGTGAGTTCCCTGGATCGGGGAACATCGCCCTTCTTGCGGGCATCCTCACGACGTTTCGGTGTCGGTTGTTCTGTGCGGTCTTGTTGTGCCTGTTCCTCGGCCACGATTAGCTATCCTTGTTCACTACAGCTCAAGCAGTTGCGAAAGCGCCAGGATCGAATCCGTGATGAATATCGACACGTTCTCGACCAGCACGCCCATGTTGAGAAAAATGACCGCGAAGCCCAACAACATGGAACGCGGAAACCCGACGGCGAACAGATTCAAGGTTGGTGCCGCGCGACTCATCACACCGAACGAAAGGTTTACGACCAGCAGCGCCGTTACCGCGGGCAAGGCGATCTTCATCGCAAAGATGAACAAGTGACTCGTCCACGCAATCAGGTCCCAGACGATCGGCACGGTCAGGCCGCCCTGCGAGATCGGCCATGCGCGGAAGCTCTCCGCGAGCATCTGAATCATCGCGAGATGCCCATCGACTGACAGAAATACCAGCATCGACAGCATCAGGAACAGCTGACCCAGTACCGGAATGCTGACGCCCCGCGCCCGATCCAAGAAGACGGCGAAGCCGAGACCCATGCTCATACCGATCACCTGGCCGCCCAGTGCGATCGCGTCGAAGACAAGCTGCACTAAGAATCCCATTGCGACGCCGATCCCGATCTCCTGAATCACCGTGACCAGACCCGCCGCACTCAACACGTCCTGCGTGGCCGTGGGGGGGACAATCGGGGCGATAGCTATAGTCAATACAACGGCCAGCAGCAG
>JAAUYD010192747.1_pt1 | contig 17429 bp, 8 predicted proteins | sample 7278101 | NCBI WGS metagenome assembly JAAUYD01 (sample SAMN14350128, study PRJNA611818) | marine sediment metagenome | isolation source: surface marine sediment (0.6m) | place: French Polynesia: Moorea | collected 2018-08 | reverse complement strand
GCGATGGCGACAGAATTATCCAGCCGCAGCACCTGCTCGGCCGTTCTAGCCGCGGCTGCCACATCTCCTAAAGCCAGATGCGCCTGAATTCTAAATTGATACAGCAAGATACTCTCCGGAGTATCCTGCAGGGCCAGCAGGATATCTTCCAGGGCCGCATCATATTGGTCACCGGCGATGTAGGCCGCTGCCCTGGTTTGCCGGGCAGCTGCCTGAGCCGGATCAAGGGACAGTGCCGCAGTAAGCTGGGTCACGGCCGCTTCGTCATCACCTGCTTCAAGCAATAACTCCCCCCACAAAGCGAAGGATTGGGCTGTCTGCTGCTCTGCCGGAACTGCGGTTAGAGTTGAAATGGCTGAATCAAGATCTCCCTGGGCCACCGCAATTTGGGCGTTTAGCACCGAAGCGGGCGCCGTTGGACCGATCACCGCGACAGCCTGGCTCACCGCGGCAGCTGCGGCACCTAGCTCGCCTTCAGCTAAATAATTTCGCCCCTGAGAGAGCAGTACGGCCGGGGTATCCGCCTGACGAGACAACGCCTGTTCAAAATCAAACGATGCTTGTGGATATGCCTGGCGAGTGTAATTGATGTCACCCCGCAGCCAGAATCCCCAAAAATTATCCGGTTCCAGGGCCAGCACCGTTTCTGCGTCTGATAAGGCCGCTGCTGTTTGCCCCGCTTCCAAATGGGAACGGCCGCGTAAATAGAGCATGTGCGGGTAATCGAGTTCGGAAATATTCACTTCAGCCTGGTTCAACAATTGAATGGCCCTGACTAAATCACCCTCAACCGCAGCAGAACGCCCGGCGGCCGCCAGGACCAGCGGATGTTCGGGGAAATTATTTTGCAGCAGCCCCAGCTGTTCCTGTGCGTCATCGGCACGGCCGCTGCTCAGCAGGCTCAGCACCAAATACGGTCCGTAATCGGCATATTGTGACGGATCATCTACCAATTCAAAAGCAGCCACAGCTTCATCAAAGCGCTGGTTGTGATACAGCAATCGACCCTGGGAGAGGGCCACCGGGGTGGATAACTTGTCGAGTTCAAACAAGTCTGCCGCATGGGCTAGCGCTTCCGCTGTTTGCCCTTGGGTGACCAGCAAGGCCTGGCGTGATTCGTCAACCGCCTGGCTGCTGCTTTTCAGGGGAATCGCTTCAAAATCGGTTAGCGCCGCCGCATATTGACCCGAATTACGATAAAAAAGCCCCCTTTTTTCGAGAAACAGAAGAGAGTCTTCTGGAGTGGCCCCTTCAATGGCATCTGTGAGTTCGGCCACGGCCGCCTCTCGCTCCTGAACGGCCCACAGGCTTTCAGCGCGCTGGATGATAATTTCGCTGTCGATCAATTCTGGCGGCAGCTGGGCAAAATCATCGAGGGCCGCCTGAAAATTTTGATCCTGGAAGTGGGCGATACCGCGGCCTCGAAGGGCCAAATCGACCGATCTGCGAACAAAAGCAGGGCGAACGGCCAGCGCGCGATTGTACGCGTCAATCGCTGATGGGTAATCACCCGCCGCTTGAGCCGCCTCGGCTGTCACGATATGGTTTTGCTCTTGCTGCGGCAGAACGTAAAAAAGAGTCGCTCCCAAAAATCCGACCACCACGACGACGGTGCCGATCAGTAACATGAATCTTGATGATAGTTTTTGCATGATATGCCCTCTTTGTGCAGCCTACTGCCGATCAAGCGAAATGTCTTTCGCCCAAACCCGATCGATAATGGCTGGTTGATATCCATTGACGTAGGGCTGGATTAATAGATAACGATTGGGGTGAACGAGGGGGATGGCCGGCCACATGGTCAGCAGCTGATCCTCTGCATCCTGATAATGTTGCAGGCGCAAGGTTGGGTCAGCCTCAACGGCCCCGGCCGTTAACAGTTGATCAACCTCGCTGTTGGCAAAGCCACCTGAATTAAATGGTCCTTCCTGAGCAAAATAGCGCGTCAGAAACCCTTCCGGATCCGGATAGGGGGCGCACAGCGTTTCCAGAAGCAGGTCAAAATCAGCTGCAGCTGGATCTGAATCTGTGTCGAGGATCACAATTTCAACGCTGATGCCCAATTCGGATTGCCACATATCAATCAGGGCGTCGGTCAAATTACCGGCCTGATTTTCAGCTGGGACGACCAGCGTCACCCCGGCGGGCAGGTCGTCGCTAATAAGCTGCTGCGCCTGGGCGGAATCATAGATAATGGGTCGAGGGCGGTAACCGGGAAGACCTGGTGGCAGCAGACCGGTGGCCGGTGCGGCCGAACCCTTGAGCACAACTTCAGCTAGCTGCGATTGGTTAATCGCCAGAGTGAAGGCGAGCCGCAGGGCCGTGTCATCAAACGGCGGTTCGCTGCTGTCAAACGTAACAACCTGGGTACACAGGGTAGGCTGAGTGGTCAAATTGGCTGACAGAGGATCAGTTGGATCGAGAACGCGGGCCAGATTAAATGGTGAAACGGCAGCAGCGTCGACCAACTTTGCCTCAAATAAAGAGAGGCCGGTATCGCCAAACGGCAGGAAGGTGAGGGTATCAACCAGGGCCGGGTTCGGGTGATCGGCCACGCGATCCAGGATAAGCACCTCTCCTTCGCTCCAGCGACGCAGAGAAAAGCGGCCGCTGCCGTCAGGGCGCTGCCACCAGTCACTTTCTTCAACGGTGGCATTTTCAACGTTGACAACGGCCGCGGCCGGCAGCGCAAGCTTAAATATCACGTACGGTTTTGGTCCGTCAAGGGTGATGACCACCATTTGATCCCCCTCAGCCGATATTGATTCCATGTCGTTGAGAGCAAAACGAGATTCAGGCGAGTTGATTTGCCGGGCGCGTTCAAGCGAAGCCACGACGGCCGCGGCATCCAGCGGGGCACCGCTGTGAAACACAAGATCGGGGAAAAGGGTAAAGCGCAGGGTTTGACCACCGTCGCTTATTTCCCAGCTTTCGGCCAAACCTGGCTCGATGGTTAAATCCGGTCCAATTTCAATCAGGCCGCTAAAAAGATGAGCGCTAATGCCGGATGCGGTTTCACCTGTGCGTGCCGGATCGAGCGTTTGTGGTTCATTGATTAACAGGACCAGCCCGTTTTCACGCGAAACCCCAAAAAATTCCGGCTGCTCGATCGCTAAAGAATTGATCAATGTGCTAAAGGTTTCCGGCCGGGTTGAGATGATTTCCGGCCGGCCGGTTAACAGCAGGGCGATCCCCCGCCCGTTGGCGCGGGTGATAAAAAATTGTGCGGCGAACGGGTCTTCCCCTTCGCTTTCCCCTTCAAACCAGGAAAACGATCCGGTTAGCGTCCGTTCTCCCTGCGTATTTGTACCCTCTCTCACGTCCTGTAGGGCCGTTTCTTCTGATCCGGATAAAATTCTGGCGATGATATCGGCATAATCCTCCAGGGTTTCTTCTTCCGCCAGCAGTTGAGAGGCCACCAGCAGCTCCACGGGATCATCGTTGTCATAGAGGATCGCCGCAGGGAGTTCTCCGCCCGTTTCTTCCAGCCGCCACGATTCCGGATAAAAAAATGAAATGCCTAATTCGGCGTTGCGATAATAACCGGCTGAGGGGGTTGGTGAAGGCAGCGGGCGCGGCAGAGGCCGGGCTGTTGCCGTGGGTAGCGGGGTCGCCAACGGGGTGGCGGTCGGCCGTTGGGGCCTTTCGGTGACCGTCAGGGCCACATCCTCCTGTTGATCGGGTATAGGGGTTGGCGTGGGTAGGGGGGCGCTGCAGGCAATCAGGAGAAGCAGCGATCCGGTTAAAATTAAAATGAAGTGATTGATGTGTTTCATAAATATGAATCCTGATAGTGTGTTTAATAACTCGTTTAAGACGATGCCTGAGCCTGTCGAAGGCTGAGTCGGATCTAAACGGCAAGTTTTTGTGGTTAGCCGCTTCGGCTTCGACAAGCTCAGCCAGCGCTTTTTGAGTGTTTTAATACACTTCCTGAGGAGCAAGCCGTTAAGTGAGTCGATTATCAACTTGTAATTGCTAGTAGTATTTGTTTCCCCATCAGGTTTAGTTATTGATCAGGCTCCTTCCTTTTTGCTGTGTAGATAAGTGAGATAACCACCAGCAGGACGATCAAAATTCCCGCTCCAACCAATAGGCTTGGTGCTGGCTGGTTAATCTCCGTGGAGGGTAGTTCTGTTTCACTCAACGGTTGATCGGCCGAAATTTCGACAGGTTTTTCGGCGACTGCCGCCGGTGTTGCGGTTTTTGCGGTGGGGGCCGGTGTGGCCGTTACGGGAAGATCAGTAGGTTCGATGGTGGGGGCGACCAGCAAGGCGGCTGTGGGGACAGTGGTTGGCGCAGTTTGTTCGGCGGCCGTCAAAGGTGATAACCCCAGTGAAGTTCGCCAGCCGTTTTCGAGGGTAAGAAGATCCTCTTCGTAGGCGATTTGAAACGCTTCCTGATTGCCAACCCCTTGCTTAAAAGCGGTTAACAAATTGGCCATCTGTTCTGGTCCGTATTGATCAAGCAGATAGCGGGTGAAATAGTCACTTTGAGCATACGATAGGGATGCACGGCTGCGATGAACGGAAAAACTACCCTCAAGCTGGGCCAGAGATAAAATGCGCTCGTTGGTGATCGCCTCTGCAAACAGCGTTTCATAATAGGGATCCGGTGGCCCTTCAGCCACCTGCGCCAGCCCTTCGTTGAGCCAGGTCGGTAGATTGGTCTGACAATTGAAGGTCAGCCGGCCGATTACCAGATGGCCAATTTCGTGTTTGATGGTTCTTTCACCATATTCGATCGCTTCCGGTGAACGGCTGTTGGTAGCCACCATCACCAGATTTTGCTCTGGAAAAGCAACCCCACCGGCCCAGGCCGGAATACCGGGCAGTGATCGACTCAGATCAAATGTTTCTTCGTACAAAAACAGCTCGATCGGTTCGGTAATTTGTAGACCTGTTTCTTCTCCCAATTGATCACGAGCGTCAACGGCGGCCGCCAGCATCCGTTCCGCAAAAGCCCGTTCACCGCGAAACCAATTGACCTGAATGCCGTCTCGCTCCACTGATTGCCATACGTACCAGCTGTCGATATACCGCAGTTGAGACCTGGGTGTGGTTTCGACCGTTCCATCCGCCAACGTTAACTTCCATTCCCACCAAACAATCGATCCTGGAGGAAGCAGGGTATCTTCAAGGATATTCCACCGCCATGATAGTTCGACAAGGGAGGCGGCTTCAATTGGCACGTCTACCTGGCGCTGAATGTTGGCGCACGCCAATTTCTCAACCCCATACGACAAGGTGGCCGAAATAATTTCACTATCCGGTAAAGATGCTGAAAATTCAAAGTCGATGTGCTCGGGAAAATTTACCAGGGCGTCATTGGAGAGAATGGTTAGCGGCTCCCTTTGCCCAAAAACTGATCCAACGGTCACAAAATTCAGAAAAATCAGGAGGAGTAGACGACTATGTGTAGAAAATGTGTTCAAGCTCAATCTGTAAAATTAAAAATTTATTAAGTAGTTTACAAAAAGAATTGTTAAAAAAAGCCACGGTTTAACACGAATTTTCACAGATTTCTCTCTCTAATTTGCGGCCATCTGCGTAATCTGCGGACACTTTCTTCAGAAAACTTTTTGTAACTTACCTAAACGTAATTGTATCAGAAAAGGAAAGAAGCGAATCATAAAATCGCAGTTACAAATGTCATAAAAAAGTGCTGTGGATATGCACGGATATCAACTGTATAACCTGTGGAAACTGCGTTTATTGGCATCGATTACCTGATCGGGTATGCTTATTTTCCGGACAGCAGTCATTAGAGAAGAAGAGATGAGGCGGTGTGATGTCAACATTTACCCTTGCTGAAAAAATATTGTCCCACGCAGTTGGGCGGTCGGTGCGGGCCGGTGAAATGATTACCGTGCGGCCGGATGTCATTATGGCCCACGATTCACTGACCCCGGCGATTATCAAGATCATGCGCGAGCGGTTGGGTGTGGCCCACGTGGCTGATCCCAGTCAGGTGGTGATGGTGATGGATCACGTTGCTCCCGCCTCAAATGTAGCCACCGCCAACAGCCAAAATATCATTCGACGGTTCGCCCGAGAAGAGAATCTACGGCTGTTTGAGGTGGGGCGGGGAATTTGCCATCAGGTTTTGGTTGAAGAGCAGATCGCCCGGCCGGGGCGGGTCATCATCGGTTCTGATTCTCATTCGACGAGCTACGGAGCGGTGGGGGCGTTTGGCACCGGGATGGGCAGCACCGATATCGCCGTCGCCATGGGAACCGGAAAGACGTGGGTCCGCGTGCCGGAGACAATTCGGGTCCGGGTTCACGGCCGTTTTCGCCCTGGGGTGGACGCCAAAGATTTAGCCCTGTGGCTGGCTCGCGATATGGGCCTGGCCGGGGCAACCTATGCGGCGATCGAATATTTAGGGCTTGAATGGCTGCCCCTGCCCGGCCGTCAGACTCTGGCCAGCATGGCCATCGAATTGGGGGGGAAGGCAGGCATATTCCCGGCCGATGGAGATGTGGCCCGGCGGTTTGACGTGCCGGACTGGCTCACGGTTGACGAGGATGCCCAAATCAAACGTGAGCTGCATATTTATCTCGATGAAATTGAGCCTCAGGTGGCGGTACCGCACAGCGTTGATGATGTGGTTGATATCAGTCAAATAGCGGGGCAGCCGGTGGACGTCGTTTTTTTGGGGACCTGTACCAACGGCCGTTATGAGGATATGCGCACCGCGGCGGAAATTTTACAGGGTCAGCGATTGGCTCCTGGTTTGCGAATGTTGGTTACCCCGGCTAGCAGTCAGGAGTTGCAGAAGGCGATTGGCGATGACACGATGACGACCCTTCTCGCGGCCGGCGTCACGTTAACCACTCCCGGTTGCGGCCCATGTATGGGGCGTCATCAGGGCACTTTAGGGGATGGGGATGTTTGCCTTTCCACCGGAAACCGCAATTTTAAAGGGCGAATGGGCCACCCATCTTCGCAAATTTATTTGGCTTCCCCTGCCGTGGCGGCGGCGACAGCGCTGACCGGGAGGATTACCGATCCACGCACCATTGAAGAGTACAGACCTCAGACTACAGACCACAGCGATAGTCGACCTGTTGTCTGATGTCTGAGGTCTTTGGTCTTGAACGGAGGTTTTATGTCCCGCGTATGGAAATTTGGCTCAGATGTTGATACCGATCAAATTGTCCCCGGAAGATATGCTCCTTTTATGCTCAAGGAAGGGCAGGACGTGAAGGATTATGCTTTTATAGAGGCACGGCCGGATTTCGCACGTAACGCTCGGCCAGGTGACGTCATAGTCGCCGGAAAAAACTTTGGCTGCGGTTCTTCGCGAGAATATGCTCCCGAGGCGCTGCGCCGGCGGCAAATCGGCGGCATTATCGCCGTCAGCTACGCCCGCATCTTTTTTCGCAATGCGATAAATTTGGGGATTCCGGTCATTGAGGCCCCCGATGTGGTTGATGCGCTCGAAGACGGCATGGAGATTGAAGTGAAGTGGGCGAGCGGTCAACTTAAAAGTGACTCAGGACAGCTGTTTGAGCTGCCTCCAATGCCCGCTTTTGCCACAGAGATTATTGCGGCCGGTGGGTTGACGGCGTTTGTGCGGAAGTATGGCCGTTTTCCAGGAGAAAAATGATCAATTGTCAATTGATTATTTCAGCTGCAAGAAATCTTTCCCCCTCAGCCGATGCTCAATTTTTTCCCAAATCAATTCCAAATGTTCATCATAAGCCACGTAATTTAAATTATTGGTGTTGATGGTTAATACCGGGCTCAACGAAAACGACGAAATCCACTTCTCATAAAGGTCATTTAGCTGCTCCAGATATTCAGAGGTGATCGATTGTTCAAAATCCCGGCCGCGATTGGCGATTTGACGCTCCAGCGTTTCCAAGGAAGCCTGCAGGTAAACGACCAGGTGAGGCGGCTTGAGCAGCGTGACCGTTGTTTCATAGATATCCTGGTACGTTTTCCAATCCCGTTCGCTCATCGCCCCCTGCAAATAAAGATTTTGGGCAAAAATTTGCGCATCTTCATACACGCTGCGGTCCTGAATGATCGAGTTGTTGCGCTGCAGCAACTGGTAATGCTGTTTTAAGCGTCGAGAAAGGAAAAAAATTTGAGAATGAAAGCTCCAGCGGTCCATATCCTGATAAAAATCGATCAAATACGGATTTTCGGCAACCGCTTCGTAAACCGGATCCCACCCCAGTTTTTTGGATAGCAGCTCAACCAGTGTGGATTTGCCAACGCCGATATTGCCGGCAATGGTGATGAAGTAATGAGAGTTATTCAAAAGTAGATCTTCCTTTTTCTATTCCATTTTTGATTTTGGCTTTATAAGAATTCTCTCCTAGATCGTCGCCCCGATACTCCTGGTGTGGCAAAATTGATCCTATTATGATTGAGGAGAAATTAAAAATGCTTCGAATTTTTCGAAATTTTGTCCTGTTGAGCATGATTATACTTGTTTTTGCTGCCTGTTCCGGTGGTCAAACTGAAAATGAATCGGACCCGGAAACGGCCGTGGTTGAAGAAACAGAAAGCCCACAAACGGTTGACCCCGAGCCTGAGCCAGCCGACGTGCCGGAAGAATCGGCCGATCCCACAATCGAAGAAAGCGTGGCGAATGAGGACGCCGGGGTTCAAGAAGAAAGTGAATCTGATCCGGCGCCCGTTACGGAGCAGAATCGGGAATTTGTAGAGGGGAGCTGCCCATTTACCATTCCGGTTGATGCGGACGTTACCTGCGGCACGGTTGAGGTTCCCCAAAATCGTCAAAATCCGGCTGATGGCGGCACGGTTTCACTTGCCGTGGCGATTTTTAGTTCTTCAACGGCCGAACCAGCCGCTGATCCGGTCGTTTATCTTGCCGGTGGACCAGGTGGGTTTGCCTTAGAGTTAATTGAATTTACCTTTGAAGACTCGATTCAGCCGTATCTGGCCGATCGCGATTATGTGATTTTTGATCAGCGGGGAACCGGTTATTCCGAACCGTCCCTCGTTTGTAGCGAAACCTTTGAGCTGGACCTCGATTTACTCGATGACGATCTGGAAGACGGCCGGTACAACGAATTATATCTTGACGCATTAGGTGAGTGCCGTCAGCGCCTGTTGGACAACGGCGTTGATTTATCAGCTTACAACAGTGCTGAAAATGCGGCCGACGTGGAAGATTTGCGTCAAGCGTTGGGGTATGACAGCTGGAATTTGCTTGGTGTCTCATACGGCACCCGTTTGGCCCAAACGGTCATGCGAGACTTTCCCCAAGGTGTGCGGAGCGTCATCCTCGATTCTCCATATCCGCTGGAGGCTGATTTGCAGGAAGCGATACCTGGTCACATGACGCGCGGTTTTCGGGTCTTTTTTGACGGTTGTGCGGCCGATCCGGCGTGCGCCGCCGCCTATCCGGATTTAGAGGGCACGTTTTACTCGCTGGTCGACACGCTAAACGAAAATCCAATTGAATTTCCGATCATTTACTTCTTCACGGGCGAGGAATATGACGTCATCTTTAATGGCGATGATTTAATCGACATCCTCTTTCAATCGCTCTACTCTAACGAAATATTCCCTCTGCTGCCCCGAGTCATTACCGAAGTGGATGAGGGTGAATATGAAACGTTGAGCCTGCTGTTTACTACCTTTTTGATTAACGGTGAGTTTATTTCAACCGGGATGTATCGGTCAGTCCAATGTCATGAAGAACTCGCTTTTAGCGATCTGGCGGCCGTGGAGTCCGCTTCACTGGCTAATGACCAGCTGGCGGATTACTTCTCTGATTGGGAGCTGGCGTATGACGCTTGTGATCTTTGGCAAAACGGATCGGCCGACCCGATTGAAAATCAGCCGGTAGCCAGCGATATTCCGACGCTGGTGCTAACTGGTGAATACGATCCGATTACCCCGCCATCCTGGGGTGATGACGTTGCCGACAATTTGACCAATGAAATTTTGATTTCATTCCCCGGAATTGGGCATGGTGCAACCTCATCGGCCGACTGCCCCCTCAATATTTCACTCGCTTTTCTAAATGATCCGGCCGGGTCGATTGATGAAAGTTGTGTCTCTACCATGGAGCCACCACCTTTTGATGCCCCTCCGTTGCCCGGGGAAGTGGTTGAAGCAGAAGAGATTGTCCTTGTGCCCTTTGAAGTGGAAGTGGGGCCGGGCACAACGATTGCCGGCAGCTATCCGGATGGATGGGATGAGTCCAGCCCAGGCATCTACTTACGCGGCCGCGATGTTCTGGATCAGGCCGGCATTATTTTCCAGGCGTTTCCTCCCGGTTCCTTTTCCGGAGAGGAACTGGCTGGATTATTTACCGATCAGCTTTCGGCCGATTCACCCGATGATCCGGAGGTTTATCTCGACAGCCAATCTCGCTCCTGGGACGTGTACCAATCGAAGGTGCAAACAGCCCCACTTTTTATTGGGGTAACGACAGATGATGATGGCAATTTGCTGGCGGTGGTGTTTATCATGAATTCTGGAGAAGAGGAAGAATTGCGGGGCACCGTATTTGAACCGGTTATGGATGCCTTAATTTTGCAATAATGAAGAAAAATGACAAATTTTGTAAAGATTAAATATTGACAAATAGGAGCTTTGTGCTAGGCTATTGGTACATAGGCTCCCCCCCGAGGTGGTAGGTTCAACGCCCGTTGCGCCTCCACCTCACTTTTTTTTATAATCCCTCCAAAAAACCAGCAGGCAAATTTATTTTGATGGACAATACTTACTTTATTGAATATGGACGTGCCGCCTATATGACCGGGTTGCCTCACCGGGTACGTCAACCCCAGCGGCCGGGGCCACACCCAACCGTTGTTCTCATTCACGGCCGTCACGGCAACGAGGATGTCACCTGGGTTTTTTCCCGTACTTTTCCTTCCGATTGGCTGGTTGTAGCCCCGCGAGCCATTGAATTTGATCCGGAAACGCCTCAAAGTGGAGACGGCTGGTCGTGGCTGCCCGCAGAAACCAAGTTATGGCCCCACTTCGACCAGTTTGATGGAGCCGTAACCGCTTTGTCCGATTTTACGCTGGCGTTACCCGACGCGTATCAGGCTGACCCACAGGCGATTTTTTATCTGGGATTTAGCCAGGGGGCGGCGGCCGCCATCGCCACCGCGGCGGAACATCCCGACCTGGTCAGCGGGATTGCCGCGCTGGTAGGGTTTGCCCCAACGCTGTCTTCGGCCATGATTTCTCAAAAACCGCTGCAGGGGCTGCCGATATACATGGCCACGGGTGTTCGGGACAACGAAGTGCCCCTCGATGTGGCCCAAACCAGCCGGGATGCTCTGCTGGAAGCCGGAGCTGACCTTGAGTACAACGAATATCAATCCGGCCACAAGTTGAACAGTCAGGGGCTGCGGGATTTATCCGCCTGGTGGCAGGCGCGCGCGGCCGAAATTAAGTGATGACCACCGTTTATATCCACGCCCCAGCCGCAGAACACGATTTTCCGAATCACCCGGAAAACGCCGAGCGTGGACCGGCCGTGTGGTCACTTTTAGAAGAACAAGGTCTTTTCACCGACTTGCTCATAAAAACGCCGCAGCCGGCCGATGCCGCCCTATTACGGGCGGTTCATACTTCGGAGATGCTCCATTATATGGAAGAGGTTTGCTTGCGCGGTGGGGGGCGAATCGATCAGGATACCTACGCCACTGAATTCTCTTATAATCTGGCCCGCATCGCGGCCGGGGCGGTTTGCCAGGGGGTTGAATTAATTGTAAAGGGTACGGCCGACAACGGATATGTTTTTGTTCGACCGCCCGGTCATCACGCCGAGATTAGGCGGCCGGGCGGTTTTTGCCTGATAAACAACATTGCGGTTGGCGCTCGATACGCTCAGCACATATTGGGATTCGAACGGGTCGCGATCATTGATTTTGACGTCCATCATGGGAACGGAACTCAAGATATTTTTTATGACGATCCATCGGTGTTGTTTATCTCCTCACATCAATACACCCCGTATTTTTATCCGGGAACCGGGGGCTTAAACGAAACCGGTGTTGGTGACGGTTCGGGGTCAACCATGAATTTGCCGCTTCCGGCCGGAGTTGGTGATCAAGGGTTTAAACTGCTGTATGATCAGCTGGTTGGGCCAAAACTTGAACAATTTAAACCGGATTTGCTCCTGGTTTCGGCCGGTTTTGACGCCCACTGGGTAGATCCTCTGGCTCAGCTTGAGTTGAGTTTAACCGGATATGGGGAGTTGTGCCGCCAAATTATCACCTGGAGCCAGCAGCTTTGCGATGGAAAAATCTTATTTGTTCAGGAGGGAGGATACGTCCTGGAGGCGCTGTCTCACGGGGTATTAAATACCGTTTTGGCGCTGCTTGGTCGGGATCGTTTGATCGATCCACTAGGACCCTCATCGGGGAGTGAGCCTGAACTGGAGCGGACTATGACTGCAGTACGGGGTCTTCACTTGATCTAAACGGCGAAAGTTTGCATAATTAGTTGACAATAACTAAAGATTTGCACACCAACGTTCATTGGTACTGTTTAGGACTCCTGCAGAAGGTCAACAATTAAAAATAATGTGCTGTATTTATTGTCGTTGACCGTCTCAGCAAATTGTCCAAGAAAGAAAGAGGTCCTGTGTCACAGGTTGATATTTACGAATACATTGAATTGATTTCTACCTTAATTGAGGAATCACATTACACGCAGGCTATCCTGCACTGCCGCAACATCTTATCCCAATACCCTCGACATATCGAAACGTATCATCAAATGGGACGGGCTTACCTGGAACAGGGACGGCCAACCGAAGCATCCGATATTTTTCGCCGTATCTTAAGCGCCGATCCGGATGATTTGATGGCTCATGTCGCCTTGGCTCAAATCGCTCAGGATGGCATGCTCGTTAATCAGGCGCTGTGGCACATCGACCGGGCTTATGAAATTGAACCCAACAACACCTTTATTGCCGATGAGCGGCTTAAAATATTGCGCGCTGAAGGTGTGCAGACGATGACCCATGAAGGGACTCCCGTTCGCGGCGCCGTGCGAATGTTGATGCGAGGCGGACAATTTCAGCAGGCGATTTCACAGCTCATGCGCCTCCCGGTGGATGAGCCGCATCGTCAGGATGTCAAGCTGTTGCAGTTGGAAGCGCTGTGGCATTTGCAGCGGTATGATGAAGCCTGGGAGATCGCTCAACAAATCTTAGAGGATTTACCGTGGAGCATCGTGGCTAACGCCGTAGCGGCCGATGTGGCCAATAAAACCGGAAATGACCCGGCAGCTATCAAATATTACAAAAAGCTGCAGTCGTTAATTCTTCGCGATCAAGCCCATTTGGATATGGATTCCATCGTGGATCGAATTTTGTCGAATGTTCAAGATCGATTTGTGCCCACCCAATTTTGGGTTGAACAGCAGCAGGTGGCTGAAGATACTTATATTCCCGGTGGCGACCCCTGGGCGGATCAAGCAGACGAAGACACAACCGCTGCTGAAGAGACCGATGAAGCGTTTGATTGGATTTTGGAAAACGTCGAATCTGAGGCGGTCGATGAAGATGAGATGCTGTTGGATGGTGATCAACCTCTGCCACAGTCAGAATTATTGAGCCAGCTTGATAGTTGGCCAGATCAGGTAGAGGATTCTGAGGAATCCGCAGATGATGACGCTTCTGAATCCGCTTTGTTTGAAGAAGCGGCTGATTTTTCAGGTGATGAAACATTGCCCGGAATGGCGATAGAATCAACCGGGATAGATGCCCTAGCGGAAGCCGATGACCCTGATTTGGAAGATTGGCTTTTTGCCGATGACAGCAGTGTGGCGGAAGGGCTTGAGAAAGATGAAGAACCTTCTGGAGACACTTCGATGCCTGGGTGGCTGCGAGATGCGGTTGGATCTGAAGATGATTCCACTCAGGATGTTTCAGAGTGGCTCGGTGAGGGTGATGAAATTGAACATGGAGAAAAACCATCCTGGTTGGAAGAAAGCGAGGAAATCCTACAGGAGAGCGAGCCGGAATTTTCGGCTGCAGATTTATTTGATGAGATGTCGGATGAACTGCTCCAGGATTCTTCTGACATTCCCTTTCCCCCGGAATCCCTTGATTTAGGAGCGGCTTCACCTGAGGAAGAAATTGAAAAAAGTGGTTTGACGGATTTCTTTAGCGATCAGGTAGATGCCGATTTGTTTTCAGAAACCGATGAACCAATCGAAGAGAAAACCGGTTTAACCGATTTCTTCACTGATCAGGGAGACGCGGATTTATTTGCTGAGGCTGTTGAGCCATCTGATGAGAAGACCGGTTTGACTGACCTCTTCACCGACCACGCAGATGCAGATTTGTTTGCTGAAGCTTCAGCATCGGTTGAGGGTTTAACCCAATCTGATTTGCCTGATTGGCTCGGATCTGATGAAGAATCTGCGCAGCAGGAATCCGATGATGTTCTGGATGATATTTTTTCTCAGCTCCCAGCTGAAAGTGGTGCGGTTATCGACGATGGTGAACAAGCTGCTGAAGACGGAGAGATTCTTGATTGGCTAGGGGCCGTGCCGGTGCCAGAAGAAGGGGCTGATGATTTGACCGATCTGATTGGCGAGTCTGCTGATCTCAATGAATCGGATCACTCATCGCTTGAAGCACAAGATTCTGAAGACGGGCTGTCTTTGACTTCCTGGCTGGGGGCACTTGAAGAGGTTGCCGAGTCTGACGCCGATCAAATTCAAAGTGAGAGCTCGCTGGAAGAAACGCCGTCTGAATTTAATCTGGATCTGCCCGAAGAGGCTCCTGCCATGGAGCTCGGTGAAATTGCTGATTCACAGGAGATCCCCGATTTATTTGAAGAATCACTGTCGGGACTTGAACCTGAGTCTGGGATTTCTGACGAATTTGATCTCGCCTCGGCGATCGAGGGGTTGGGAGAGGATCAAGCTGATGATTCGATCGCGGCCGCCGAGATTCCCGATTGGTTATCACCCCCTCCCGATATGGCGGAGAGTGAAGATTCTGAAGGCGGCGCAGAAGAACTGGAAAAACTTTTTGCCCTGGATGATTCAGAGGCGAGCGGTAGCACCGGTGAAATGCTCGATTGGCTCGTTGAAGAAGAAGGTGAAGCGCTTCTTCCGTGGGAGGAAGCTGAATCGGCCGTTGAAGATTTAACTTTTCAGGCTGCCGCTGAAGAGGATCAACCGGCGGAAAGTGATGTTGAGTCGGCCGCGGCTGAAGTTGAAGAAGGTATCTTGGGTACCGATTCCCTTCCGGCCTGGCTGGTTAACACAGATCAAGCTGAGGAAGAAGACGATTCTCTACAGCTGCCGTCCGACATGGCAGAGGGTGCCGGAGGCGTTGAAGTTGAAGGCGACTCTGAAGAAGCGTTTTTCTCCTGGCTGGAAGAGCCGAGTGAGCCGATTGAAGTTACCGAACAGGCTGCGGAAGAAAATGATGAAGCTGAATGGCTTCCTGATTTGAGCGATGGCGATCTTACCGAGTCGATTCTTACTCAGGAAGTAACCGGTGATTCTGATGATGAATCTGATGAGAGCGGCAGCAGTTTGGGTTTAACCGGTTTGCTTGATTATTTGGGTGACAAAGAAGTAGGGGAATCAGAGCCGGATGAATCTTTAATTGCCGATGAGGATCAACCGCTGGGCTTAACCGCATTGCTCGATGATTTGGAAGGTGGATCGGGTGAGGAAGCAATCCAGGAAGCTGAGTTTTTGGATGAAGAAGATAAAGATGCCTTACCTCCGATCCCCGATTGGCTCTCTGATGTTGAATCACCGCTTGAAGATTCCGTTGAGGATGAAGATTTCGCTGACTTCCTGTCAGATATTAAAATGACCGGGGCGCTCAGTGAACTTGATGTTGATGAAGAAAAAGAATCAGAAGTGGTTGAAGCGCCCGTTGAACTGCCCTGGCTAACGTCAGACGAGGGCGAGCTTGACTTAAACCTTGACCAGGAAGATCCCTTCGAAGTTGAAGAAGAAGCTGAACCGGAAGAAGATGTTCCCGATTGGTTAGAAGTTGTCCAATCTACTGGCACAGACGATGAATCAACTGAGTCAGATGAAGAAGAAGATTTATCCTGGCTCTCCCTGTTGGGGGATGAGGCTGCGGAAGAAGAATTGGAAATGATGGAAATTCAGCCGTCATTTTTAGCTGACGCTGATGAGATGTCTGAGGACACCTTATCGGATGATGACGAAGAAGATGAATTTTCAAGTGGTGCTGCAATAAAGAATGAAGAAGTCGTGCCAGATTGGCTAGTGGACGCAGCCGTTTCAGACGATTTGAGCTTTATCGATCAAGAGAACGAAGAATTTAATCAATCGATCATCGACGCATTAGAGCAAGATGATGATGTTGAAGATGTAACAGGTGACACAGGTCAACCAATAGTTGAAGATGAAGAAGCTGATCAGCAATCATCGGAACAATCAGATCACACCGAACCTCTTCCGGCCGCCGAAACGCCGGAATCAGACGAAGAACCCCAGAATGAGGTGGTGCTTGCATCATCCAGCGCATCGCTGGAAAATGATGTAGATGTGGAGGAAGCAGTATCTATGAGTATGTCGAACGATTTAAATCCTGCAGATATGCCATTTTATCCAGACCTTGAAGCGGATTTGGCTTTTCTCGAAAAATTGGCCCGCGAATCTCTGGCCAAAGCTGAAACACCGGTCAGTTCGCCGACTCTGGTTGACGAGGTGCTTCCGACTGCTGAAGAAGACATTCCTGCTCCGGAACCTGTGGACGAGAGCGGTGACGAGACCCTGGCTGATGGGGACCCATTATCCTGGTTGGATCACATGGAGCCGGATGAAGAGGCAGATCCAATCGAAGAACACCCCACTTTGAGCTGGGATGCCACCCGGCCGCCGGACCACGATGCTCCCCTGGCCAGAGCTGATGATTTGGATGATGACTTTGTAACTTCAGCTGATGAGTTGTTCGAGGATTTAGGGAGTGATGAATGGCTTGAAGAAGCGACTCTCCTGGACACCCCGATCACCGTTGATGAACTCGAAGAGCTAGAAGAAAGTGAAGAGGGTGAGGAGCCGGCAAGATTGGCGGTAACGGCTGCCCTCGATGCGGACATCCTGGCAGAAGTGGAAGCTGAACTGGGGCTGGATACCGTCATCGATGATCTTGTTCCTGCAGCTGAGGGTGTTGAAGAATTAAGCATTGAAGAATTAATTGAAGCGGAAACAGAAGAGATCGCTGCTGAGGCTGATCTCCCTACAGTAGAGGTCGAAGCGCCGACCGCTGAGGAAACCAAAGCAGCCTCGGCCGATGATGATGAATTCCGCGTTTCTGACGAAGAAATCGCCCATGCGGCCGAGCACGGGATGGAGGTTGAGGGGCTTGACTTTGGCCTTTCTGACGATCCGGACGCTTTGCTGTCGTGGCTTGATTTGGACGGGGCAGAAGGTGAAGCGGTCATCGAGGCTGAAGACACTTTGGAAGTTGCG
>JAAUYD010076156.1_pt1 | contig 17444 bp, 13 predicted proteins | sample 7278101 | NCBI WGS metagenome assembly JAAUYD01 (sample SAMN14350128, study PRJNA611818) | marine sediment metagenome | isolation source: surface marine sediment (0.6m) | place: French Polynesia: Moorea | collected 2018-08 | reverse complement strand
CCTTGATCCAGCCTGCCCGGGTGGATATCCCTCGCAAAGAGCCTGTCTTGTAAATGACGCGATCCTTTTCTATCATTAAATGCCGATAAGGTGTAAAGGCATCGACAATCTTATCCAGTTCCACAGCCGACAACCGGTTCATCCGGGACAGGCCAGAGCCCTCAACAATTTGAGCTTCTTTCAAACCAATGATCTCATGAGCATATCGCCGCATCACGGCGACGCCTTTTTCCAGGGTTCCCGGTGGACCATGCACGACGGCACCAATGGCAATCAGTAACTGATTGGCTATGAAATTATTGGAATGCTTCAATAGTTTCTGAATGACCTGTTCCAAAGAAAAAGGTGACCGAAATCGCAACAAGAGACGATCTCTATCGGGGTTTACCCGGCCGATGGTCACACCACCGTGATTGTCAACGCCATTTTCCGTTAAAAAGTAGTTAAGCATATGACCGGCATATAACTCATTCTCATGGTGCTGGTGAGATAGGGTGATACGTCCCGATGACAGTCCGGAGGCTTTTACAAGGGGAAGCACATAATCAAGCATGGGTGTTTGGGGTTCGACACTGATAAAGCGTCCGGAACGATCTTTTTTAAATCGAATAGTGTTGAAATTGGCACACAGGGCACCATTGGGAGCATCGTAAGGCTGGTGGGTGGCCGAACGTCCTGGAATCTTGACGGGTTGGGAAAAATAATGGCCATCGGTCACAATGCCTTTAACGGCACCCAAATCCCGGGACAATAATTGGGCGAGATAGTCCCATACTTCGGAAATAAGCAAAGGGTCTCCGTACCCTCGGATTTTCAAGCGTCGGTCGGTGTCTGTATATAAGTCGGTGATAAAGCGGTGATCACCCCCCAGATAATGCAACACCACCAATGATGTCAGGATCTTTAATGTAGAAGCCGGTACTTTTTTTTTATTTTCATTGGCGCCAAACACGACCACTCCATTCGCGTCTTTCACAAGAAGGGCGTCTTTGGGGCCGATCAAGGACAATGGATTGGAATGGTATTTAGCCTTTAGATTCAATGGGTTGAGTAGTAGAAAAAAAAATACGGCGATACTAAGCAATAAAATCCGCGGCTTGGGCAGTTCACCCAAAACCGTTAGTATTTGCGATAATTTGAAATCAATGAGACCCATTTGACCAATCCTATGGTCCATCATTTACCGGGCGATGATATCGCACCCTCATGATACAGGCGATTCCAGGATTAACGTCACCGGACCGTCATTGACCAAAGAGACGGACATCATGGCTTGGAATTGTCCGGTTGCCACCGGTATTTCCTGTTGTTCAACCTGCGAGACAAAATAATCATACAGGCGGCGGGCGGTTTCGGGCTGCGCCGCGCGAATGAAGGACGGACGTCTGCCTTTGCGGCAATCTCCCAATAGGGTGAACTGAGACACTGCCAGCAACGCCCCTCCGGTATCTTTCAAAGAGAGATTCATCTTACCTTGCTCGTCTTCAAATATGCGCAAATGAACAATTTTATTGGCCAGATAATCGGCATCTTTTTCACCGTCGTTTTTTTCAACCCCCAGTAAAACCAGTAACCCAGCATCAATTTTACCGGTGGTTTGCCCATCAACGGTGACCTGACTTTGGCTAACCCGTTGAACCACAGCGCGCATATATACCCTCCCTCCTTATCGAATAAGCATAACCCGAAGATCCATGACATTGGTTTGGGTGGGCCCGGTAATCAATAGATCACCAAGTGGTTTGAAAAAGTGATACGCATCGTCGGCATCCAAATACTCTCTGGGGCTCAGACCCAAGCGATACGCACGTTTCACGGTTTCATGGTCGACTGCTGCACCGGCAGCATCGGTGGGGCCATCCGTTCCGTCGGTACCCGCGCTCAGAATCACGGTATGTTTGCATCCTTCCAGCATCGTGGCAGCATACAGCGCAAAGGCCTGGTTGCGGCCGCCCTTCCCTTTTCCGGTGACCTGGACGGTGGTTTCACCTCCCGAAAGGATACATGCCGGTGGTTTGACAGGATTCCCTGTTTTTAGGACCTCTTTGGCGATGGCGGTATGAATCCCGGCGGCCTGATAGGTGTCCCCATCCACCATTGAGGAAAGGATCACAGGGTTATATCCTTTGGCTTTCGCCACCAATCGGGCGGCGGCCAGCGCTTGGCTGTTGGAACCAATGATTTGATTATAAGACCGCTTGAAAATGGGGTCACCTGGTTTAGGCGTTTCGTCCAAACATCCTTTCAGGCCATTCTGGATCCTTTTTCGGACCGCTTCAGGAATCTTCCCTTCAATCCCGTATTTTGCAATGATCTCATGACATGTGTTAAATGTGCTTGTATCAGGCACGGTGGGTCCGGACGCGATCACATCCAAATCATCCCCCACCACATCAGATAATATCAAGCTGACGACGGTCGCCGGTGATGCCACCCTTGTCAGCCGACCCCCTTTGATTTGTGACAAATGTTTCCTTATTGCATTGATTTCATGAATGGTCGCCCCGCAGGATATCAGCGCATGCGTGATATTCTTTTTATCTTCAAGAGTAATATCATCAGCCGGAAGGGTTAAAAGGGCGGATCCGCCGCCGGATAGAAGGGCCACGATCAAATCATTTTTTCCTGCTTTCGAGGCCAGAAATAAGATATGCTTGGCACCATCGACCCCACTTTTGTTGGGTAGGGGGTGACCTGCCGGTACCTGAGCGATCGTTTTCAAACGGGATTCATGACCGCTTTTAATATTTATCAAACCCGACCCGATACGATCTTCCAAAAGCGTTTCCATTGCCGCAGCCATAGGTGCGGTGGCCTTTCCGGCGCCAACGACATATACATGTTCGATTTCAGACAGATTATATTGCCGGGTGCCGATTGAAAACAGGTCTCCCTCCCGATGACAGTATTTTAATACGGCTGCTTCAGGATCGACCGCAGCCAGTCCAGCCTCGAATATCGCCTTTGCATCTTTGTGCATATGGCCCAAAAGGGTTGATGCATTTGAAGCGGAGGTTTTCGTTTTCATGCAAAAGAGAGTAGACGATCAATTGAAAATTGACAACCCATGTTCACACCATAACACCTTAACTGGTATGGTATTATGAGAATGCATGCGCTCTATTTTAACTATTCGACTCCTGAAACCGGCCATCTTTGTCCCACCATTGGATAATAGCGCCATGGCGGGGAAAGGTGGTACCCGACCCATCTTCGATTCGGCGTATCCAATCGCCAAGTCCCGAAGCGTGATGAATAATCAAAGGTGTGCTGTGGGAGGGTAGAATATCAGACCCCAAATCGTATTTTTTAATCACTTTTTCAATACCAGCCATAATCTTGGGCGTATCCCAGGGCGTCGGGTGAATCCAGCCGTGATTACAGCCATCTTTACGCGAATAGGCCCACTGAAAGGGGAACAATTGTTTAAGATGACGCATGAGGTTTATTGCTTTGAGATTGATATCTAAGGAAATGCCTTTGTTAAGATTATTTAAAATCCGATCGTCAAACGACTCAAACCCGACGGAAACACAGACGATACGCATTCGCATGGGTCGGGCCATTTTCAATACTTCCCTCAAATATGATTCCCCTTTCAGAAGATAATCCGCCCGCGTGGTCAAGTTGATCTGGGAAATCATGAGCCGCTCACTCTCAATATCTTTAAGTAATTTGGGCAAAGCGGGAAAGGGGTTTTCATTAATCAGTTCAAATGGAATTTTACGTCCCTGTCCATCCTCGGGAAGTCCCTTGATCTGGTTCAATACATCGCCATACTCCAGACGGCCACAATACCCTTTATCCACCGCCACATCACAGAAGCTGCACCCGGTAAGCGCCATGGATAATTCGGGATAGTCCGGCATAAAAGCTGGCGGCGAAAGAGTAACAACGCGTTTTTTACCGGCATATGGGCATCCGATCTGCTGAAGCACCTGAGCCGTGGCAATAGGATGGGGAATCAACTCGGAAGATCCGATTCGATATAAGCCACCCCAATTCACCAGGTTTAACTGCGAGGACTGCCACTTTTTCGAGGGATTGCATAAAAGCCGGTTTTTTTTAACCAAGTGTAAACCGGGAAGTTTCTGGGAATCTGCTTGGTTTTGATTATTCAATAGCGGAATGACCTGTTCGGCAGGCCCCTGAAGGGCATAATCAAAATGGGAATGATACCCATGAAACCGATAGTGGTACTGCTCATGATCCACTTCGCCGAAGAAATCAACCCCAGCCTGAGGTCCTGCTAAAATGGTCAAAGCTCCTTGGGACCGCAGCTCTTTGGCCAACACAAACAGATCATCCCGACCACTCAAGGTTGAAAAACCGACCAAGGGCTGTCGGCCCGCGAAATGATCATCGATGTATCTTTTAAGCAGCTTTAGGTCATCGGAGCGTGTCACCCCGACGACGATACATCGCATATTGCCCCATTTTTCAATGATAGCAGCGGCCATCTGTGGCCCCAAGACACCGTAAAACTCATTTTCAAAATAGCTCGTGATAATGATCATTTGATTTGCGTTCATGAAAACCCTGTTTCTTGTTGCATATCGCCTAGAATCGGATTTTTGTTAACAAGCAATTGTTATTAACAAAACAAAAAATTTCAATACAAATAGGATACTTTATACAGGGTGATAACAGAGAGAGGCGTGCAAAATGTAGTTAAAAAGTTGGGTCGGATAGATTTCTCATAAAAAAAGGCGATGGGATCAATTCATTCCCACCGCCTAATGTTGTTGATAATATTTAGCTACTTTTTCATTTTTCTTCCCACCAAAGATGTCCCCAGCAGACCAACTCCCATAAGAAGCATGGTCGCCGGCTCCGGCACAGGTGCGGGATCCGAGGGGCCAGGGTTATCCGTAATCACATCATTTCTGAAAATATCAAGGGTTGCCACAAAACGCTGATCACCAATTCTTCCGCTGACTCTGGAACCCTCGACGAATTGATCAAAAGCTGCTGCTACAAATTGATTGCCTTGGTACAATTCCCATTGATCTTGATCTTTCCAATCATTATATGCCGAACGCCATCCTCGCGATCTCCCCGCTGCATCTTTTTGATATGCCTTCGCCGCTTTTTTCAATGCTTTGTTGGCCCGCTTGTTAACCCACTTGTCAAATTTCTGGGTGGTAGCGACCCCCCATGTGGGAGAACTGGTATTCAATCCCAAGTCGGTGATGTCAATTCCACCCGAATCACCTATAGAGGCATTCCTCAATTTACCGCCTTTTATTAGATCACCATCAACAAACTGGGAATCGGAGCCATTTTCAACAAGGTAAAAATCCCCATTGATCAGATTATGCCACCCTAAAGTGAGCTCAATACGTGCAGCGAGTGCACTTGAAGAAAATAAAAAAAGGAACATGAATAAGGTCGTTCCAATCATTGTTACATTTTTCTTGAGCATTTTTCTCTCCTCCTGGAAGATTATATAAGGGCAGTTGCGATAACAATATAGCAATAATAATGCCAACCCTTTTTAATTATATATATACTTGTTATTTCTATATTTTTTATCAATGGTAGCCTGAGCTTCAAATTAATTGAGAATGCAAACTTGTTTACCGAATACCATAAAAGTATAACCTTTTTTTCACAAATGGCTTGACCTCATCGATTGACCACATAAGAACCCAACCTTAGAATCAATGTCGCATCTAAATAATCCGAATACGTCTGGATCAAATGACTGATAATGGATTCATAGAAAATGTTTTTTTTCACCCTTTGACTTAAGTCAATGGCCATTTAGCAAAAGCGCATTATAAAAAAATCAAATTCAGCAGCTTGTGTTGCCAATTTGAATGGGCGCCGGGTTCGTCAAAAGCAGCACGATATGAACATGACCCAAAAACAGGAGACCGAATATGTTTTGTTTTCAATGTGAGCAAACGGCTAAAGGTGAAGGGTGTACCATCAGTGGTGTATGCGGTAAAACACCGGAAGTCGCAGCACTTCAGGACCTTCTAATTCATGCCCAAAAAGGGCTTTCACTCGTGGCGTCGGAAGGACGAAAAGCCGATGTGATCGATTCGGAAGTCGACCGATTTACCAACCAGGCCATTTTCACGACCCTGACCAACGTCGATTTTGATCCGGACCGCTTGGTCCAATTTATCAATGAGTCGGTCCGCTTAAGAGAGTCACTCAAGGAGAAAGTAAAAGCGGCTGGCGGAAACACCGATTTCTCCGAAGATGCGGCGCGTTTTACCCCGGCATCAAATCTTGATCAAATGGTGGCCCAGGGTGAAAAAGTGGCCATCAATGCCGATCCAGACTTTAACACGGATCTTCGAGGCCTCCGGGAATTACTGATCTATGGCATCAAAGGAACGGCCGCATATGCTGACCATGCCCGAATACTGGGTAACGAAGACGATCAGATATATGCGTTTATCCACGATGCCTTGGCGGCCACCTTAAATCCCGATATGTCGGTCGATGATTACGTCGGTTTGGTTCTAAAATGTGGTGAGATAAACCTGCTTGCCATGGAACTGCTAGACAAGGGTAATACCGATACATACGGCCATCCGGTACCCACCAAAGTGCCGTTGGGAGCCAAAGCCGGTAAAGCGATTCTCGTGTCCGGCCACGATTTAAAGGATCTGGGGATACTTTTAGAGCAGACCGAAGGAAAAGGTATCAATATCTACACGCACGGCGAAATGCTTCCCTGCCATGGATATCCCGAATTGAAAAAATACGATCACTTTTACGGCCACTATGGTACCGCATGGCAGAATCAGAAAAAAGAATTCGATGCCTTTCCGGGTGCGATTCTCATGACCACCAATTGCATTCAGAATCCGAAAGACAGTTATAAAGCCAATATCTTTACGACGGGTTTGGTGGGATGGCCGGGGGTCACCCATATTTCCGGCAAGGATTTTACCCCGGTCATTGAAAAGGCACTTGAGTTACCTGGATTTACCGAAAACACACCCGGCAAGGAAGTGATGACCGGGTTCGCTCGAAATGCTGTCTTGGGTGTTGCCCCAGAGGTCATCGATGCAGTGAAAAACAAAGCCATTCGCCACTTTTTCCTCGTCGGAGGTTGCGATGGTGCCAAGCCTGGCAGAGATTACTATACCCGATTTGTAGAGCAAGTTCCTGAAGATTGTGTGGTACTCACCCTCGCCTGTGGAAAATTTCGCTTCTTCGATAAGGATTTGGGCGATATTGGGGGCATCCCCCGCCTTTTAGATGTGGGCCAATGTAATGACGCCTATTCGGCCATTAAAATCGCATCAGCCTTGGCCGATGCATTCGATTGTGGCGTTAACGACTTGCCGCTTTCCATGATTCTCTCCTGGTACGAACAAAAAGCGTGCTCGATTCTGTTATCCCTGCTCTATTTGGGGATTAAAGATATCCGCCTGGGACCCAGTCTTCCCGCTTTCGTAACGCCCAATGTCCTTGACGTGCTGGTGAAGAACTTCAATATTATGCCCATCGGCACCCCGGAGGATGATTTAAAAACAATCCTCGGATAAAGAGAGGATAGGAGACCAGTGAGAATTGGATAGAAATGATGGGCGGGATCCACCCGCCCATCGACTCCCATCCATTTAAGGTAATCAAGGAGCTTTCAAATGAAATGCCCGGGTCAGGACACCCAGTATTGGGATCAGGAGGCGATATTCGAGGCCAAATGCCCTGAATGTGACCATGTGGTGGAGTTCTTCAAAGATGACACCACTCGAAAATGTGATGAATGCGGTCATCGCTTCGTCAATCCAAAAATGGATTTTGGATGTGCGGCCTACTGTCAGTACGCCGACCAATGCGTCGGCAACCTGCCGCCGGAATTGTTGGCCGAAAAGGAAGATCTCCTAAAAGACCGGGTAGCGGTCGAGATGAAACGTTTTTTTAAAACCGATTTTAAAAGCATCGGCCATGCAATTCGCGTGGCCCGCCATGCCGAACGCATCGGTAAAGCCGAAGGTGCCAACATTGCCGTTGTATTATCGGCCGCCTATTTGAATGATATCGACAGGCAGACGATTAACAGCGGCAATGAAGGTGCTTCAAACCGGGTTCAAGAGGTAGAAAGCACTACAAACGCCAGGACACTTCTTGAAAAATTAGGCGCGCCGGAGGATCTGATCACCGAAGTGTGCGACCTTATCTCCCAATCGGATCAACAGGGTAAAAGCGATACGCTAAATTTCAAGGTTCTTAACGATGCCAGAACTATCGAAAATCTCGATGAAAAACGCCAAACCGATGATATAAACAATGAATTCTTGATGAAAATTATTGATGAAAACATTTTAACAAAAGCAGGTAAGGCCGAAGCACAAAGGATATTTCTTGAAAAATCGCCGGCCTGAAATGGAGAATACGACCATGAAAGTAACCAGAAAGATTATAGAAATCGATGACGCCTTGTGTGACGGTTGCGGAAATTGTGTTGTCGGTTGCGCCGAGGGAGCCTTAGAAATCATCGATGGTAAGGCACGGGTTGTGGCCGATAAATTCTGTGACGGGTTAGGCGCCTGTATCGGTGAATGCCCTACGGGCGCACTCACCATTATTGAAAGAGAAGCCGATGAATTCGATGAGGCGGCGGTGGAAGCACATTTGGCGAATCAAGCGAAAAAAACATCGGAAACAACCGCCAAACAGGGAGGATGTCCTTCATCAAAGGTTGAAAGCTTTAGTACCGTATCACCCTGCCAATGTGCCAACGAAGCGGTCGCGTTCGGTAAAACGATATCTTCCAAACAAGGCCAACAGCAGCATTCTGACCAACCCTCGGCACTTTCCCACTGGCCGGTCCAGATTCGTTTGGTACCGCCCAATGCCCCCTTTTTAAAAGGAGCCAGCCTGCTGGTTATTGCTGACTGCGCCCCCCTGGCCTATCCCAATTTGCACCGGGATTATCTGAATGGAAAGGCAGTCGTGATGGGTTGCCCCAAGTTTGATGAAGTGGACGCCTACATTGAAAAGTTCGCACAGATCGCCACCCAATCCGGCGTGAAGGATATCACCACAATGATTATGGAGGTTCCTTGTTGTTCCGGATTACCGATGCTCGTTAAAAAGGGGTTGCAAAAAGCAGGCAAATCAATACCCATGCAAGAAGTGGTGATCAGCACACGAGGACAGGTTTTACAACAACGCAAGGTGGCTTAGCTACAACTACCGTTCACGCCCCCTATCTGAAACCGGCTGGCCGGCGGTTCCCAAGCGGGCCAGCCTCTGATAATGCTTATCATTTAAAATCTCGGCAAAGCGGGCACCCCCGGTACTTTTCTTTTTATAGATGGCGATACACTCTGCCACGATATCGAGCACTTCATCTTCGGAAAAAATACCCGGAAGCTCTTTGGCCAGTTGTGGATGCCGGCCTAATTTTCCGCCGATAAGCACCCGGTAACCGATGGCACCCCTTACAAGTGTGCCTGTCGGGCAAACCTCGATACATTGACCACAAGCCACACACCGGCCCATATCAATAACCGGACGGTCTTCCAGTGCTGTCATCGCAACGGCTTGTTCCCGGCATATATCGATACAGGCATTGCATTCGGAACATTTCTCGTTGGTAAGCTCAGGAAAAACAGCAGCGATGATCCCTATGTCTCTTATCTGGGGTTGCGAGCAGGCATTGGGACAATCGGCCACGGAAACTCGAAATTCATGATGAAATTTTAAACCACCGGTGACCGTTTTTTTTAAAAACCCAAGTATATCCGCTTTTTTAAAGAGGGTTTCGATTCTTTCGATTAATCCAGCAGCATCAATGATTCCATTGGGACAACCCGATGAACCAAAACATCGGTCAACTTGAAATCCCTTAATATCGTGATTTTTTCTACGCAGAAACCGGTTTTGGGTCTTTTTCACCTCTTTCAGGGTGATATTATCCTTTCCCTCCTGGGCGGCCTCTTTTTCAACCCGCAGACGCACTCTTTTTCTAACGAAAAGCGGCACTTTTTTTACAGCATTCTCAGCCTCTTTTGACCATTCCATATTTTAATCCAATTTTTTTATATGATAGTAAAACGGCCCTGTAAGTAATGCAAGACGGTCGTGGGTTTACTTGTTTTCTTTAGCGCATCTATGGCTTGACTTCTTGACAGACGCTGTGTCTATTCTTATGATGCAAACGACCTTGTGAACATGATGGCAATTTGTTTGTTTCAGAAAGCTTGTATTTTAAAGGAATTGTTCTATCCATCCAAATGGATGAATCGATATATTTATAACCTTCTAGAATTCGAGAAATTCTGATTCAGACGATCGCATCATTTGCCAAATGCCTCATCTGCATACGACCACTTCGCACCTTTCTTACCATTAACCTGTTAGGAGCGATCTCATGTATAAAGCATTATTCATCCTTTTCATTATGATAATCAATGGTTTCTCGTTTGTCTGCCCGCCACCATCCATGGGAAACAAGTCCATCACGCAACCATTAAGTATCGAACAAGCCGTGTCCATTGCTTTATCCAACAATCCCATGATCAACATGGCCCAGGCCCGCATGAGCGCCGCATCATACCGGATCGACCAGGCCGCTTCAATGTTATGGCCCCAGGTGGATTTAAACGGAAGTGCTCAGAGAACCAACAACCCGATGTGGGCATTTGGGACCAAACTGAACCAGGGAGCCATCGAGTCTACTGACTTTGTTCCCGACCAATTAAATGCCCCCGACCCAATCAATAATTTTGGTGGTGATATTTCGCTGGGCTGGACGCTTTACCAGGGTGGACAAAAGCGAATTGAACGCAGGCAAGCACATACCGCCAGGGACATGGCCCTACTCAACCTGGCCCGAACCCGTCAAGAGATCATTTCCCAAACGGCCATCGCGTATGCGGGCCTGCTCCTTGCCCAGGAAAATTTGGCTGTTAGCGTTCAAACTTTAAAAACAGCGGAAACCAACCTCAAGTTGGTTGAATCTGTATTTAAAGCCGGGGTATCAATCAGAAGCGATGTTCTACGGGCCAGAGTGCGAATCGCCGAATTAACCCAAATGAGAACCGATGCCGCAACAAAAGTAGAGACCGCCTGGGCCCATCTTAATACTGTTTTAGGCACAATGACCCATGACCGCTATCTTTTAACCAGCAGTCTGGTGGCAGAACGCAAATTGGATGATGCCCTCTCGGTATGGATAAACAGCGCTATCAACCACCGCCCGGATTTAAAAGAAATACGTCTACAGAAACAAATTGCCGCTCAAAATGTTAAAAAAGCACATGGGGCCCATCTACCTCATGTCAAAATCACTGGAAAGTATGAAATCAATACCTAAGATTTTGACGATACCGCCGACAATTACACCTTGTCGGCCGGTGTGCGTCTCAATTTGTTTTCGGGCATGCGTCTGAGTGCCGCTGAATCTGAAGCCCGAGCCCTTTTGGCGGCCGTACGGGCCAGGGAATACCAGGCCATTCTCGGTATTCGTCTCGAAACGGAGAACGCCTTTCAACAGGCCAAAAGTGCTCTAACGAGTATTGGTGTTTCCAAGGTGGCCGTGGTACAGGCAACGGAGACCCTTCGAATTATCTCCAATCGATATAAAAATGGTTTGGTCACGATCGTGGCCCTGTTGGATGCCGAAGTTGCCCTTCAACAGGCGAAAATGAATCATTTTAGCCGTCTCCACGATTTCAAGGTCGCCATGGTTCGTCTCATGCTTTCAGCCGGAACCATTGAAAACCAGGTCTCATTTTTATTGTAACGTAAAACGACTGCTTGTCTCCTAATCTTTCACAAGGTCAAAACCATCTGTGGAGTCCGTATGCGAAAACAAGGTCTTTATATTGTTGGGTGTGTAACAACCCTGTTTTTTCTGATCGCCTGCAACGATAAGATAGAACCGGGTACAACCGAGTCCCTATCTACCGGTTTGGTGCGAACAGCTGTGGAAACGGTTAGGGTGACAGACCAACCGTTTAATTACACGGCAGTCGGATCCGTAGAGGCCCGCACCAGCAGTACTATTTCTAGCAAAATAATGGGCATTATCCGTGCGATTCATGTGAGCGAAGGGGATCAAATCAATAGGGATGATCTACTTTTAACCATCGATGATCGCCAGGTATCCGCAGGGCTGGATCGTGCCAAAGCGGGGCTTGCGGAAGCCAAACGTGGCCTTGAGGCGGCCCGTGCCGCCCGAGAAGTGGCGAAAGCAGACGCTTCTTTGGCCGAAGCGACTTTTAAAAGATATCGGCGACTTCGTGATGACGAATCCGTCAGCCAGCAAGAATTTGAAGAGGTTCGAGCACGATACGAAAAAGCCACGAGCGGTCTGTCCCAGGCGAAAGCAATGGTAGCGGCTGCGACACAGCGTATCAACCAGGCCCAAGCAGCTGTTACATCGGCTGTAATTGGTACAAAAGATATTGAAGTCCGCGCCCCATATGATGGTGTCGTCACCGCAAAGATGGCTGAAATCGGTGATCTGGCCTCACCGGGAATGCCGTTGCTGACGGTAGAGGAAGAGAAAGCCTTCCAGGTTAAACTGATCCTTCCGGAAGGTTACATTCGAAACATTTCAACCGGTCAACCGCTGATTGTCATCATTCCCGCCCTCGGCGATCTATCCCTCGAGGGAAAGGTTCAGGCTGTTTCTCCCACAGCGGATCAGCGCACCCGGTCGTTTCATGTCAAAGTATTTTTACCGGATCACCCCAACATCCGGTCAGGAATGTTTGCAAGAGTAACCATTCCGGTAGGGCAGGCTCAGATGATCACCATTCAACGATCAGCATTGGTTGAAAGAGGCCAATTGACCGGTTTTTACTGGGTGGACAAGAAAAATATCGCCCATTTCAGGCTGCTTCGAATCGGACGCGTTTTAGGAGAACGTGTTGAAGTGGTCTCCGGATTGAGAGAGGGCGATCGTTACATCGTCCACCCCGATAAGAATGTCGTAAACGGTGTTTCGGTGGAGGTTAACTCATGATCGCTGCCGACGCAGGACCAGCCGGAAAAATCGCACGGTTTTTTATCGATTCAAAACTGACCCCGCTGGTCATCATTGCTTCCATTCTATTGGGTATCGCTGCCGTGATCGCCCTTCCCAGGGAGGAAGAGCCCCAGATCATCGTACCGATGATTGATGTCTTTGTTCAAATGCCTGGGGCGAGTGCCAAGGAAGTCGAAGAACGGGTGACCCGGCCCATGGAAAAACTGCTATGGGAGATTCCAGGAGTGGAGTATGTCTACTCAACTTCCAGCCCGGGAATGAGCATGGCGGTCATCCGTTTCTATGTCGGACAGGATGAAGAAGAAGCAATTGTCCGATTACAGTCCAAATTGACGGCCAACTACGATCGTATCCCCCATCAGGTATCACCACCGCTCATTAAACCCCGATACATTGATGATGTGCCCATTTTAGCGCTTACCTTCTGGAGTGAAAATGAAGACCACTATACCCTGCGCCGGGTAGCTGCCGAAGTTGAAAATCGTATAAAACGTAAAAAAAATGTATCCATCACAACCCTCATTGGCGGTGATCCGCGTCAGTTGACGGTACGACTTGATCCGGCACGGTTGTCTGGTTTTAATTTAGATCCCCAAACAATTGCCCGCCGGCTGGCAGGTGCAAATCAGGCGTTAGACGCTGGTTCCTACCCGTCCCCAATAGGTGAAATCGTTGTTCACACGGGTAATTTCTTAACCGATATCGAAGATGTTCGACGGGTTGTAGTAGGCGCTCATGGTGGCCGGCCTGTTTATTTACAAGACGTTGCCGAAGTCATTGACGGGCCCGGTGAACCGAGCAATTACGTCTTTTTCGGTAATGGTCCGGCGGGCAAAGAAGAAGGGCTGGGTGTCACCTCATTTTCCAAACATCTCGCACCCGCCGTCACCTTAACCGTAGCCAAGCGGAAGGGCACCAACGCTGTAAGCGTGGCCGAAGAGGTGCTGGCGGCTGTAGAAGAAGCCAAAGGGATCATTGTTCCAGACAACATTCATTTGACCGTCACCCGTCACTATGGCGAAACGGCCAAAGAAAAATCTAACGAACTGCTCTATCATATGGGGATTGCGGTGGTGTCGGTTTCAATACTGATTCTACTGACCCTCGGTTTTCGTGAATCGGGTATCGTTGCATTGGCCATACCCGTAACCCTGGCGCTGACGCTGACAGTCTTTTATCTGTACGGTTACACGCTCAACCGTATCACGCTATTCGCTCTGATATTTTCTATCGGCATTCTTGTCGACGATGCCATTGTCGTGGTGGAAAACATTGTTAGGCATTTGCGTTTACCGGAAAATAGTGCGCGTTCACGATCGCAGGTAGCAGTGGAAGCGGTAGCCGAGGTTGGCAACCCCACTATTTTAGCCACCCTGACAGTCATAGCAGCAATATTGCCCATGGCCTTTGTGGGTGGCTTGATGGGCCCCTATATGCGCCCGATTCCCATCGGCGCATCAGCCGCGATGATTTTTTCCATGCTGGTGGCGTTTATCGTTACTCCTTGGGCCTCCATGCGGCTGTTACACCGTAACGCCACCAATACGGAAAATAATACGAAAACTGCCATAGAGACGGAAGGCTGGGATAAACGGCTTTACCGCAAAATGATGAATCCATTGATTCACAACGGATTCTGGAAGTGGTCTTTTTTAGTGCTCGTGGTGGTGTTGCTTGTTGCTTCATGTTTGCTGGTCCTTTTTGGATCGGTACGTGTTAAAATGTTACCGTTTGACAATAAGAGCGAATTCCAAATAATCATCGACATGCCCGAGTCGGCCACCTTGGAGGAGACCACCTCCGCAGCAATGGAGATGGGGCATTATATTAAAACGGTAAATGAGGTAACCGATTTTCAAATTTATGCCGGTACGGCCGGACCATTTAACTTCAACGGGCTCGTGCGACATTACGATTTACGACGGGGCTCATTCATGGCGGATATTCAAGTCAATTTAGCCGCCAAGCACCATCGCCGGGATCAAAGCCATGCCATCGCAAAAAGGGTACGACCGGCCTTGAAAGCGATTGCCGATAATTACAATGCCAGGGTCAAAGTAGCCGAAGTACCCCCAGGCCCACCGGTACTATCGACCCTTGTTGCGGAAGTGTATGGACCAGACTATGACCGCCAGCAGACGCTCGCCAAAAAAATCCGGACTATCTTTGAAGAGACCGAAGGTGTTGTGGATGTCGACTGGTATATGGAAGAAAACCGCCCCCGCTTCAAAATTGATGTGGATCAGGAGAAAGCGGCCCTACACGGAATCAGTGTGGCTCAGATCACCCGCACATTGCAGATGGCCCTTTCCGGTGAAAAAGTGGGACTGCTCCATCAACCCAAAGAAAAAGAGGATGTTCCCATTGTCCTTCAGTTGCCGTTGGCCTCCCGGGCCGGAATTGAACGTTTAAGCAGCATCAAAATAGGCGCACCCGATGGCAGTAAAATTCCGCTTTCTACTTTAACAAGGCACCGGCAAACCGATTCGGAGCGAAGCATATATCACAAGAATCTAATGCCGGTGGTTTATGTAACCGGAGATGTGGCCGGTGTCAAAGAGAGCCCGGTGTACGCTATTTTTGAAATGCAAAAAAAGGTGGCTGCTATTGAACTACCGGAAGGATATGAGATCAAGCAGCATACGGCCGACCTACCGGATAGCGACCAGCGATTTGCAATGAAATGGGATGGTGAATGGCATATCACCTATGAAGTGTTCAGAGATATGGGGATCGCATTTGCCGTGGTCATGGTTCTCATTTTTGTTTTGGTGGTCGGTTGGTTTCAATCGTTTAGCACACCCGTTACCATTATGGCTGCTATCCCTTTTACACTCATTGGCATATTACCGGCTCATTGGGCTATGGGGGCTTTTTTTACGGCCACATCCATGATAGGCTTTATTGCCGGTGCCGGAATTGTCGTGCGCAATTCCATCATCCTGGTTGACTTTATCGAATTGCGACTGGCAGAAGGCATGCCACTGGATGAAGCGGTTGTGGATGCCGGTGCCGTGCGTTTTCGCCCCATGATGCTGACCGCTGCTGCCGTAGTGGTAGGTGCTTCAGTGATATTGTTCGATCCGATCTTTCAGGGGTTGGCGATTTCACTGATGGCAGGCGAAGTCGCATCGCTTTTTTTCTCACGAATGACGGTACCCATTCTTTACTATATGGATAAACGTTGGGAATCCGGGCATGAAAAGAATAAATCCAAAATTTCTAGTAGGACAGCGACCGCATAAATAGGCCATCATGCTAAAAAATGAAGCTGAGGTAGTCGCACATATTCGAGATTGGCTGAAAAATTACTGTAAATCGTCTAGGATGTCCGGTTTTGTCGTGGGCGTCTCCGGAGGCGTCGATTCGGCTGTAACGTCGACTCTATGTGCCCAAACCGGTTGTGAGGTATGGGCCCTTAATCTTCCGATTTACCAGAAGAAATCCCAGGAATCCCTTGCCACTCGTCACATCGAATGGCTCCAAGCAACCTATTCCAACGTCATCGGTCAGAAGGTGGACCTAACGGAACCTTTTAAAGCTTTGGAAAAAGCCCTTCCTGGCGATATCCAGGATAATCTTTCAATGGCCAATACCCGCTCGCGGTTGCGCATGCTCACCCTGTTTGCGTTCGCCAATCACCACCGTCTGCTGGTCGCTGGCACAGGGAATAAGGTGGAAGATTTCGGTGTCGGTTTTTTCACCAAATATGGCGATGGCGGTGTGGATTTATCCCCAATTGCCGATCTATTAAAGTCCGAAGTGATTGCAATAGCCACATCATTAGGGATTGCCAAGGCGATTATCGAAGCACCACCCACGGATGGTCTATGGGACGACGGGCGCACCGATGAAATGCAAATTGGTGCCTCATATGCCGAAATCGAATGGGCCATGGAAGAAGTGAACCGAGCCGGCGATAATATCAACGCTGTAATTTCACGCCTAACCCCAAGAGAAAAAGAGGTGCTTTCCATCTATCAAAAATTTCATCGCACCAATCAACATAAAATGATGCCCATTCCAATTTGTAATATTCCAGGCGACCTGCGCAAAAAAAAATAAAACAGCACACACCATCAATCATCCGGTTTTGTCAGCCTGGCCTTTCGAATGCTCCCCCCTCCAAATTTATCAGTAATGGCGTCGAGGGTATGGTCGACGTGTTCCCAGGTATGGCCATTCATCCGGGTGGACTCGAAAAGCCCCTTTTGAGTTGGAACGGGAGCGGCTGCCAGGGATGACACCCCCACACCAATCAAACGCACCGGTCTTTTTACCTGAAAACGATCCAGTAGCTGGGCAGCATGACGGTAAATAATGACCGACGATTGAGTATCACGATCAAAGGTCCGGCTACGGGTGACTTGTTTGAAATCATTGTGCTTGATTTTTAAGGTGATGGTGCGTGCCCGTAAATCATAACGGCGTAGCTGCCTTCCCACACTTTCCGCTTGGAGCATCAGCTTGG
>JAAUYD010230126.1_pt1 | contig 17446 bp, 16 predicted proteins | sample 7278101 | NCBI WGS metagenome assembly JAAUYD01 (sample SAMN14350128, study PRJNA611818) | marine sediment metagenome | isolation source: surface marine sediment (0.6m) | place: French Polynesia: Moorea | collected 2018-08 | reverse complement strand
TGCGGAATCTGCTCGTCAGTCTGCCCCTTTGGCCTGAAGGTGCTGAGGCGAGGGTCGACCAGCGCATCCGAAACAGGCTAGAAGCTGTTTCAAAATTGTAGATCATGTTTGAGGGCAAGGCGCGGGACAACGCAAAAGCGCAGCATATTCAGCTATATGTGAGCATTTTAAGGTAGCTCGCAACGCAGTCATTGAGCATTAGATGCAATTTTGAAACAGCTTCTAAGCAATCCACCAATCGGCAGTATGACGACCGCTGACATGTTTCGCCTGGCAGGCCGTCCATAGCACCCGCCGGGTGATCGGCGCCCTGCCGCAAGAGAGGAGTAAAATGGCCAAACGCCGCACGCACAAGCGACGACAGCGCCTGCCCGACAAAGCCTTTGGCTTTTTCGAGACCGGCGATGCCAAGCAGTGGAACCGTTGGCGCCAGTCGTCACCCGATGCGCCGTTAGATTTCCGGGGCATGCGCGGGCCGGATCCCGCACCGGGCGCCTGGCTGCGCCACTTCGACCTGCGCGGGGCGGACCTGCGCAGCGTCCGTTTTACGGGCGGCGATCTCAGTTTCGCCGATCTGCGGGGCGCCCGGCTGGATGACGCCAAGCTCGATGGGGCCATACTCTGCGGGGCCAATTGCCGGGGCGCGGACTTTGGCGAGGTGTCACTCAACCGGGCCGATCTGCGCCGGGCGGACCTCTCCAGCGCAACATTCAAGCCCGGCGCCAGCCTGCGTCACGCCAATCTTGAACGCTCGACGTTCAACGGTGCCATCCTGCAGTACGTCCTGATGAGCCGGGCCAATCTGACCGAAGCCGATTTTTCCGGGGCCGACCTGCGCCATGCGACCCTCGAACGCGCCGATCTGTCCGATGCAGTCTTCGATGGCGCCGATCTGCGCCATATCAGCCTTCGACGGGCCATATTGTACCGGACGAGTCTCAAGGGCACCGATCTGCGCAAGGCATCCGTGGCCGAGGCCTTTCTGCGATCGGTGCATCTGGACGAAAAAACCGATCAGCGCGGCATTCTCGGTCTGACCCGCGTCTGGTTCACATCGTCCGGCCATGTGGACGCATCCACCAGCAGTGTCGACGACATCCGCGCCGCCGGCCTGCTCTCGCTGCTGGGCGAACGCGGCGCCGTCTCCTCCCTGGTCAACGCCGGCGCCAAGACCGTTGTGCTGATTCTGGGTCGTTTCGGGCGGCGCCGGATGCCGGTCCTGCGCCGCCTGGCGGACGTCTTGCAGACCAAAGGCAAAATCCCGATCATTTTCGATTTTCCAGGACCCCAGGACCGCGAATTGTCCGATACGGTGCGGCTTTTGGCCACCTTGTCCGAATTCATGGTCGTCGATCTGAGCGATCCCCGCTCGGTGCCCCTGGAACTTCAGGCCACCATCCCCAGCCTGATGATACCGGTGGTTCCCATCATTGAAACGGGGCGCACGGTCTTTGCCATGTTCCAGGACCTGCAGCGCCGTTATTTTTGGGTATTGCCACCCGTGGCCTATGCCGACAAGACCGAGTTGGCCGGTCACGTGGGCTCGGCCATTCTCAAACGGGTCCGCGCCATCCAGCGTCAGATCAGCAGGCGCCGCAGGGAGCTCACCGAAACACCACCTTCCGTCGCCACCTTCGGGCCGGACGACACGCCCGCTGACGGCATTGACTGGATCGTCAAATGAATCCAAGCAACCGCCGGATCGTATCGCTCCTGGCAGCGTTTATTCTGAACACACTGCCTGAATGCGCGACGCTCGCCGACTCGACCAATCTGATGGTTACGGCGACCAATGCTGAAGACTATTGCCAAGCAATCGACAACCGGACCACATGAAGAGGAGGCGGATAATGGAATGCCTGATGGACCACATCGTGTTGAATGTGGAGGACGTTAACAGTATGATCGCTTTCTACAATAAAGTCCTGGGACTATCCACCGACCGACTGGCGGACTACCGGGCCGGCAAGGTGCCGTTTCCATCGGTGCGGCTGAATGCGGACACGGTGATCGATCTGTTCCCCAAACGGTTGTGGCAGCAACACGACCCCGCCGGCCCGGGCCGCGCAAACCTGAACCATTTCTGCATGGCCTTGGACAGGCAGGCTTGGGACGCGCTTGGCAAGCGCCTGCAGGTCAATGGTGTGCCCATCGAGGAAGGTCCCGTACCCCGCTGGGGCGCCCGCGGGACCGGGATATCGATCTATTTCAGCGATCCCGAAGGCAACCGCATCGAAGCCCGATACTACGAAGCGCCGGCTGGTAAAGAGAAATGCCTGTTGGGGTCCTGAACCCGGCAGGATAGAGAACCGCAATGGATCGCCCTGTCCCTCGGCGCTGAGACTGAAACCATGGCAACTTCAAAAAGCATCGGCACACGGCTGATCATCATCGTTTTCTTCGGCATCTTCGTCCTGTTCGGTGGAGCGGCCCTCTATATCGCCGGCGAAGGTGCGTATTACGGTTATCAATCCCGAAGCTGGCCCAGCACCCGGGGGCTCATCGAAGAATCAACAATCAAAACCCGAGTCAAAAAGAAAGGCCGCAAAAAGCGCAGTCTGGTCATCAATTACCGCTACAAGGTGGACGGCATGACCTACCGCAACGGGAAAGCCCAATACCTGGACAACATGTTCTATTCCAAAACCATGAAGCAACGGATCGTTTCAAGATATCAGGCGGGCAGCCAGGCGCCGATACACTACAATCCGGCCAATCCCGCCCAGGCAGTGCTGATCCCCGGTTTTCCGATCTGGTCTTTTTTCGGCGGGCTGATTGTCGGCATCCTGTTCAGCGGCATCGGGCTGTTTGGTCTGTCGCGGCTCTTCAAATGATCCACGGCCACTCGCCCGGCGCTTGAACTAGCGCAACAACCCCAGGCTGCCGGTCAATGCGTCCACCTTTTTGGCGGGGCCGCAAATGGCGATTCCCAGATAGTTGAGATCCTCTCCAGGTGTACCTCGCAGTTTTTGGGTGTATTGATCGTAATCATGGCACCGCTGGGCCAGGTCACAAAAATCGACATGGAACAGACCGTCACCGTCCTGTCGAATCAGTGTGTCACGGATGGCGCGAATCAGTTTGCCATCACCTTTGAGAATTGGAACAACCGCCCGGGTAATGCCCCGATGAATGGCTCCATCCTTATCCACGACATCGTCTCCGACGATGCCATCGACCATGTTGCCGATACTCATGGAGAGCACCGCAGCCGTATTGGCGATCAACCCCACCGGCAGGGTGGGGTCGACCACGATGACGCATTTCATATTCTCCTCCTGTTAAAACCGATGGTATTGCAAAGATCCCCTCAACGGTGATCGACCTTGCCAACCTGCCGGTTGATAACAGAAGGCTTCCCGGTGTGATTGTAAAAATTTGATGTTGGGAATAAGCGCGCCAGCGGGGTTCAGGCCGTCCGTTGCCGTGGCTCAAGCGATGCATCCGGTGCGGCAGCCGTTATTTGACGGCGCCACACCGTGCGTACGCATACAAGGATGGCCTGAATCAGGGGGTCTTCGGCACGCCGGCACAGGTAGATAAAATACAGTGGAATCGTCGCCACCGGGGATTTGCGAACGATGAACAACTCACCGGCCCGCTCCGCCTCACGGGCCTCGGCCGCCGTCAGCAACCCCAGGCCGATGCCGGAGGCCACCAGGTTTTTGATGGTGGCATCCTCGTCAGCCACCACGGCTCTGTCCGGGCGGCACCCCTGCTCGTCCAGGAGTCTGGCGTTGATCGCATGCAGCGGGCAACGCGCATCGGTCCAAATCCAGGGCTGCGACATGATCTCCTTCCAGCCGGCCTGAGCCAGTCGCTGGCGCCATGCCAGGGGGCCGACCACCACCAAGTCAAACGTATCCAGATGTTCCGCGCAGATATCTTCGCTCTCGGGCCGGCGGTAGACGAAGCCGGCATCCAGACTGTCGGCCAGTAGGTCGCGGGGCGCCTCCCAGGTCATGCGATGCTGGTAGTGCATCTCTACACTGGGATGGGTGTTGCGCATCACCGCCAGCATCTCGGTAACCTTGAGAAGACTGGGGTTGACATTGAGTCCGACGCGCAATGCGCCGCCCAATTCATTTTTTAGCTGGACCGCTTGAAAGCGAATGGCTTCCACGTCTTTGAGCACTGCTTGCGCTTTTGATTGCAGTGCACCGCCGGCATGGGTGAGCTTCATGCCCTTGGCGGTGCGCTCGAACAGCGGCAACCCCAATTCCTCTTCGAGGGCCTTGATGTGGGCGCTCAACGCCGGCTGGCTGGTATGCAGGCGTTCGGCCGCCCGGGTCAGATGACCCTCTTCGGCCACGGCGACAAAACTCCTCAGCTGGTGCAGTTCCATGGTACATCCTCTTCGGTGGGTAAGCCTGCATGGATGGTTGCAATCTTAACAAAGATAACGGGCGTCACCACCGCTTTCCAATCACGATTGCTGAAGATGCTCATCGGATCTTACGATTGGACGGCTGACGCCCGGTGCCGCATCTTGAGAGCGTACCGCAAACAATAATCATCTCAAGGAAAGGATCAAACCATGGAATGCTGCAACCCCACCCATCCGTTGTCCCCGTGTGAGCCATGCACCCCGCGGCTCGGTCCGACCCTGAAACCGCAGGTGGATGTTGTCGGCAAGGCGCTGAACTATCTGTTGTCGCCGGAAGCCAGCCATCGGGAACAGCCCCAACCGGACCCCTTGGGGTCGTCCTGGATGGGGCCGGTAAAAGGCCTGTTATGGACAGGCGTCTCGATCGCTGCCGGAACCCTGCTGGCCATGCTTTGCAGTTGAGCGGAGGCGTGTTTGAGAGACCAGCAATCAGCTTCGGGTGCTTTGGACTTCAGGCCGGTTGGTGGCAAGAGACGAAACCCGCGGCATAGACCGCCGACCGGTCGAAAAATCGGAAACTCAAGCCAGCTTCGCATCTGGCCACGCCGGCCTGGAGAGTGTCGATCCCCCGGCCGATCTCTTTCAGGTAGTGGATCCCCACATGGCATAGATCGCCGGACGCCATTCCGGTGCGTTTCATCAGTGTGTCCAGATAGTCCAGGTAAACCGCATTGTTGACATGCCCGTTGGGATCGAAATCGCTCTCGCGGGTCGTCAAGATCACGCTCGCCTGCAGCACGAAGGTTTTGTCCACCTTGAAATCGATGGCATCCGCCGCCAGCACCGCCTGCGTCTCTGTCGTGTAGGGATCGGAAACCGTTCCGGGAATCTTGGCGATGCGTTTGCGCTTGAGGTCATAATAGAGCCATCGGCTGGTGGCCGCAGCAAGCTGCTCACCCCCACACAGCATCACAAATTCCCTGCCGGCCCGGAATCCGGCCGATCCCGTGTGCCAAGTCCTGACAGTGATCGTCTCCCGGTATCGGGGCATGCGGGTTATCTCCACGCACATACGATTTAGGACCCACACCGCACCGGCGGCGACCATGGCCTGCGATCCCAGACCCACCGCCTCAGAATGATGCAAGGCCGCCCGTTGGAACCGCTGGAACAGGACCGGCAGCTTCATGCGAAAATCGCTGTCGACTTCGTCGTAGTCCACCAGGGTGGTCTGTTCGACTTTCATGGTTGCCTCTGTTATCCGGATGATAGATGGCTAGGGATGCGCGCTGAAATGGGCTCCGGTTGAAACGCATGTGGATTAGCGACATACGCCCGCTGCGACAAGTCATCAGGCTTGCTGTCGGCCGCAGGGGGCCAACTCGCGGGTCAGACCCTCACCGCTTGCGCCCGCTCCCGCCAGACGCGGGTTTTATCCAGCCATTGCTCACCGTCCACACATCGCGCCGACTCCTCGGCCAGGTGCCGGACTGTCGGTCTTCAGCAGGCGACTTTTCTGAAGCCCGTTGAATCCGGCATCCCCGATAAGCAGCGGTACAATCTGGTTGTTGTCGGCGCTGGTGTAGTTGAAGGGTATATTTCTGCTGTCTGTGTCGGTCATGCTGCCGATAAAAAATCCATTCGTATTACCCACTGGCGTTCATACCGGGTCAAAATCAATAGCGAAATGGCGTGAAGTCGGTTTTAAAATTAATCCTTTATTTAAAAATACCGATACACTTGTGGCCTTTGCATGGGGCCATACGCATTCGTATACAAAATGAAACGGTATCCGAATCGCCTCGGCGCTATCCTGAAGGCGTGCCTTCGGGGTCCTCCATAATCGGGCATACTAAATAGTATAACAATATGGAATATCTGTTGCATAGTTAAACCTGATCGAAACGCATCACTCAGCCGTCGACGTCAAGAGGGAGAAACGCCATGCCAGCCGACAACCAGAATAAGCACTCATCTGTCTTCGACCGTGAAACCTATGTGAAAATGCTGATTACGATTGCCCGCGCCGACAAGGACAACGGACCGCCGGAATATCGCTATATCCGCAGGCAGGCCATCCGGATGGGCGTCAACTACGAGCAGATCCTGCACGGCACCGACAAGGATTTCAACATCGGCACCCATAAAGTGTCACGCCTGACAGCCCTGCGCGTTCTCAAAGATGCCATCGTCATCGCCTCCATGGACGGCAACTTCTCTCTACCTGAGAAGCAGAAGGTATATACTTATGCCGAGAAACTCGACATCCCCCGCACCGATGTGGATGACCTGGAGGTGCTGGTCGGTGATTTGAAGGCGCTGGACCTGCGCTGGAAAGATCTGGTCGCCGGGCATGTCCATGAGTAGCAACGGATTATTGGCATCCATTCTGGAAGCCTTGACACAAGCACGCAACTATGGTCAGGCCAGCCTCAACTGGCTGGACGGATGGTGGACCATGCTGTCGGCCCTGGACCCCTGGTTCTCCCTGGGACTATTTCTGGCCTGTTCCATGCTCATGGTCTACCGTCTCAATGTGCTGGAGCGCAAAGGGCTCGAAGGTACGGTGCTGGGAACGCTGGTCATGCCATATGCATCCGGGTTTCCCAACCTGATGTTCGCCTTTTCACTGGGCCGCCAAGGGGGCAGCGGGTCGGTGATCGTCGAAAACTGCATCGTCAACAACGTCACCAACTTGACGCTGCTCATCGGTCTCCCGGCGCTGATCTGGACCCTCAACATCCTGCCTTCGCGATCGGTGGCGGCGGCCAGCCGCCCCGTATCTAAACTCCAGCGGCTCAACACCCTCTCATTGATGCTGACCTTGGTGGCTCTGTTTTTTTTCACCGGCGCCCTGTGGGCGTTGGGCCGCGACGGCAGCCTGGATTTCGGCGATGGTCTGGTGCTGGTGGGGTTGTTTCTCTTCTGGCAGGTACTGCACATCTTCGACGTACTCAAGTACAACATCCATCAGCGCCGCTCCCTGCCGTGGACCATCTTCGTGGATGCCCTGTTGGTGGTGGCCTTGGGGGCCGGGGTGCTCAGCGGCATCGACCGCCTGGTGGCCTGGGTCATGGCCCTGGGGCCGGGTTTTATGCTTTACGATCAGTTGGGCATCCTCAGCGGCTGTTTGATGGTGCTGCCCAATGCAGTACTGGCCGCCTATTACGCCTGGGCCGGACGCGCGGACATCGTCTATACGTCGCAAGTGGGCGACGGCCATATCTGCATTCCCATGTGCATCGGACTGTTCGCCCTATTTAGCGTGATCCAGGTACCGGCCCAGATGACCATGGGCATCATGGTTATCCTGGGCGCCGGACTGCTGCACCTGGTCTGCGTCGCCCTGGTCGGGCGTCTGCCCCGTCTGATGGGCGCGGCGTTGACGGCCAGCTACGGGGTGTTCCTATATACCGGTTTCATGGGTTGATCCGGCTCAAGACCACACGCCCTTACCAATCGATGGCGGCAGCGTAGAAGGAATTCGGCTTCAAGGCGAACCCGGTTGATCCTTTGACTTTTTGAACCAGTCTTATGTATCATTGCAAATCGACGGTGACCAGCTTGCCGTCCCACCTCGACCCCGGTGTGATTCATGCTGTTGAGAATTCTTATCCTTCCGATCCTATTGTTGGCAGCGTTCTGTTTGGGTGCCTGTCAAGATGCCGGCCAAGACCACCTGTCGGAAACGTTGCAGACCGGTATCAGCGACGACGAAATTGTCATCGGATCCTCCCTGGCGCTGGGTGGACACGCTGGTTATTTGGGTACCCAGACACTTCACGGCGCCATGGCCTACCTCGAGCATATCAACGCCGCTGGCGGGGTCCATGGCCGTCGCATCCGACTGGTGGTCTATGATGACGGCTACGATCCACCGCGTTGCCTGGTCAACACCCAGCGGCTGCTGATCGAGGATCGCGTCTTTTCACTGTTCTGCTATGTGGGCACCCCTACAACGGTGCGGGTGCTGCCCCTGATCGAAGAGGCCCGCATTCCCCTGGTGGGCATGTTCACCGGCGCCAACGCCCTGCGTGAGCCCCTGAACCGCTATCTGATCAACGTGAGGGCCTCCTATTACCAGGAAACGGCCGCGGCCGTACGTTACCTCGTGGAACGTCTGAACATCAGGCAAATTGCCGTCTTCTACCAATACGATGCCTATGGCTTTGACGGGTTGCGGGGCACCGAACTGGCCCTGAAAGAGTTCGGTCTGGTGCCGGTGTCCAAAGGCAGCTACGTCCGCGGCACCCTGGATGTAGAGGCCGGACTGGCGCGCATTCATGCCAGCGGCGCCCGTTCGGTGGTGATGATCGGTACCTACGAACCCTGCGCCCGGTTCATTCGCACAGCCCGTGAAAAAGGCTATCATCCGGTGTTCTACAATGTCTCCTTTGTCGGCGCTGACGCCCTGGCCCGTCTGCTGGGCGAGGAAGGAGAGGGCGTGATCGTCTCCCAGGTGGTACCGCCGCCTGACAACCTTGATTCTGATAAACGACTATGGGGGGTTGGAGAATATGTGGATCTGTTGGCAACCCACTATCCCGAAGACCGCCCCAACTTCGTGGGCCTGGAGGGCTATGTCAATGCCCGGGTGCTGGTGGAAGGTCTCCGGCGCGCCGGTCGCGATCTGAATCGAGAGGCCTTTATCCGTGCCATCGAGTCCATTCGCGATTACGATCTGGGTATCGCCAACCCCCTGTCGTTCAGCCCCTTCGACCACCAGGGCTTAGAGCGCGTCTACTTCACGCGCATCGAGGGGGGCCGGTTTGTTCTCATCGAGGAATAGATAAATAGCCCCTGACCGGATGCGCATGCCGGCCGGAAGCTCGTTCGACAATTGTGGACATGACACCCATCGAAAAGATTAAAAACGCGTCGCTGAAGAATAAAATATTCTTCTCCACCACTCTGGTCATTCTTCTCATCAGTGTGCTGATCGCCCTGTTTACGCGCTGGGTGCTCATTTCCAGCCTGACCTCCGAACTGAAGCGCCGCGGGTTGGGCATCGGCCACAGCGTTGCCGAAAGCAGCCGCAGCCTGATCCTGACGGAAAACATTCCCCGTCTCACCAGTCTGTTGTTCGACACCCGTCTGGGAGAGCGTAAACTGCTCGTGGTGTATGTATTTTTAAAGGACAAGGAGGATCGGGTCCTGGCCCATACCTTTACCCGGCCATTCCCGACGGGCCTGGAGGATGCCAACCCGCTGCCGCCCGAACAGCCCCATCAGATCCGCCTGCTGGAACTGTCCGGTCGGTCGGTCTACGATGTGGCCATCCCGGTGCGTGAAGGTATCTACCAGATCGGCACGGTCCACCTGGGAATGGACAAGAACCATATCGATCTGCTGATCAACAAGCTGCGGACCACCTTCCTGGGCTTCGTTTCCGCGGTTACGATTATCTTTTTCATCATCAGCCACAGCCTGGCCCGCTATATCACTCGTCCGATCTCACAATTGACCCGGGTTTCGGACGAAATCAGCCACGGCAATTTCGATATCAGCGTCCCGCTGGGAGACAACCTGCACTGCCGCACTGTCAAAACCTGCGATCAACAGACGTGTCCGGCCTACGACGGGCGCGGCCAACCCTGTTGGCAGGTCGACGGCACCCTGGATGCGCATGGCACGCCTTGTTCGATAGCCGCTAAAGGCGACACCTGCGCTCATTGCCCGGTTTACAAAATGGGCATCAGGGACGAGGTCCAGCAGCTGGCCAGCTCGTTTATGAACATGGCCCACCACGTCAAAGCGTCCCAGATCCGACTTCGGGAATCCGAGATGAAGTACCGCTCCCTGTTCAACAGCGGCCCCAATCCCATTTTTGCACTGGACCGCGACCGGCACCGTATCCTGGACGCCAATCCCCGGGCCGAAGCCGTTTTCGGCTACACCCGCCAGGAACTCAGGGGCCTGCCTTTTTCAAAGCTGGGTCCCATTGATTTTGCCGCTGGCCAGAAAATGGATGACGATGCGTCGGGAATGGTCATTTCCAAAGTCCAGTACGCCAAAAAAGACGGCAGTCCCATTTACGTCAACGTGCATGCCATACCGGCACGTTATGGAGCGGTCGAGGCACTGATCGTCGCCACCACAGACATCAGTGAGATGGTGGAAAAGGAGCGTCAGCTGATCCAGGCCAGCAAAATGACCACCCTGGGAGAGATGTCCGCTGGCATCGCTCACGAAGTCAATCAGCCGCTCAACGCCATCAAAATGGGCAGCGAGTTCCTCGACTTCATGGCGTCGTCAGAACGCCGTATTCAGCCCGCGGACCTTCAGGAGGTGGTTCGCGAAATCAGCGGGCAGGTGGACCGGGCCGTGGCCATCATTCAAAGACTGCGGGAGTTCGGACGCAAATCGGATTTCACCAAAAACCGGGTGCAGATCAACGCCTGCGTCTCCAGCGTATTGGACATCATCGGTCGCCAGCTGACCCTTCAAAATATCCGCGTTGAGCTAGATCTGGCCGATGGCATGGACCCGGTGATGGCCCACAGCAACCGTTTGGAACAGGTGATCTTCAACCTGCTCACCAATGCCAGGGACGCCATCAACCAGCGTCAGGAGAGCGAGGCGATGGCCGCGAATCACATCATTCGAATTTCCAGCAGCCAGCAGGACGGGCACTTGCAGCTGACTGTGGCCGACACCGGCGTGGGCATCCCCGAAGCTGTAAAATCAAGAATTTTTGAAGCCTTCTTCACCACCAAGCAGATGGGCGAAGGCATGGGGCTGGGGCTCTCCATAACCAACGAGATCGTAGAGGATTACGGAGGCACCATCCGCATCGACAGCGCACCCGAAGGGGGCACCGCATTTGTCCTGACCTTTCCGACGGCCGGTGCATAGCGAACCGGCATGCCCGGTGTATCTCGAAAGTACCACCGGGTAGCAGAGGTACCAATTTTCACTTGCTCAGGTTCGCTTCGCATGATTGCATACCTAAAAGGAGGTTCGCATGAAGGCTACCATCTCCTACTGGATCGGCATAATGATGTTGTTTTCCGGTGTCGCCGCCACAGCTTCCGCCGAGCCATTCGTCGGCGTGATTAAAACGTCATCAGAAGGCGCCTTTGTTCAACGCCAAGGAGAGACAATCGTTGCCGAAATCGGTATGGCTGTCATGTCTACTGACCATATCCAAACAGACAGTCGGGGATCATTGGGCTTGGTGTTTTCGGATGACACCAGGGTCTCCATCGGACCCAATACCCAAATCACCATCGACGAATATCTGTTCAGTCCCAATGAATCTAAGCTGTCCCTGGTTCTGCGCATTCTTCAGGGCACGGTATCGTTTTTGTCTGGGCAGATCGCCAAACTGGCACCAGATTCGGTAAAACTGAACGTACCCGATGCTACCATCGGTGTCCGCGGAACCCATGTATTGATCAAGGTGGACTGACTCGAACGCATGCGAACCTGGGTATCAACCGACAAACCGACCAAAGAAAGGCATGTCTGCGATGAACGGATGGGCGCGAATTGTGTTGGGTGCGATCATTGTTACGATTATTTTGTCCTGCGGCCCCAAGAGCATGGTGATCTTGGTGCCGGATCCTGATGGCTCCGTGGGCAAGATATCCGTATCCAATTCGGCCGGCAGTGTGGATATTGACCAAGCCCATCAGCATACCATTGTGCGCGGACGCCATGAAACGCCAGCCCAACCAAGCCCAATTGAGCCGGCTGAAGTGGAACGCCTATTTCGGAAGGCATTGGCCAGTCAACCGCCCGAACCTGTACATTTTATCTTATATTTTCATTCCGATTCCACCGAACTGCTCCCCTTGTCAACGCAAAAACTCCCGGAAATCGCCGCTCTGGTTAAACAGCGCTGGCCGACAACCGTCTCAGTGGTCGGGCATTCGGACACCCAGGGCAACAAGCAATACAATCTGGCGCTTTCCATGCGCCGCGCGCAAACTGTTCAACGCCAATTGGTGCAGTTCGGCGTGCGGGAGAGTGCCATTGAGGTTTCCTCTCATGGCGAGGAGAATCCGCTCATTCCAACCGAAGACAATGTTGCCAATGCCAAAAACCGGCGCGTAGAAGTGATTGTCAGGTAGCCCTTGCCCTCCCGGACCCGCAACGACCGTATCGGATTGCCCGATACCGAAATAAGTGTCCACAGCGGTAGGAGTATGGCCAAATCCATGAATAAATATGACCCTTCTGGGCGTCTAACCGCCGCGATCAGTATTTTCCTGGCGGTCATCGGTTGTCTATTTTACTGGAGTTTTCCTGGATTCAGCGATCCCCTACGATTGAAGTGGGATGACCTGATCGTTGCCCAAGGCCCGGAGCCCGCAGTCTCAGATCAGGTCATTGTCATCGATATCGATGAACAATCGCTGGAGGCGATAGGCCAATGGCCTTGGCCAAGGGCTCAGTTGGCCGTTTTGCTTGATAAAATTTCAACCATGGATGCCCTCGCCATCACATTGGACTTTTTGATGCCGGAACCGGATCGTGCAACGCCTGGGCATCCAGCCACAATGTCCGCCTTGGAATCAGCATCTCCAGACGCAACCCATAAACAGTTGATTCAGATGCCGGATCAAGATGCTGTACTGGCAGCGGCGCTGTCAAAAGGATCATTCGTGCTGGGCTATACATTCACGTTTGAAGCGAATTATAGGAGGCGGAGCGACTGCCGCCTACATCCAGTCGAGATAAATGCGCTGCAGTCACCGGTTGCGGAACCTGATTTGGAGTCTCTTTTCCGGGCGGACGGTATCATCTGCAACCTTACGCAGCTTTCCGAATCTGCGCCCTACTCCGGTTTTCTCAACGGATATCCCGACAGCGACGGACGCATACGGCGGATCCCCCTACTGATCCGCCACGGCCAAGCTGTCTACCCCAGCCTTGCCTTGGCCGCATTGCTTGCCAGTGCCGACAGCCAATCCGCCACGATGCGAAAAAACCGCTGGGGACAGCGTTTGCTCGATGTCGGCCCCCACACCATCCCTTTCGATGAAAAAGGCAACCTGAACATCCGATTTACGGCAAATCGCTCTGAACTGCGCCATATCCCAGCGGCTCACATAATGGCTGGAAAGATCCATGCATCGGAAATCAGGGGCCGAATCGCACTGGTCGGGGTCAGCGCCTCCGGACTGGCAAGGGCCTATGCGACGCCGGGCAACGGTAGCCACACCGCAGTTCAAGTCCACGGACAGGCCCTGGAAACGATTCTTGCCGGCAATTACATTTGGCAAAGCCGCGAATCGGGTGCAGCGGTAATCCTGCTGACAATCATTGCCGCAGCGGCAATTGGATTCTGCGTCGCCAAGCTCGAACTGGTGCCTGCGCTCGGTATCGGCGTAGCTACCGCCGCCATCGTCTGGAGCGGTACACAACTCGCCTTCAACACCTGGCAGGTATTGGTATCTCCACTGCTGCCGGTTGGAACGATTATCGTTAACTGTTTACTTCTCATGCTTTATAAAAACTGGTACCGACAGCACAACGCCCAACGCAGCCTTGAGGACGCGCTGGTCCTGATGAGAGGTAGTGAGCGAAGGCTGGATTCCATTATCAACACCATTCCGGATATCGTTTTCAGACTGGATGCTTCTGGCCGGATTACCTTCATCAGCCCGGCGGTGGTGCGCTACAACCATCAACCGGAGCATCTTATTGGCAAACACATCCTTGAACTGGTCTCCCCGGATGACAGGCAAAAAGCCTCCTATCGAATCAACGAGCGTAGGACGGGAGGACGGGCGACGGCAGACCTGGAAATTCGACTGAACCTGATGTCGTCCGACGATGAAACGCCCGTCCAAGGGCAGTTTTTCAGTATCAGCGCCGTAGGCATCTACAACACCCGGCAGGCGAGCACCCGCTCCTTTGTAGGCACCCAAGGCATTGCCAAGGACATAAGCCAGCGCAAGCATCTGGAGCAACAGTTGAAGCAAGCCCAGAAAATGGAGGCCATGGGCAACCTCGCAGCGGGCGTTGCCCATGACCTGAACAATATTCTCAGCGGTCTGGTCAGTTACCCGGAGCTGCTGCTGCTCGATCTGCCTGCAGACAGCCCGATACGCGACAAAATCGAAAGCATTCAACAATCCGGGAAGCGGGCTGCCGAGGTTGTCCAGGATTTGTTGATGATCGCTCGCCGCGGTGTAAAGGACCATGCGCCTATTAATGTCAATCAGACTATTCGCGATTATTTGCAGGCCCTCGAATTCAGACAGCTGACAAAGGATCACCCGAAGCTAGAGATCGGAACCAAGCTATCCGAAGATCTGATGAACATCAACGGCAGTGCCGTTCACATATCCAAGGTGGTGATGAATCTGGTTCATAACGCCGCTGAAGCCATGCCGGCCGGCGGCAATATCCATATTGGCACGACAAACCGGTATCTGGATACCGGCCTGAATGGCTACGAACGAATCCCCGAGGGCGAATACGTGGTTGTGCAGGTTGCGGACCAGGGCGTCGGCATCACCAGTGATATCCTGCCGCACATCTTCGAGCCCTTCTACAGCAAAAAGCGCATGGGCAGCAGCGGTTCTGGCTTGGGCATGACCGTTGTATGGAATACCGTCAAGGACCATTGCGGATTTATCGACATCCAAAGCCAAGAGGGGGAAGGAACCTGCTTTGAGGTTTATCTTCCCGCGGCCAGAGATACTGAGCTCGCGGTAAAGAACCGGATTGTTCTCCAGGATTATACGGGCGATGAAAAGATTTTGGTCGTAGACGACATCAAAGAGCAAAGAGACATTGCCGTGCGGATGCTCGGCAGGCTGGGTTACGAGGTGATGTCCGTTTCGACCGGAGAAGCGGCGCTCGCCTACCTGCGCGAGAATGCTGTCGACCTAGTGGTTTTGGACATGGTCATGCCTCATGGCATGGATGGGTTAGAAACTTACCGGCGTATGCTGCAGATCTGGCCGGATCAGAAAGCCATCATTGCTTCCGGTTACGCGACGTCCGATCGGGTCGACCAAATGCTCGAACTGGGTGCAGGAGAGTATATCCGCAAGCCGTACTCCTTGGAAAAAATAGGGCTGGCCGTGCGCAACGAGTTGGATCGCAAATAAAGCATGCCATGTCGGTTTTTTTACATCCAGACCTGCCGTTGCACCCATCAGCACACTCTTTATGTCGCGATAGGTGTGTATCAAAAGGCGGTTTTTTTATTTTCTGGCAACTAGCATCCGGCAACGACTGATGCTCAGCCTACGGGTGAGACTGCCCCCAAAGCATGCGCATAACCTTTCTCCGCTGCCAGCATATCCAAATGCAGGGAGGCCACCTGCTCCAATGGCGGATAGAAGCGCCGCGTCATCTTGCGCGTATCGACCACTTTCAGATAACGGCGGCAGCCGCCACACAGGTTCACCCGATATTCCGGTTCGTCATCGCTGTACAGGTACTCTACGGAAGGCCCCTCCGCCCGGCTGCAAAACGGGCACAGCATGCGCTTGACCGGCCAGCGATGCCAACACAACCCGCAGTGCAGTGCATGTCGGCCCTCGCTGTCCAGTTCCCCGATTATGGGCGGGCTGCCGCAGATCTGGCAGCTGCCGCGATCCGGTTGAGGCGCTGCGGGCAAATGAGAGGAGAGCTGCCGGGCACCGGCTTCCAGACTGGGCTTGATCGCCAGGTATAGCAGTAAAGAGACCATCTCGGGCGGCACATCCATGGTTCTGGCCAAATCGTTGATCCGCCCCTGGTCATCCAGGACATCGGCGAACAGTCCGTCCAGGGCGACGCCTTCATCCATGGCCCGAAGGAGCGCTTCCCCGGCAGTGCCCAATTTTTCACCCGAACCGGCAGCAATCTCGCAAATCCGAATCAACAGATGTTCGGCCAGCGGTGTGTCGACGGTAAAGGACGCCGGTTCAATGATTGCGAACCCCTGGTCGCTTTTCATCCTGGCGATCTCAAAATCGATCAGGATGGCCTCCGGTGAAATGTCGTCGGCCGCCTGAATTTGCAGCGCGAACACGGCTGCGTAAAAATCGATGATGGCTGTGTATGCGGGCCTTAGGGTGGTCAACTGAGAAGCGAGCTGCTCGATGGCCGCTGCATTCCACGGGGGGGCGAGCGTCATGGCGGGATTCCTTTCCATAGTCGGTGAAATAAACCATCTTGCGGTTCAAAAGGGATTCTCTGCAGGATGACCTGTCGCCATCCGTGTGCATCCGGGGGCGTCTTACGTCACGGCTTCGGGTTGTCGTCGGACCATCGACGGCGTTAAAGGTGCCGCTTTGTCAACCGTCATCGACATGCCTGGTGCCCAAACAGAAGGAGAGGCCCTGCGGACGCAGCCACCCCTCCTTCATTGTTTAAAAACCGATCGCAAAACCGATCATTGGTTATTGGCAAACCATAAAATGCCCCTGACCCCGCATATTCTTTTGATTAGGGCATCGAGCGGGGCCTGGCCACGACGTATCAGGTCTGGAGCAGATGACCTGCCGCCCGGGCAAAGGGACGCACCATCCGCTTCAGGGCCATGTGCCGGGTCACCCCGTGGGCGCCGGAGGAGGCCATCAGCGATTCATAATAGTCACCCGGCGATTCGGTAACCAGATAGATCACATTGACGTCATCCGCATCCACCAGCTGGGCTTTGGGATGTTTGCTCTTGATCCGGGACAGCCGCTGATTGGCCAGCGTAACCATCTCTTGACGAGAGCCGAAGTTCATGGTGCCTGTGGGACAGGTCTGTACGCAGGCCGGTGGCAGACCGTTGGTGACACGGTCGTTGCACATATCACATTTGGCCAGGGTGCCGTCAGCGGCCTGGCGCGGAATGTTGTAGGGACACGACTCGATGATTTCGGCAGCATCCAGTTGCCTGGTATTGGCCGTAAAAATAATGGCACCGGTTTTCTGGTCTTTGTAAATGGCCTGGTCGTCGTCGGCTGTTTCCAGGCATGGGGGTTCAATACAGTGGCGGCATTGCTCCGGCAGGAACAACCACTTCAACTTGCCGTCAATCTCCATTTCACGCATGCGCACCAGCTTATACGTGGCAAAGGATAGGTCGGGCGGATTCTCATAGCCGCCCCGGTTCTCCGTCTCTTCAGCCGGCAGGTCGTGCCACTGCTTGCAGGCCACCTGGCAGCCTCTGCATCCGGT
>JAAUYD010045112.1_pt1 | contig 17449 bp, 19 predicted proteins | sample 7278101 | NCBI WGS metagenome assembly JAAUYD01 (sample SAMN14350128, study PRJNA611818) | marine sediment metagenome | isolation source: surface marine sediment (0.6m) | place: French Polynesia: Moorea | collected 2018-08 | reverse complement strand
GACTAGGGATGATAACCCTTGCTATATAATACTGAACAAGGCTGATAGTGAGGATATGAAAGCTGTGCGTGATGATTTGCAGGGTTTAGAGATTACTCCACAAGAATTACGATATCTCACAAATTTACCTGTTAAACATGAGCGACCAAATATCACGAGGCATTTTCAAAAAAGAGTTAGGCAGTGGATTGCTAAACTTCAGGGCTCAGAGGGTCCCACGGCTGTATTTTTGGGATTGTCTTTATGTGTTGTAATATATTTATTTTTGGGATTATTTATTAATTTATTGGCTCTCTGGTTGCCTTTACCTCCAATGCCATCATGGATATTAATAATATTATTTGGTTGCCTATTTTTTTATGGTAGTAAATTATTTGTATATTTACTATGGAAACATAGCAAAAAAATTGTGAATGCCAATATGAATCCATCCTTAGAGGTTTTATTAAAGGATGTAGATAGGTATAATGCTGTGATTAAAGCTATTGATATTAACGATAAAATCGAAGCAGTTGGTAATACAGAAGTTGTGATTCAAGATCGAGAACGGGTGACTGAAGCCTTAGAAATGGCCAGGATAGATTTAGTTAGGGCCTTAAAGACGGAAAAAATTTTACGGGAAAATCAAAGATTTATAATTAGCAATCATGAATTATTTACAGATAATTTGGCAAATTTAACCGCAACATATGTGAATGAAAAAGCCAGTGAACATGGAAAGCTGCTCAACGAAGCATTACAAATTGCCCTCGAAGTTAAAGATGAAATGAGAAAATTACAAAATCACCGTTAAAAGAATTGAGAATTGAGAATTGAGAATTGAGAATTGAGAATTACTTTTTGTACAGGGGATTTTACCCCGACGCAAAACACGCTGCTTTTACAAGCAGGGGAATTTAACCCCCAAAGTTCGTTAAATTATTAAATAGCTATCAAGGCGTTATTCTGGGGATTGAAACACATGAATTGGCAAGAGATATCTGGTAACTGGGTGATTTTACCCCGCAATCCCGTCGGTATTGTTCATTTTTTAGGGGGCGCATTTGTGGGTTCTGCACCCCATGTTACCTATCGTTTACTACTAGAATATGTTGCGGCTAAGGGGTTTATTGTCATTGCGACTTCATTTGTCAATAATTTAGATCATATTGCGATCGCCAAGCAAGTTCTGCTCAACTTTGAAAGGGCTTTAGTGCGCTTAGAGGAAAGATCTATCATTGGTAAGGGCTATCTTCCCATTTACGGTGTTGGACACAGTATGGGTTGTAAATTACACTTACTCATTGGTAGTCTTTTTCCTGTGAATAGGGCGGGTAATATCCTGATATCCTTCAATAATTACGGAGCTAGTGAGGCTATTCCCTTGGTAGAGCAATTAAATTCTACACTGGATATTGAATTTACCCCTACTCCCCAGGAAACAAACAAACTTGTGCAGGAAAAGTATCATGTCCGTCGCAACTTATTAGTAAAATTTAGTAACGACACCATAGATCAGTCAACAATTTTAAGGGAAATACTAGACACTCGGTTTCCAGGCATGGTAACAGCCCAAACTTTACAAGGAAATCATCTTACACCCATTGGTCAAGATGTAAATTGGAAACCAGGTAGGGAATTTAATCCTTTAGATGCGGTGGGACAGTGGTTTAAGCAAGAAGTATATCGCGATTTAAATCAATTGAAATCTACGATGATTTTGTGGCTAAATCCACTTGCGGGACTCTAAACTCTAGAATATATAAAATCCCCAAACAAAAATTTGATTGGGCATCAGATCCCAGATGGAAAATAATCAATCCTAATCCTGTTCCAATTATCTTTATTAATCCCGATTTCTCCAATTTTATGTTTAAAATCCTCGTTATTGATGATGATATGGCAGTCCAAATACTGCTCAAAAGAATGTTGCAAAAAGAGGGATATGAAGTAATTGCTATCAGTAACGGGAAAGATGGGATCGAAGCAGCAATTGCTGATCCACCAGCAATGATTATTTGTGATTGGATGATGCCGGGGTTAACTGGTATTGATGTATGTCGTTATATAAAAAATTCCCCTAATTTATCGACTACTTTTTTTATTTTGTTAACATCTTTAGATTCCATTGCCGATCGAGTCAAAGGATTGGATGCTGGTGCCGATGATTTTATCACTAAACCAATAGAAAAAAACGAGTTACGGGCTAGAGTTAGAGCTGGATTACGTTTGCATCAATTAAATCAGGACTTACAAAATCAAAAGAAACTTTTAGAGACGGAATTGGCAGAAGCAGCAGATTATGTAATGTCTCTGCTACCACCACCAATGACATCTCCATTAAGTATTGATTTTCGGTTTATCCCTTCCCGACAATTGGGCGGTGATTGCTTTGATTACTACTGGTTAGATTCAGAATATTTAGCCATTTATCTGCTGGATACTGCCGGACATGGATTGAGAGCAACCCTTCTAGCTATTTCTGTTTTGAATTTATTGCGATCGCGGGCATTAAAAGGGTTAAATTATTATCAACCAAGTGAAGTATTAACAGCCCTAAATGAAACTTTCCCGATGAATTATCAGAATGATAAATATTTCACTATTTGGTATGGTGTCTATCACTTATCCCAACAAAAATTAATTTATGCTAGTGCAGGCCATCCACCAGCAATATTAGTTTCTGATTCTGACAATTGTGCTTGCGTACATCGATTAAGAACCCCTGGTATGCCTATTGGGATGTTCTCTGGAGCACAATACACTGATGCAACCTGTAAAGTAGAAAAAGACAGTAGTCTGTATATTTTTAGTGATGGTGCCTATGAAATCACTAAATCAGATGGGAATATTTGGGGTTTAGATGCTTTTATTCAGACCCTGATTGATCTATCGAAAAATTCTAATTGTCAGCTAGAACAAGTTATTAGATTCCTAATTCATTCTAATTTGCAACCATCCTTTGAAGACGATTTATCCATACTCAAAATGCAGTTTAATTAACTGCGAGAAAGTACTGATTGTTCAAATTCATTTTGATTGACAAATATTGTAAATACCTTATCCATACCAGTAAGTTCAAATAAGATTTTTATTTGTTCATTCACAGAGCAAATAAATAATTTACTATCAACTGCTCGCAATGCTTTAAATGCTAAAACTAAAGCTCCCAATCCCGAGCTATCCATAAAAGTCACATCTTGAAAATCCACCAGAATAATTTTGATCCCACTGTTAACACATTCAGTGATTTGCACTCGCAACTCTTGTGATGTAGTAGCATCTAGAATCCCACTGGGCTTAATAATTTGAATTTGATGTTGATTCATAAATAATATTCATAATTTATAAGTTGGGCTTGGACTGAAGGTAATCATCATGGAACCACAATGATTATTGTCTACAACTCTGATTCACCACCAGAGTCATATTAGTAGATTTACTAAATAGGATATCGAAACACCACTCCCAATGCAACATTAAAAACTTATGTATAGTTACAATGTATCATCCAAATTTAGCTGTCCATGGGGCTGAGTAGTTGACTAATAGACCGGACTTACCTTGGCTCGATAGAGTAATTTATCACCTTGCCTATAGCCAGTGTAACGCACCTTGACTATCTCCCCCGGCGCTAAATTACCATCCATTAATTGATGCTCTTGGGGATTATATGGTACTTCTGCTCCCACAACAGCGATCGCTTCCATGCCCCAGCTTTGTAATAGTTTATCTAGGGGTTTTTGTATCAAAGGTATAATTTTGACTGCTGGTAGTTGGGGATTCTCCTGAGCCTTGTGGGCGGCTGTAGGGAACTGTAAAAATAAAGACTCCAGCAATTGTACCGTGGATTGCTGGAACTCTTGTTGTAATAATTCTTGCTGTTGTACTAACTGTTGTTGCGATCGCTGGTACTCGGTTTGTAAATCTGCTATCTGTTGTGATAATTCTAGATTTGCTGATTTTGTATCAGTTACTAACTCTACCCCAGAGAAAGTATTTACTAATTCACTCAATGATATGTTCAGCACTGAGGATAGCTTGAGTAACACATCTAAGCGCATTTGCTCGATTTTCCCCTGTCGCAGGTGCAATATTTGACGTTCCGAGATGCCGGATATACGACTGAGTTCCCTGAAACTTGCAACACCCAGTGGTTGCATTAACTCCCGTAACTTTTGAGTAAAATCAGTGCTGGACATTTTGGAAATTGAAGATTTGACGAGCAGGAGTTAAGAGTTGTTAGTTGTTAGTTGATGGTTGACAGTTAGGAGTTAGGAGTTAGGAGTTAGAAGTTTTGAATCCTTCCCTCCTACTCTACGAGAAGCCACTCTCCAAGCGTCTACACTCCTTCACTGTCAACTGTCAACTGTCAACTGTTAACTCTATTCTTCCAGCAAGCTTCTCAACATCCAAGCAGTTTTTTCATGTACTTGCATTCTTTGAGTCAATAAATCTGCTGTGGGTTCATCGTTGACTTCTTCTACTAGGGGAAAAATAGAACGTGCAGTTCGTACTACCGCTTCTTGTCCCTCCACCAATAAACGGATCATTTCTTTAGCTTTGGGAACCCCTGGAGTTTCAGGAATGGAGGTTAGTTTAGCATATTCACTATAGGTTCCTGGTGCGGGATGACCCAGGGAGCGAATTCTTTCTGCAACTAAATCTACGGCTAAGGCTAACTCTGTATACTGGGTTTCAAACATTAAATGCAATGTTTGGAACATTGGCCCGGTTACGTTCCAATGGAAACTGTGAGTTTTCAGATACAAAGAATAGGTGTCTGCTAACAAACGAGATAGTCCTTCGGCTATTTTCACACGGTTGGCTTCATCAATGCCGATGTTGACTGGTAGAGATGCTCCTGTCTGAGTTGCCATAATCTCCTCCTAATTGGTTCTTAATTTTAATTAAACTAATTTTTATTAACTACTACTAGTGCATTGCATTAGTTCACCAGGGGCATTTAGATCCCCGACTTCTCAAAGAAGTCGGGGATCTAAAAGGACTACTACGCTAAGTGCATTCTCAATACGCTCTTGGGTGCTTTCCTAACCCTAGCTAGGATAGTTTCTTTGCCTAAACGTTGGCAAGCTTCATAGCGATGACATCCCGAAAATCCGTAGTATTGCCCATCCACTTCCAAAACATCGATGGGTTCTTGTTGCCCAATTTCCCTAATCGATTCCATTAAGGCTTGTACCTTGTTCGGATCGTTTTGTCTGGGCAAGGGTCGCCGAATTTGGTGCAATGGAATTTGTTCTACCCTGACCATAACAGCTCCTCCCTCAACAGTCATATTTCAACAATAAATAAATCATACTCGTTATGAGTTTATTTAGCAAGTAATTGTAAAAGCACAATGCTATTATGGGGGTAAAAACGCCACACTTAAGCTATATCAATATTTCGCACTGTTAGTAGAACATATTTTCATGAATATTTCGTTCCGGTCTTTTTCTGGCACTGCAATAGCAATTTTTTGTTGGCTGGGGTTCGCGGGGACACCAAGTCTAGGGGCAAGACAATCAGATGTGGAGCTGAAGATAGGTATAGTACAGCGATTTGGCAGTCAAGCCAAGTCAGAATTACAATTGCAACCAGCTAAGGGCGATCGCTTGCAGTTGGAATTTAAACAAGGCAATGGGCAAAAAAGGTTAGTTACGGCTAATCCGGTAAAGTTAGAAATTGGGATGCAAGCTTTATCTCAACCGGTGTTAGATGAACGGGTGGTGTTGGGGACTTTCCGTACCTTTGAAACTGCTGAGGATAATGCTAATCAATGGCGCAAACAAGGGATTGAGGTAGAAATTGCCCAACCAGAACGCTGGCAAGTATGGGCAAAAAGGGATGTTTACAATACTCCTTTACTCAGGCGGTTTTTACTGGAAAGTGTGCAAGCTGCTGGTCAAAAAACATCCTATATAGATAGCAAAATTTTAAAACAAGTCCCCTTAGTCAGTTGGGTAATCAATGGTTATCGTTACAGCCGCGATCGCGTCAAAATTAGTAGTGGGAAAAATGTAATTTTCGTTAGTCAAGGAAAGAGGGCAAGAAACCCCCGTCTTTATGGTGGTAGATTGGCAATTCAGCCCAATGCCTATGGTAACTATACCCTAGTCAATCATGTGCCCTTAGAAACCTATTTGCGTGGGGTTGTACCCTATGAAATTGGTACCAATGCCCCCGTGGCATCCCTAGAAGCCCAGAGCATCATTGCCCGCACTTATGCCCTGAGGAATTTACGTAGATTTGAAATTGATGGGTATGAATTATGTGCAGATACCCACTGTCAGGTTTACTACGGATTAGATGGAACTTCCAGCAGTACGGATCAAGCGATCGCGGCTACTAAGGGTATGGTATTAACCTATGACAATCAATTGGTAGATGCCTTATATGCTTCCACCACTGGGGGAGTAACTGCTGGTTTTAGTGATGTGTGGAATGGAGAAGACCGACCTTATTTAAAGCCAGTTGTGGATGCTCCTAGTAATATTTGGAACTTGTCTGCCAATAGTTTATCCTCGGAAAGTAACTTCCGGCGGTTTATTAGTTTAAAAGAAGGATTTAATGAAAGCAAATGGAGTATGTTCCGGTGGCGTAGGGAAAGCGATGTCAAAAATATTACCAATGGTCTGCAAAAGTTTATGAGGGTAAAAAACAGTCCCTATGCCAAATTTAAAAAACTGCGGGGAATGCAGGTAGTGGAGCGGGGCGAAGGGGGACGCATCCTCAAGCTAGCAGTAAAAACCGACATTGGCACTTTTCATTTATACAAAGATGAAGTTCGCAGTGCTTTCTTTGCCCCTAAAAGTACTTTGTTTTACTTACAACCCCTAAACAAAGGTAGACCTGGATTATGGGGATATGCTTTTGTTGGTGGAGGATTGGGGCATGGAGTTGGTTTAAGCCAAACTGGAGCGCAAAACCTAGCGAAACTAGGTTGGTCGAGTGATAAAATTCTCCAGTTTTATTATCCCGGTACTCAAATTAAACCACTCAGCGAAATCCAGAAACCGTAAAATTAAATTAAGGCAGGAACACTAATTAATATTCCTGCCTTAGACTAAATTTAGATTATATATTTTTGTGCTGTCATTGTTTTAACAAACAGAACATATAGAACAGAAAGCACTGATGCAAATCTGTCTCATCTACTTTTTCATGCACCTAGTTATTTACTCTTGGCGATCCTGACAAGATAAGGTTTCTAGGTGCTGGGAAAATTCCTAGTAGAGTGCTTCTTCTTGGTGGGTTTCGATGGTGCAATCAGAAGTTGGATAAGCAACGCAGGTGAGTACGTATCCACCTTCGATTTGCTCATCATCCAAGAAGGATTGGTCGGACTGGTCAATGGTACCAGCTGTGATTTTACCAGCACAAGTGGAGCAAGCACCAGCACGGCAGGAGTAGGGCAGATCCAAACCTTTTTCTTCTGCTGCATCTAAGATATAGGTATCGTCTGCCACTTCAATAGTTTCGTTTAAACCTTCAGCTTCGTTGATGAGTGTTACTTTGTAAGTTGCCATTTTATTTTCCTCTCTTTTGCCAGCGGCAGTATAAGCTATCTTCAAGCAATTACCACGGCATATCTGAATTGATCGGCCGTTCATTAAAATTTGCTTCAATTCTGATACTACGAGAAAAATAGCCGGATGCAACTAGAAAATCCCTCTGATTTACCACGGATTAGTAATGAAATTTAGTTCCTGAATATTGATAAGTTTTTTTTATTAAAAAAAGGCTGTAAATCCCTATATCATCAAAAATAATTATATTGATCTTTGGAAAAACCTATTTTGCCAATCAATCATCTTGGCTGCTGGTTTTGATTTACTTATCTGCAAAAATCTTTTTCATATTTTGTGTAGGGTCTTATGTAGGGTCTGCTGAATAACCATAAAATATTGATTTATCACAGTCCTTTTAGGGTATTTATTGGGGAATTAAGTGCTGTCCCCTATCCCCTGTACCCTATCCCCTATCCCCTATCCCCTATCCCCTATGCATACATCTACAACACCATACAAAAGTTCAAGAATTAAGGTGGGTTTAGTTGGTATTGGATATGCAGCCAAAACAAGAGCAAAGGCATTACACAGTGATGAAATTGCTGCGAAAGCTCAACTTGTGGCTGTTTGCGGTCATTCTCTGGAAAAAACTACTACCTTTGCCCAAGAGTTTAATTGTACAGCGATCGCAACTTGGCAGGAGTTAGTTACCCTAGAAGATATTGATTTAGTAATTATCTCTACCATTAATCGAGATCATGGGATAATTGCTAAAGCCGCTCTTTCTCAGGATAAACACGTAGTTGTTGAGTATCCTCTAGCTTTAGATGTGGGGGAAGCTGAGGAAATTATTGCCCTTGCCCAGACACAAAAAAAACTTCTGCATGTGGAGCATATTGAAGTGCTAGGGGGAGTACATCAAGCTATCAAGCAAAATCTCCCTCATATTGGTCAAATATTTTATGCCCGTTACAGCACCATCAAATCCCAGTTACCAGCGCCCCGTAAATGGAGTTACAACCACCAAATGTTTGGTTTTCCCTTGATGGCTGCCCTTTCCCGCGTCCATCGTCTGGTAGATTTGTTTGGTCCAGTTTTAACGGTTAATTGTCACAATCGATTTTGGCAGACAGATAGGGAATATTACCAAGGCTGCATATGTGTTGCTCAATTGCAATTTGAGAGTGGATTATTGGGAAACATCACCTACGCTAAAGGGGAAACCCTATGGCACACTGAGCGCAGATTTGAAATTCATGGGGAAAACGGGGGGATTACGATCAACAAAGAGACAGGAGTTTTATTGCGAGCAGGGGACAGCATGCCTATGGAAATTGCCAGTCGCCGGGGTCTATTTGCCAAAGATACGGCGATGGTTTTAGACCACCTAATTCGTAATACTCCCTTATATATCACCCCTACAGAAAGTTTGTATACCCTGAAGGTTGCTGATGCCGCCAGACGTTCCGCACAAACAGGGCTAACGATGACTATTAATTAATATTACTTTACAGACACAGCATCAACATCAACGGTATTAGCTGTAGATGTATCTACGTGAGTAGTTGCATTAGTTACATTCTCTTCGGTAGATTGACCTTGACGTGATTTAAAACTTTCAATCACCAAACTAGAAACTTCAGTAACTAATAGTGTTAATAAAAACACATCATCCACTTGTCCTAAAATTGGAATCACGTCTGGAGAGATATCAATGGGGCTAATCAAATAAACCAGCGTGCCTAAAATTACCCACCACCGATACTGAGGATGACGGAGCAAATTACGATACCATGCATAAATAGATTGGATAGAAAACTTCATGACATTAACCTCGAATTGTCTTTAATTTTGACAAATTATGTCCTAAACTTCCTGTGGGAATAACCGCACTAATTGCTCTGGAAAATGCTACCAATCAAATCTGAGTTATTTCCTAACTATTGGTAGTTCCACAATAATAAAAATAGTACATTAAATCAAATAAAGTACTTAGGGATTGTTGCATAAGCAATGGATAGAGGAGAGTTACAACTGTGGATATATTAGAAACATTTCAAAAGGGCGGCCCTGCAATGTGGCCCCTATTAGCCCTATCAATTTTGTCTTTGAGTGTTATCTTTGAACGATTGTGGTTCTGGTTACGCATTTTAAGTCAAGAAAGGGCAACTGTCGATCGCGTTTTGGAAGCAGCCCAAGATCATTGGGAGATAGCTAGGGATATAGCCAAACGGGCAACAGATCAACCTATTGGTAGATTTCTTTATGCACCTTTAAAGCTATCTTCCACAGATGCCGAAACTTTTCGACTAGCATTAGAGTCTACTGCTGAGGAAGAGTTAGCTGGCATGCGTCGGGGGGAAAAGCTATTAGAAGTAGTAATCGCCTTATCTCCTTTATTAGGATTATTGGGTACGGTTTTAGGTCTAATTACTTCTTTACGTGCCATCCGCATTGGGGATTTGGGTACCCAAGCCGCCGCAGGGGTAACTACTGGGATTGGTGAATCTTTGATTAGTACTGCCACTGGGTTAGTAGTAGCCATTTTCACTCTGGTATTTTACCGTTTATTTCAAAGTTTTGTTTTCAACCAAGTTAAAGTTTTTCGCCGGGCAGGGAACGAATTAGAATTGCAGTATAGGCAATCACCACCAGAATATCGAAATAGTAGAGATGTCAGTGCTTTTGGGGTCAACCCTCCAGAATCTACCACCAAACCGATGGATACTTCTGATGTAATGGTCACAGAATCTCCAGAAAATCAATTTATCAACTACACCGAACAAAATCAAAACAATTTGGCTGAGACTAGGGAACAAAAAGATGCTGATACCTTAGGACTTGATAATTAATCAACAAATAAAATCTTGATACCATGGTGTGAGAGGGCAATAATGAAAATTAATCTGCAAAATTCTGTTGAAGACGTACAAATTCAAGTTCTTCCCCTAATTGATGTTGTTTTTTGCATACTGACATTTTTTTTGCTAGCAGCTTTGCAATTTACTCGTCAACAAGCAATTAATATAGATTTACCTAAAGCGAAAACAGGAACTTCTGCTCAGGTTAATTTAGAGCCGAATAAACGTAACATTTTACCTGTCTCCATAGACGCAATTGGTCAGACTTTTGTGGAAAAGGAACCTGTAAACAAGGAGAAGTTAGCAATCAAATTAAAACAATACCTAGAACAAAATCCCCAGGGTGTCTTAGTATTAAATGCTTCTCGGACTGCTACGTACAATGATGTGATTGAGACATTAGATATATTAAGGGAAGTAGGAGGCGATCGCGTAGCTTTGGGAATAATTCCCGGTCCTCCCGGGGCTTCTAATAACTCTTCACCTACTCCTGCACCAATTAATCCCACTCCGCAGAATCTTTCCCCTGGCAATTCTAATTCTGGTACACCACCATTAAATAACCAAGCGCCGGTGCCAAATGTACCTAGCCAACCCCAAACAGCGCCAGTGCAACCAAGCCCTTGAGGTTGAGGACCAACTCTTTGAAGAGGACAAGGGGCACCGGTACACCGGAGAGGGGGCGAGAACCCCATAAATAAATTAAAAATGATTGAATCGAGTGATTGCAGGGAAATTGACAATCCTTCTCTCTTGCCCCCTGCCTCTTTCACCCCTTGCCAAATATTGCAAACATAAAGATATATAAAATAAATTGCCCCTATAAATAAAATTCCTGGTAAGTTACATGTTACGAGTGAATACCAAGTTGGGGCGATCGCCAGTTATCTATGCTTTAACTTATCCTGACTTAACTCTTTATCTTCTGCTAATGAGCAATATCAACATATTCGGTAGTGCTTGTTCGCCAATTGGTCGAGAATTAACCGAAAGAAAGTTATGGCAACGGGCATACTCTAGAGTCTATGCTTTGCAACTTAGTATCTTGGTGCGTTATTTAATTTTTGATTACGTAGTACTTTGTAAATAGTCATTCAAGTTTCAGGGGTTGTGGCTAATGAATATTGGAGCCTTGTTAATCGCCTGGGTTATAACAGCTGCGAGCTTATACATTATTAGTAAATTACCACCCTTAGGAGTAGAAGTTGATTCTCCGGGTAAAGCTTTTATTTCAGCAGCTGTATTGGGAATTGTCAACGCATTCGTTAGACCAGCTTTACGATTATTTTTTGCAATTCCAAACCTAGTCACTTTTGATTTATTGTCAAGTTTATTCACATTTATTATTACAGTGGTTTGTTTTGGTCTTGCAGCTTGGTTAGTTCAAGGCTTTCGTCTGCGCTTTGGGATTTGGAGTGCCATTATGGGGGCGTTTGCGCTCTCTTTAATCAGTGGTTTGATTTACAAATTATTGGGAGTTTAACATCAAAAACTGGGAAAAGGAGTTATGAATCGTGATTTCCTAACCCCTCACCTTTCCCACTTATTCGTTTTCAGTTGGGGGAACTGCTGCGCTATTATCTGATTGTTTAGTGCGTTGTTCCCGTTTTTTGCGATCAGCAGCCACCATATCTGCCATAACAATTAGAGCTTGGGTCATTTTATCTAAATTGGAGCGGTATAACTCCAAATCCTTGATCAGCTTTTCATCAGATAAATTCAAGCCATTACCAATGGTTTTAAGTGCTTCATTGAGCTGCTTTTCATCTTTGACGAATTCTGGATCGGCAGATTCTAATAAACTATACAAACCAATTGCAAATAAACGACTATATTTAAATTGGGAATTATTAGCGATTGCTTGTAAAGTATTTTGCAAGTCAGCATCTCTATCTAAATGAGTGGTTTGACTTAACCACTCAATTAAATTGGCAACAGGTAAGTCACCGGCTACAGCTTGTAAACGTTGAGCGTCTTGTTGATAAATATCTGGATTTACCTCCACAGCCTGGAGGAGGGCATTAAAAATAGATTCCTTGTCCCGTTCTGGCTGGTAACCTGCCATAAAACGTTCAAAGGTGGTGACGACACCCAAAGCATAAATTGGGTTGTAATTGAAATCTACGTTAACTGATAGTAGATGCATTTCTACCATCAATTCTTCCACTACTCGTCGATAAATTGTGTTTATCGGTCGGGAATGAAGGGTGTAGAAGGTTCGCTTCGTATCAGAGACAGTACGGACGTTATTCACAAATTTTTCAGGACAATGTAATTTTATTCTCTCGCTTCCAGTCAACTTTGCCAAGTTGAGGTTGGAGGTGACAGCAATGGTTCGATATTTAGAATAACTTATCAAGCTATACGATAGGTGCAAAATTATTTTCCATGTGGATGGGGTTTGAAAATATGTCCTAATGGGACAAACTACTAGTGTTCCACCACATTAATAATTAGGGTTTGCAACAAAAAGTCTTTTAGCGGGGGTAGGCTTCGGCCGTGAGCTCAGCCGAACGGGAATAGGGAATAGGCAATAGGCAATAGTTACAGCCTCTTTGTTTCTATTTTTTTACCCGCAAAAAAATACCAGATGCAAGGATTTTGGGTTGAAAATCTTAATTTCCTTGCACGCCCTTTCCCAAAAAATAGCCCAAAAATATTGATAAATCAATGTTTTATAGTTATTCAGCTCCACCCTAATTAGGGCTTGCTAAATAACTATAAAATGGGATTGGACAAATTTGTTGCAACTTCTGAAGGTGCCTTAATTGAACGTCCTAGATTTTTTCAAACCCTACTTAGTTTACCTCGGCCGACAAAATTTGCGATCGCCATCATGTTCTGGATGCTGCCAGGAATAGGCGAAATGACTGACTCCCCTGAGCTTAGGAGCAAATTTACGCAAGGCACCCATTTGTACTTCTAGGGGCGGACGATTACTCATAGAAGTACCCCAATTACCAGCTAGGGCGGGTATAATTTTTGTCCCTGGTTTTGCCATATTCACAACCCGTTGCACCTGTGGGACTATACAATTAGCTTTACCACAATTAGCATAAGCCATAGGATGCCACTCCAAATTACTGGAGAACCTATCCCAAGGTTGTAAGCGCGAATCATATCCCCTACCTACTGTTTGATTACCACCAGGGAAGAATACAACCCCGGCGGGAATCCCTCGCTGCTGGGCTGGATAAGCTGCTAGGGCGACGAAATCTAGAATACCTTGCATGGCATGGGCGACTGATAATTGCCACAAATCCCATTGCAGTTGTGGTTGTCTGTTTTGTGGAGATTGGATAGATTTTTGCCCTTGATTAACAACCCTTCCTTGCCATAGGGGTTCTCTTTCTCGGGGGTAAAGTCGATCTGTTTGTGCCACATCGGCTGCGGTGACATATCCTTTACGTAAAAAACGGCGAATTAACTCCAATCCTTTATTATTCTGTGCCCGTTCAAATAAAGCTTTTTGAATGGCTTCACTATATAGCCATAAATCCGTGACTTTAGTGGCAATAGAATTCGTTCCTGCCTGCCGGGGGTAGCGTATATAATCAAACAAAATACCATCGGGACGACGACGGGTAACAGCCTGTACTAACTGGTAATAATCTTGTTTTGCCTTTTGGTTATATGGATCGATGAATACTTGGGAGCTATTATCTACCACATACAGACTCGTTTCTCCCTTACCATTACGAGCAATGACTCCTTCCCTATCTTGACGCTGGGCATAACTGTAACCGAAATTGGTAGTAAACATCCAGGCATATACTTTCAAGCCCCTCTCTCGTCCCTTTTGAATAGCGGTGGAGAGTAAGTCCACATTTTCTGCACCTGTTGTCCGAATCACAGAAGGCCAAACCGTAGGATTACTAGCAGCAGGCAACAATACCCGCCCATCATAAAAAACTTCTAAGTAAACTTGATTGTATCCTTTATCAATAATCTTATCCATAATCTCGTCAATGGCACCCGGTTGAGCATCACAGGGATATAAGCGCAACCAAATTGCCTGGACTTGGGGCCAAGTGCGATTGCGGCAGTCTCGCACGGCTTGGGCATGTTGTTGCACTAGTTGACGATAACTATTTTGCACCTCCGTATCCCCTTTAACAGCAGCACGACGCAATCTTTGTTTGGCTTTTATTGCTGTTGAAGATAAATGACAATATTGGTTTAATTGTGCTTGGGCTGGCTTGATGCTGATTTTAGGAAATAACCATACAGTGGTAAATGTGCTGACAAGCAATCCCCGCCAAAATAACTTTGATTTTAAATAGTTGACGCAATAGTTAGACATACCTACAAGCAAAAGAACGAAAAAATTCAAACCCAATTAACCTTTATCAAGTCAAAGTGCATGGAATTGCTTTTTGTGAAGCAGAAAGTCAAGTTGACATAGTTAGCACAACTTATCCTACTCTTGGAGAAGGTGCAAGATGGATGTAATTAGATTTTTATAGCCTACTTACAAAATTAAGACTACAAAATACCTGATTCTGTTGCCGTTTTTTAGGAACATTATCAGATTATCGAGACTTTATGAGCAAATTTAGCTGATGTTTGTCAAGTCAGTCAGAGGCAGGCTTCGACCGTGAGCTCAGCGTTCGACGGCTCGACTGAGCTTCGCCGAACGTCTGAGCTCACGCCGAAGTCCGAACGGGGGCACCGGAGCAGGGGGTTAGATTTCAACAGGTGTTAATGTTAAACATAATACTTTTACAGCGATCGCTATTTTAGTCTTAATTACTGTAATTATTTGTTATTAATAATACTTGTATCATTTTGTATCAGATAGAAAGGCGGGATAAAATGTTAATGTTTTCCATGGAACTATCCCGCCATCAGTATATGATGTACAAATATCTTGACCCATGACAATGGAAAGTCAATGTTTAAGACCCACGCTTAAGGGCAGCTTCAACCCGTTTAAACTGCTGTCTGAGACGTTTTTTCAGCTTTTCTGGTACTGGACGATTGGGATAGGTGGTGTAATGTCCAGCCAGGGAATTTAGAGCTGTACGCATGGTAGTAAAAGAAGCAAGATTGGAAACCGAGTTATTGCGCTGATAACGAGCGGCAAAGGTTTTAATTTGTTCGCGTGCTTCTGTTTGAAGTTCTACCCTATCTGGGGCATCTTTTGGTAGTTCTATAACATTTTTTAAATTATTAAGAACATCTAAAGTGTCTTGGCGATAATCCCCTGTTAAACCATCTCGACTAGCAAAACCTGTTAAGCCGATGAATGCTACTAAAATTAGGGCTAGTAGGCTTGACCAATTGCGCTTCATAAGCATGAAATGAAAACAATACCAAATCAACGTCCATCCTATCTTGTATTGGTATCTCAAGGAACAGTTGACAGTTGATGGTTGACAGTTGACAGTTGACAGCTGACGGTTAGGAATTGAAAATTATTATCACCCCCCACACTTCCCACACTCCCCACACTTCCCACACTCCTTCCCTAGGCGGACATAATGTTAGCCAATATTGGCTGATAAAGGGTATCCCTTTGTTGGTAAGGTCTTTGTAAAGATGCGATCGCACCTTGTAAAGTTGATACTTCCATACAAGTGCCACCAATTGCTCCAGCCATGGTGGTAATGTGCTCCTCCATCAATGTGCCCCCAATATCATTGCAACCCCACCTCAAAGCTTCTGTAGCCCCCTTTAATCCTAGTTTTACCCAGCTTGGTTGATGGTTGGGAATCCAATTTCCCAAAAAAATCCGAGCAACGGCTGTTAATAGTAGGGCATCTGCTAATATTGGTTGGTCTCGTCCCACTCTCTTCCGTAAGGGTTTAGGGGCTTCTTGACCTACAAATGGTAGAATAATAAATTCTGTAATTTTACCAGGATATCCTTGATTGATGGCAGTTTGTTGGAGCGATCGCAATTTTTCTAAATGACTAATTTGCTGTTGTGCTGTCTCAATGTGTCCTGACAACATAGTACTGGTGGTGGGTAAACCCAGTTTATGGGCCGTACCCACAATTTCTAACCAAGTTGCTGTATTAATCTTTTCTGGGCACAGAATCCGCCGCACTTCATCATCTAAAATTTCTGCGGCGGTGCCAGGCATGGAATTAACACCAGCATCCTGTAAAGCTGCAATTACCTGGCTGTAACTCAATCCATCTTCACGGGCAATAAACTGGATTTCTTGGGGAGAAAAGGCATGGAGGTGTAGTTGGGGGAAATTTTGCTTAATTGTTTCTACCAACTTGATGTAATAAGCCAGAGATTGTCTATTGATTTTGGCTTTGAGGTTTAATCCCCCTTGCATGCAGATTTCCGTAGCACCTCTTTTGACTGCATCTGTAGTTTTTTCCAGAATTTGTGCCCAATCTAACCAGTAAACCCCATCTTCCCCCTCATCACGGCGGAATGCACAAAAACCGCAATGTTGCTCACAAATGTTAGTAAAATTTATATTACGATTAATAACATAGGTGACAGTATCCCCAGCTTGCTGCTTGCGGAGGCGGTCGGCAGTGCGACGAATGGCGGTAATATTGTCAGAATCAGTCTGTTGTAATAAGAATACCCCTTCCAAGACAGATAAGTCATATCCCATCAAGGCGCGATCGAGAATACTATCAACGGATTTATCAATCACAATTAGCAAAAAATTATTTCAAAATCTGCTTTTGATTGTGGCATATATGAGGGTAATAATCATTGGCGCAATAATTGGCACAATAATTATGAATCCTGTTTTCCCAAACTGGATTCTTTGACCATCCATTTTCAGAATGGCTATCACACCTGCGGTTGCCATTAGAACCCATATGGCTGCAAAAATAATAAAAATAACAAATGCCGATTCATTCATAGTATTTTTGATTATTATTGAATTGACCAAAGAAAAAATATTAAATACTCGCCAAACATTAAATCAATAAATTTAATGAACAATTCTCACTATTTTACGTCATCAGCATCAAGGTACAATCTACCTATATTATGATTTTAAATACTTTGATTGATTTTATGATTAAGTAGATGAACAAAAATGCTTGGGTGTGAGGCAAGAATCCCCCAGCCTTTAACGGCTTACTGTTACCAATATTTATTATCTCCTAAATT
>JAAUYD010025766.1_pt1 | contig 17449 bp, 12 predicted proteins | sample 7278101 | NCBI WGS metagenome assembly JAAUYD01 (sample SAMN14350128, study PRJNA611818) | marine sediment metagenome | isolation source: surface marine sediment (0.6m) | place: French Polynesia: Moorea | collected 2018-08 | reverse complement strand
AGGGTGCGATCGCTGGCTCGATAATATAAACTAAAAGCCAAACTTCTCTGTCCTTCAGGTACGTTTTCCCCAAGATAGCGATCGAACAATTCTGTCCCTTCTAATAAAGCACCACCAGCTTTTTTTATTGCAGCTTCTATTTCACCCACGGAAACTTTATCCGCTGCAAAGAAAGCCAGATCTCTTTCTACTGCGGGATAAGTAGAATACACTTGGAATCGAGGTTTCATGAATTGCTTTGCTGTCAAAGCTTCTAATAAAATATCCAAATTCAACTCAAAAGCATATACCTCATCGGGTAAACTTTTTTCTTGTCGCAGTTGGGGATGGAGTTGTCCGAAAATACCCAAACGCTTTTCTCCCAACCATAAAGAAGCAGTCCGTCCAGGATGAAGTCTTTTATCTTCTTTATCGGCTCGATATTTTACTACTAAATCTAATCTAGCAAAAACACTTTCTAAGATTCCTTTAGCTTCATACCAGGTCATGGGGGACTCTTTACCACCCCTCGTCCAGCGACCAAAAGGTAAGCGATCGCCTCCCATTATTCCCCCTATTACGTCTGCTTCGGCTAACCCGTCTTCAGTTTTCCAAAAAATGCGACCAATTTCAAAGCCATTGAGAGCGCCATTTCCCTGCGACTGATTGTACTCAAATGCGTCAATTAGTGCAGAGATAAGGTTAGTGCGTAAGGCTGAATAGTCTTCTAATAGAGGGTTAGATATTACTATTTCTTCTGCTGTTGGTTTGACTACGGAGTAGTGATATATTTCTGTCAGTCCAACTGCGCGGAAAGTTTCTCTAAGTTTGCGCTTTATTTTCTCCTGTAAAGACAGATAACCAAATTCAGTTTTATCGGGTAGTTTTTCACAGAAGTTATCGTATCCGTAGAGACGAGCTACTTCTTCAATTAAATCAATTTCTCGCTCTAAATCTCGATATCTGTAGGGAGGGACGGTAACGATCCAAGTATCTGTTTTATCTTCTATTTTTTCTAGTTTGCATCCCAAAGCTGTCAAGATACGTTCTACATCTGCTGTTTCAATTTCACCCGTCCTATTTTCTAATTTGACTGACCCTAAAATTTGGCGAACTCTTTCTAAACGCAGTTCAATGGAACGAGAGAGATTGTCGGGTCGCGCGTCAGCAATTGCTTGATTAGTGGGAGTTCCTCCACCTAATTTAGTTATTAGATCGATCGCTCTGTTTAGTGCAGTAATTAATTCTGCTTGGTTGACCCCTCGTTCGTAACGGGAAGAAGCCTCAGTACGCAAACCTATAGATCGAGAAGAACGTCTAATTGCTACTGAGTCAAATAAAGCTGATTCGAGGACGATATTTTCTGTTTCTTGATGTACTTCTGTTTCTTCTCCTCCCATCACACCTGCTAGAGCTACTGGGCGATCGCCAGCAGTTATCAGTAGATTTTTTTCTTCTAAGGTTCGCTCTTCTCCGTCCAGGGTTGTTAGTTTTTCTCCTTGTTTAGCAAAACGAACGCCAATTGTCAAGTTTTTTTCTCCACTTACAGCTTGCAAGCGCTCGCGATCGAAAGCGTGGAGAGGTTGACCCCATTCTAAAAGGATATAGTTAGTTGCATCGACTATATTGTTGATTGGTCTCACACCTGCTGCAGAGAGTCGCGATTGCAACCAATCTGGTGAAGGAGCAATTTTTACCCCTTCTATGACTGTACCGATATAAGCAGGACAGGCTTGGGAGTCTGGGATATCTAAACTCAAACTCGTGTTTTCTGTTGGTAAAGAAAACTCTGGCGGCAGGGGTAATCGCAGAGTTCCCCCTGTGAGTGCGGTTACTTCTCGCGCCACTCCCACCATACTCAGAGCATCAGCACGATTTGCCGTTGCTGTCAAGTCTAAAATTACATCGTCAAGACCCAACAGAGGTCGAATGTCGGTTCCTAATTCTAGATCCTCTTGAGGAAAGATGTGAATGCCTTCAGATTGCTTTTCTAAACCCAATTCAGCCAAGGAACAAATCATTCCTTCCGATCGCACCCCACGCAGTTTAGTCGATCGCAATTTTAGGTCAATAGTTGGTAAATAGGTTCCCAGAGTCGCCACTGGTACGTAAATATCTGCTTTGACATTAGCGGCTCCACAGACTATGTTAAGAGGAGCATCTTTTCCTACATCTACTTGGGTGACTCGCAATTTATTGGCATTGGGATGGGGTTGACAATCAATTACCTTACCAACAACAACGCCATTCGCTTTCTCGCCCAAGTCTTCTATATCTTCGACTTCAAATCCTGCTACGGTCAGTGTTTTTGCTAATTCTTCAGGAGATAGAGTTACATCTACTAATTCTCGCAGCCAATTCAAAGAGATCCGCATCTATTTCTCTTTTACCTACTCAGCTAGAATATTCTAACTTTTTCCTCACCAATTTCTTCACTTAATCCTATTTTAATTAGGATGAATTTGAATTTTGAACTTATTTAATTATTGGTTTTTTATGTAATTTTATCGTTTAAATAGTAGTTGTTTCTAAAAGATCTGTCGTTTTTAGTACGAATCTAGCAAAAACTCGGCATAATTTCTGATGTGAAATACAAGACTTGTCTGTTAAATTAATGGAAGCTTGAATATACCTAAAAACAATTTTGATGAAATAATCACTCAAAAGAGTTAATTGGAGTAAATCAAAAAGCATCCCCCTTAAAAGCGCGGATAATACGAGATTGATAAAACCAATGAGCTACTGCCTAAATCCCGCCTGTTCCCAGCCAAAAAACCCTAACAAAAGCTTAACTTGCCAAGCCTGTGACTCTCAGCTAGTATTACAAGGTCGCTATCTAGCAATTAGAACCTTAGGTAAAGGAGGATTCGGAGCAACATTTTTAGCAAGAGACCTATCCTTACCAGGGTATCCCCCTTGCGTAATCAAGCAACTCAGACCTTCAGTAGATGACCCGAGTATTTTCGAGATGGCTAAACAGCTATTTGAGCGAGAAGCGCAAACACTCGGAAAAGTTGGAGATCATCCTCAAGTGCCGAGACTGCTGGACTACTTTGAATACGATCGACAATTCTATTTAATACAAGAATACATCAAAGGGCCAAACTTGCAAAAGGAAGTAAGAAAGAATGGAACTTATAGCGAAGCAGCAATAAAACAATTTTTAAGTGAAATCTTGCCTATTATTAAATATATTCATTCTTCCGAAGTAATACATCGCGATATTAAACCAGCAAATATAATTCGTCGTCAGCAAGACAAACAATTAGTATTAATTGATTTTGGAGCAGTTAAAAATCAAGTTAATACAACAACCTTATCCCCTGGGGGTCAAACGGCTTTAACGGCTTTCGCTGTTGGTACTGCTGGTTTTGCTCCTCCAGAGCAAATGGCAATGCGACCTGTTTATGCTAGCGATATCTATGCTGTTGGCGCAACTTGTATTTACTTGCTGACAGGTAAACCCCCCAAAGACTTAGCGATCGACGTGTCCACTGGGGAAATAATGTTGCAAAAATATGCCTATATCAGTAAAAACTTGGCTAGAGTTTTAACCAAAATGATCGATGCTTCTGTCTTCCATCGGTATAAATCCGCCGATGAAGTCTTAAGGAGCTTAGATATCGAATCTTACTTTGATACTTTATCTCAAGGGTTGATATCACAACCCAATTCAACAAGTAATATAAATAGTGATTCAGTACCTACTAAAATTTGTAGATCTCCTGAAGTAATGTCGTCTTATAGATCGACAACAACACAATTAGCAACAGCAATTCGCAACCGCCGCAACAGACGTGCTAGCTTGCGATCGACCCATCACGCTTCTGCGGGACACGTAAGTAATTATTCTAGAAATTACCAGTATGCTACTGCGATCGATTCCCAGTCAATTAACGAACCCACAAAAGTAGCCAAAAAAGTTCCCACTAAAAAATTAGATGCTGATACGGTAATTACCCAATATAGCGGTGGCAGGCGAGATTTTGCTCAGCAAAATTTAAACCTACTCAATCTCGCAAAAGCCAATTTATCTGATAGTAATTTTCACGAATCTAAATTGATGAAAGTCAATTTACGAGGAGCTAATTTATCTGCTGCTGATTTTGGTGGTGCTAATTTAAAGAAAGCACATTTGTGCAATGCTAATTTAAGTCGAACATATTTAAACCGTACAAATCTAACAGATGCCGATCTCAGAGGTGCGGATCTCAGTTGTGCCCATCTTACTAACGCTAATTTAACAGGAGCCAATCTCTGCGGTGCCAATCTTACTGATGCTAAAGTAAGTGATGAACAACTGGCAAGAGCTAAGACTAATTGGCGAACAATTCTACCTAGTGGCAAGCGAGTATTTTGGTAAACGGACAAAATAATGGATATCGTTTCTATTATCGAAGGGTATGCTAAAGGTTACTTTCTGATGGCTGATGAAACCGACAGCTTAGGTTGGTATTCAAGTCGTCAAAGAGCGCTGGTACCTCTCGATCGTCGATTTCGCTATCCGAAGTCTTTGCAGCGGGTTTTGAATCAAAATCGCTTCAGCGTAGCCATCGATCGAGATTTTGAAGCTGTTTGCTATGGCTGTGCCGATCGGGATACTACTTGGATTTCTTCACAATTGATAAATATATATTTAAAACTTCATCAAGCAGGTTTGGCGCACAGCTTTGAAACTTGGCAGGGAGAGAAACTTGCGGGAGGAATTTTAGGTATTGCTATTGGGGGTGCTTTTATTGGAGAATCTATGTTTTACCGCATCCCTGAAGGCTCAAAAGTGGCAATGGTTAAGTTGGTCGAACATCTGAGGAAAAGAGGTTTTATTCTTTTTGACGCTCAAATGCAAAATCCCCACTTAGAAAGGTTTGGTACTTACATCATTAGTACTGAAGAGTACCAAGTTCTTCTACAGGAAGCCCTAAACCATGACTGTATTTTTACTTAGGTGAATTAAGCACGAAATCCCCTGCTTTTGGGAACAGGAGATTGGTTAATCTAATACTTTGGTTTAAATTTAGCTCGAATTTAGCCTTCAGCTTCGCTTTCAATATAAGTGAATAAAAGCGCCATGGTCACAGCAGCAATTACAATACCGATTCCTGGGACCAAAATCAAAGGCAAGAAAGAAGCTGCGTAATCGCCTGTCATATCTAATTTTCCTATGTTTAATTTACAGAGTTAAAAAGTACTAACCTAATTGTTACATTAGCACACGAGGGGGATCGAGCCAACCCTACGATCTTCTACATTAGGTACTTGGAACTACTTAATCTATTGACTCACTAAGCAGTATATTTATAACTCATAAAGATTCTTAATAAAAAGTGAACTAAAAGCAGGTTACATTAGGGCTGATTCAAGTTTTTTAACATCCGAGAGGAACTGAATACCCATGGATTTGATTCAATCAGGTGGAGATCCCCAAGTTGGGAATCTAGCAACCCCAGTTAACTCCTCAGAATTCAGCAGAGCTTTTATTCGCAATCTCCCAGCATACCGCCAAGGACTATCGCCCTTTCGTCGCGGTCTAGAAGTGGGAATGGCTCACGGCTATTTAATTTATGGCCCTTTCACCAAACTCGGCCCTTTGCGCGATTCTGATATTAGTACTCTTGCAGGCGTAATGTCTGCAGTAGGATTAATTGCTATCCTTACTGTCTGTCTCTCTATTTACGCTAATACTGGTAGTGGCAAACCTATTGCTACTCTTACTACTCCTAATCCCCCCGAAGATCTAGGCACTAAAGAAGGCTGGAACGAATTTGCTAGTGGTTTCTTTCTTGGCGGTTGTGGTGGAGCAATTTTCGCCTTTTTGATCGTCACTTATCTGCCATCGTTGTTACAAGCGATCGGCGTGTAATCTAAACTAGATTCAAATATTTAAGACAAAGCTCAGTGTTTTCACTGGGCTTTATTGTTTACCTGCTCCAAGAATGCAGTGCAAATGTTAGCATTTACAAGTATTTTTATAATATTTTGGAACTAATAAATATTGGAATCGCAAATTAATGAAACAGCTCTTTACTCAAATAACTCGCTCGAAATTTTGGTTTAATCTCTTAATCTTACCAATTTTATCTCTATTTTTTGCAACTACACTGTTGGTTACACCAGCAGAAGCTACTGGTGTTTACAGCTTACCTCAAATAAATTCTGGAGACTCAGTTTGGGTGGTAGATTCTGCTGAGACAATTAGCCGCGCTAGCGAAGGGAAACTCAGCCGTATTTTAGAGAAATTAGCTAAGGACACTGGTGAAGAAGTCAGAATAGTTGCTATTCGCGGTCTTAATTACGACGAAACTATTGAAAACTTTACCAATAAGCTATTTGAAAGGTGGTTTCCAACCGCAGAAGAGCAAGCTAACCAAACTCTAGTAGCGATCGATGTAGTGACCAATAATAGTTCCATACGTACAGGGGAAGAAGTAAAACAACTTCTATCTGACGAGATTGTCTCAAGTATTACAACAGATACTATTGAATTGAGGTTGCGAGAGGGGAATAAATACAATCAAGCTTTAATCGATGCGAGCGATCGGCTGGCGGCTGTTTTATCAGGAGAACCCGACCCAGGCGCAATTATAGCTCAAAATGAGATTAATACTGAAGGCACTTTTACTAAGGCGGAAGATACCGATCGAGGGCTATCTACTGTTTGGATTATTGGTTTGCTCGTTGTTGCTACTATTATCCCCATGGCTACTTATTTCTTCTACGTCGGATTTTCTAATTAATCCTGAACGTATTCTTCCCCACTAATGAGAGCATTCTCAGCCTGAACAAATTCCCTCCCTAAATAACCAGCATGATCCAACATGGTAATAGGGCAGGGTTGAGTTTGCTCTAATATTTTGACGCAAATTTCCTTGGCTGTTCTGCCAGTGTATAGGGTCTCAGCAGTGCGTTCTACCTTCCCTTTTGCTGGAATGACCTTTCCTGTTTCTGGATCTGCTGCTAAACCCTGTTCGGTGATAACGTTAGTAAAATGTTTGGCACAAATTAGCCCAGCTTCTCGATCTAAATAAATAATAAAATACCCTCCTGGATCGAGATCGATGTGACGTTTAGATAGTTCGTTATCTATGGCGCTGAGGTTATCTTTTGTTTGACTCATAATTTTAATGTCAAATGATTTGCTGACAATTCCCATTTACTCAAGATAGTTCAAAATGTTACTTCTTGACATCCTCCCCTCCCTATAGAGGAAGGGGATTCTTAAACCTCACGAATGATATGAATTCCATTTAATTAATCATAAATACCGTAAGAGGGACGGGGAGACGGGGTGATAGGGAAACACAATAAAAATGAGTTGCTTTCAACCCAGAGTTATAGATAAATTAATCTCAGTACGATCGACTATTTTTCCTACAGAACGATCGCTACAGATCTCTTGTCATAAATCTCTGTGTAAGAATTTATCCTGGATTAAAAAACAACAAAAACTTTAATTACTAATATAATTGGACTGATACCCAATTTCCTACAATGCCCTCCAAGAAGAAGAAAAAGAAAAAGAAAACTACTAACCCAGCAGCTACAACTCAAACCGCTGGGTCTAATTCTCAAACCATTGTCGGGTTAAAACAATCCTCGTCGTCTGAGACCAACCCATCTTACTCAGAAGATGCAAATAGTGACAGCAATGTAAGTAAAATTAACGCCCCGCTACGCGGATCCGCCTCAGCGGATCCCGACATCGAACCATCACCACTAGCTGATAATCTGACAGACGCCCACGGCTGCTCCCCATCAACTACCCCCGATACTGAACCCCAAAATACAGCAGCAACTGCCTCTACTGATAATGGTGCTAATGTGCGCCGCGAAGCGGATCCCTTCGGGATCGATACCAATACATCTACAACTGTTGCTCCAGAAAGTACATCGAACGATCGTGAAGTTGAAACCTCGGATGCAATGTTTCAGGCTGTAGGAATTATCGTTGGCGAGGTCAACTTTACGGAAGATAATAAAGCTACAATTGCGATCGCTAATAAACAATACCCACTTTTTTACACCAGACCCCATTATTTGGCTTATACGGGACTCAAAAAAGAAATAGAAGCTACGAATAACAATACGCAACGTCTCATAGTTTATCCTCGCATAACCCATTTCCCCTCAAGAGACAAACAAGCATTTATCTCTTTCCAATTAGTAGGGTTTGACAAAGGAAAAGACCCTAAAGGAATCTCAGAGTACTTAAAAGATAACGAATTCAAGCTATGTGGGTTGTGGCAGTTTATTCCCGTATCTAGAATTCCTTGTGTTTCGATCTTCCGCAACTTCAACAAAGAGCGATTGGAGTATATAAAACAAGCGGAACCTGCAACCAAAGCCAAATTCATGAAAGCCAGTCATATCCCCCTATTGTGGAGAGATGCACCTGTTAGACCCTTTAGGTTCGATCCCAAAGCAGGTAAAGACCAAGGACAGCCCAGCTTTGTTTCTGTTAAAGCTAAATTCATACCCAGTCGTGATGCTTGGGGGTTTGTGGAGACGATCGCCGAACATAGGGAGAAAGCACCGAGGTTTTTGAAGGTATCCAAGAAGGATAAAGCAGCAGCACAAAAAGGAACATCCCCTAAAAAGGAATTTAAGGAAAAAAAACCTATAAAAAAACCTGTTAAAAAGATAAATTAGAGTTTTTAATTGAGACAATTATATTTAACAACTAACCACTAACTAAATAAAAACTAGTGGTTTATCTTTTAAAGGTGCAAACGATTCGGCATCAAAACGATATAAACTAGCAGGACGACCAGCGCCTCGACAAACTTTCACCCCAGTATCAGATAAAATTCCTAATTTCAATAACTTAGCTCTAAAATTAGAATAATCAGAAAAGTTTTCTCCTAAAACAGTGCAATAAAGTTGATAAACTTCATTTAAAGTAAACTTATCTGGCAAGACATCAAAAGCAATAGGACTGTATTCTAATTTATTTCGCAAGCGCCGATAGCCGTATTCTAAAATTTTATTGTGATCGAAAGCTAATTGGGGAACTTTTTTTACCACTAGCCAAGCGGCATTACTCTCTTCACTCGCAATTAATTCTGCTTCTTCAAATCTGACTAAAGCAAAATAACTAACAGATAAATAACGCACGCCAAAACTATAGGGAGATTCTCTGGGGTGACAATTAGGTTCGCTAAAGGTATAAAGTTGTTCTAAATAAAGGTTTTTAACTCTTATTTTTTCTGCCAAAATTCTTTGGGCAGAATTTTCTAAAGATTCTCCCTGACGGACAAATGTACCTGGCAAACTCCAGCGATCGATAAATGGTTCTTTTTTTCTTTTAACTAACAATACTAGCAGGCGATTGTTCTTAGTATCGACTGAGAAAATAACGTTATCAACTCCAACCTGAAAATCGGCTAGTGCGTACTTTTTTACTCTGTTTGTGCCGCCTTCTGCCATTAGTATAATTGCTCTCGATGAATGTAATCTTTCACGGGTGGCGTAACTGCGTCTTTATCTCCTGTTTCCCGATAAGCACTAGAAGAAACTGCTGGCGCATTTAAATTAGCAACAGATACATCTCTTCCGATATTTCGCAATGCTTCTAGATCGTTTATCTCTATAGGATATCCAGGACGAGGAACCACTAAAACATTAACTTTTGGTAGTAATTCTTCTATTCGATACCAACGACGGATCTGACGGACTAAATCAGAACCAATTACTACAGTATATTCTACGTCGCTGCCCCACTTTTGTTTTGCTTTTTCTAGGCTATTAATAGTTCGACGATCGCTTAATTCTTCGTAGAGATTAATATTATTCGGGGGTAAGTCGATCTCTTCTATTAGCAAACCCAACATCTTGGTTCGATGTTCCAAAGGGGTTTGATGGCTTTTCAGAGGATTGTCTGATGCCCAAACTGCGACGAGATCGAAGCGATCGCTCAACCATCTCAAAATGGCTTGATGTCCTGCTGTCGGCGGATCTGCACTGGTACCGAAAAGAGCAATTTTCTTCATATTTGTTTTGTTAAAGATTGGCGGAGTTTTTCTAAAGGTTTTGAAATTTCTACTTTTATGGAAGTTGGTTTGTCTAGTCGGCGAGTTTCTTTTGGAAGAATGGCAACTGTAGCAGCAGTGCGTTTTTGAATATTTTCTAGGCTTTCTGGGTCTAAAACTTGTTTCCCTTCTTTCATCACTAATTGTAATAAGGGTTGTTCGTCGTTGCTGGGTATTTCTGTTGCTAAACCGAGTCGATCTGAGAGAATTTTCGAGTTAGTTTTGCGGCGAAAGATTTGTTTGCGATCGGGATAAGTTTTTTTACCACTAGATTCTTTTATGGTGGGAATTCCATCTATTTCTACGAGTTTATATACCCCATTTACTGGCGAACCCGTCACGAGTTTAGTGCCTATTCCGTAACCGTCGATGGTCGCGCCAGCTTGTTTTAAACGGGTAATTTCCCATTCGTCTAGATCTCCAGAAGCAAAGATGGTGATATCGGGCAGGAGCGATCGAACTTGACGAGACAACTCTGCCAAATCTCCAGAATCTATTCGCACCCCCGTAATGTTCATTTCTCCCAAACGAATTTTTTCTGCTATTCGTCTAGCAGCAGCAACGGTATCGTAAGTGTCTATTAATAATACGGGATCCGAAAAATAGCGTTCAAAAGCTGCAAATGCTTCGTCTTCGCTACCAGATAGTGCTGTAAATGCCATCACTAATGAATGTGCCATTGTCCCGCTAGGCACGTGCCCTAATTTTAAAGCTGCTAAAACGTTAGATGTGGCATTCATCCCCCCTGCGATCGCTGCCCTTGCTGCCCAGATTGCCCCTTGAGGACTAAATGCTCGTCTGCTACCGAATTCTAATAATTTTGCTTTCTCTCCAGCAGCATCGCGCATTCTGGCGGCTTTGGTAGCAATTAGGGTTTGATAGTTAATGGTGTTGAGGAGGTAGGTTTCTACTAATTGAGCTTGCCACAGTGGTGCTTCTACTCGTAATATGGGTTCGTTAGCAAATATAGCTGTTCCTTCTGGTACTGCCCAAACATCTCCTGTGAAGCGTCCAGACTCTAAGACAACCCAAAATTTTTCTGGGGCGCGATCGAAAATTTTGGTGTTTCGCAAGGCTTCTATTTGAGATTGACTAAAACTTAGCTTTTTTAGATAATCTAGTGCTTGAGTCAGTCCCATTGCTATTAAATAGCCAAAACCTTTTGGTAAATGACGCACAAACAGCTCAAAGCTGGCGGGTTTTTCTTCAATTCCATCTCCGACGTAACAAGCTATCATTGTTAACTCGTAGAGATCGGTAAGAAGGCTGTAATCTTCAGTACATATGGTTAATTCTCGATCTTCTAAATTCATTTTGAGTACAGCATTGCCCTTTTTTCTTAATTATAGTAGATTTTACTATAATCCTTATTTCTTCAACTAGAGATTTTTTAGAAATAATAAAATAAATAATTATAAAAAATCCCCTGCCGGAAGGTAGGGGATTTAATTTACTTAACTAAAATACCAGTTTGTACTAACTAAATTAGCTAGCCAAACAAACCGGCATTCGATGCCATCAAGAAGGCAGCGTAAGTGAGGAAGTAGCCTATTGTGAAGTGAGCTAAACCTACTAAACGAGCTTGAACGATGGATAGAGCAACGGGCTTGTCTTTCCAGCGAACTAGGTTAGCTAGAGGAGTGCGCTCGTGTGCCCAAACAATAGTTTCAATCAGCTCTTGCCAGTAACCCCTCCAGGAGATGAGGAACATGAAACCAGTTGCCCAAACTAGGTGTCCGAAGAGGAACATCCAAGCCCAAACAGATAGGTTATTCACGCCATAGGGGTTGTAACCGTTGATTAGCTGAGCGGAGTTAGCCCACAAGTAATCGCGGAACCAACCCATCAGGTAGGTAGAGTTTTCGTTGAACTGAGCGACGTTACCTTGCCATATACCCAGGTGTTTCCAGTGGAAGTAGAAGTCTAACCAACCCAAAGTGTTGAGCATCCAGAACATAGCTAGGTAGAAGGCATCCCAAGCAGAGATGTCGCAAGTACCGCCACGACCTGGACCGTCGCAAGGGAAGGAGAAACCAAAGTCTTTTTTGTCGGGCATTAACTTAGAACCACGAGCATCCAAAGCACCTTTGACTAGGATAAGCACGGTGGTGTGTAAGCCGAGTGCGATCGCGTGGTGTACCAAGAAATCGCCAGGCCCAATTGGTAGGAATAAGGTGTTGCTGCCGCTATTAATTGCGTCTAACCAACCGCCTAGATATAGAGCATTTCCGGTAGAAGCCAAACTATCGGGATTGGACAACAGCACGTCAAATCCGTAGAGAGCTTTACCAGAAGCCGCCTGAACGAACTGAGCGAATACAGGCTCGATTAAGATTTGTTTTTCAGGAGTACCGAAGGCTACTACTACGTCGTTGTGAACGTAAAGACCTAAGGTATGGAATCCTAGGAACAAACTTACCCAACTCAAGTGAGAAATCAATGCTTCTTTGTGCTCTAACATCCGAGCCAACACGTTGTTTTTGTTAGCTTCTGGATCGTAGTCGCGGACGAAGAAAATCGCACCGTGAGCAAAGGCACCAACCATCAAGAATCCAGCAATGTACTGGTGATGCACGTATAATGCAGCTTGAGTAGTGTAGTCTTCAGCTATAAAAACGTAAGGTGGCAGCGAGTACATGTGCTGCGCCACCAGTGAAGTTACCGTACCCAGAGAAGCTAGTGCTAAACCTAACTGGAAGTGGAGAGAGTTGTTAATGGTATCGTAGAGACCTTTGTGACCTTCACCTAATAAACCGCCAAAGGGAGTACCTTCGGGTGGTTTGTGAGTTCCGAGAATCTCTTTGATGCTGTGACCGATACCGAAGTTAGTGCGGTACATGTGGCCAGCAACGATGAAGATTACGGCGATCGCCAAGTGGTGGTGAGCCATATCTGTCAGCCACAGAGACTCAGTCTGAGGATGGAAGCCACCTAAGAAGGTTAGAATAGCTGTTCCTGCTCCGTCAGAAGTACCGAATACGTGATTAACCGTATCTGGATTCTCTGCGTATACTCCCCAGTTTCCTGTGAAGAAAGGCTGTAAACCTGCTGGGTGAGGCTTAACGGATAGGAAGTTATCCCAACGTACTTCAATTCCGCGAGATTGGGGAATTGCTACGTGTACCAAGTGACCTGTCCAAGCCAAAGAACTTACACCAAACAAAGCTGCTAGGTGGTGGTTCAGGCGAGACTCAGCGTTCTTGAACCAAGATAGGCTGGGACGGAACTTGGGTTGCAAGTGGAGCCATCCTGCGAACAAGAAAATAGCTGAGAGGATCAGCAAGAACACCGAACCCATGTAAAGGTCGTTGTTGCTGGTCATACCAATGGTGTAGAACCAGTGGTAAACGCCGGAGTAACAAACGTTAACTGGATTAGAAGCTCCAGCTTGGGTATAAGCGTCGATTGCGCCTTGACCGAAGTGAGGATCCCAAATCGCGTGAGCGATAGGACGAACGTTTAGGGGGTCTTTTATCCACTGCTCGAAGTTACCTTGCCAAGCTACGTGGAAAATAGTGCCCGAAGTCCAAAGAAATATGATCGCGATATGACCGAAGTGAGAGGCAAAAATCTTTTGATAAAGATTTTCCTCTGTCATACCATCGTGAGTTTCAAAGTCGTGCGCCGTAGCGATCCCGTACCAGATCCGACGTGTTGTCGGGTCTTGTGCGAGATCCTGGCTAAATTTAGGAAATTTAGTTGCCATAGGTTTTTAGGAATTCTACTCCCTGACAGATGAGGCTTATGCTCTGATTGCTGCTCGTTTTCTGTTTTACTTACCTCCTGGAATTTTGGTTCCAGAAGGTAAATATTCTATTTGGGGTTTAAATTAGGTATTTGAGACCTAGTTTAGCCTTTCTTAATTAAGCTTTTCATCCCACAGCTAGGATTCGAGCTAAGAAGAACGCCCAGGTTGTTACTATTCCTCCTAAGAGGTAATGAGCTAACCCTACAGCTCGACCTTGAGTGATGCTCAAAGCGCGAGGCTGAATTGATGGAGCCACTTTCAGTTTGTTATGGGCCCAAACGATCGACTCGATTAGTTCTTGCCAGTATCCGCGTCCGCTAAACAGGAACATCAGACTGAAGGCAAAAACGAAGTGTCCCGCTAGGAACATTATGCCGTAAGCCGATAGAGCCGAACCATAGGAATTAATAACCTGAGAAGATTGAGCCCAAAGGAAGTCGCGCAACCAACCGTTGATGGTTATTGCCCCTTGAGCCCAGTTTCCTGCAGTTATGTGAGTTACTGTTCCATCTGGCGCTACAGTTCCCCAAACATCTGATTGCATTTTCCAGCTAAAGTGGAAAATCACAATAGACAAGGAGTTGTACATCCAGAATAAACCTAGGAATACGTGATCCCAAGCAGATACTTGGCAAGTACCGCCCCGACCTGGTCCGTCGCAAGGGAAAACGAAGCCCAACTCTGATTTATCGGGAATCAGACGAGAGTTACGGGCATATAGTACGCCCTTGAGCAGTATTAGTACGGTTACGTGAATGGTGAACGCGTGAATGTGATGCACCATAAAGTCTGCCGTACCCAGTTCTATGGGCATCATAGCCACTTTGCCACCTACAGCTACCACTCCGCCGCCGAAAGCGTAGCTAGCAGGTTCTACAGCGTTAAGTGCTGTGCCGCCAGGAGCCAAGGTGTGAAGATTTTGTACCCACTGGGCAAATATGGGCTGTAATTGAATCGCCGTATCCGAGAACATATCTTGGGGACGACCCAAAGCACGCATGGTGTCGTTGTGGATGTACAAACCAAAGCTGTGGAAGCCTAGGAATATACATACCCAGTTGAGGTGGGAGATGATGGCATCGCGAGAGCGAAGCATGCGATCGAGAACGTTATTGACGTTCTTGGCTGGATCGTAATCCCGCACCATGAAAATCGCCCCGTGAGCGCCAGCACCACAGATTATGAAGCCACCAATCCACATGTGGTGGGTGAACAGAGATAGTTGAGTTCCGTAATCAGTAGCTATGTAAGGATACGGAGGCATGGCGTACATGTGATGAGCCACGATGATGGTCAGAGAACCCAACAAGGCTAGGTTGACAGCTAGTTGTGCGTGCCAAGAAGTAGTTAGGATTTCGTAAAGACCTTTGTGACCTTCACCTCCAAATAGAAGAGGATCGCCCTTATGACCTTCGAGGATTTCCTTCATGCTGTGACCGATGCCCCAGTTAGTCCGGTACATGTGGCCCGCAATGATAAACAGAACCGCGATCGCTAAGTGATGGTGGGCTGTATCAGACAACCACAAGCCTCCGGTTACTGGATTTAAACCTCCTTTGAAGGTTAGGAAATCCGAGTATGCTCCCCAGTTCAAGGTGAAAAATGGTGTTAATCCTTGAGCAAAGCTGGGGTATAACTCCGCCATAAAGCTTTTGTCAAAGAGAAACTCGTGAGGCAAGGGGATGTCTTGTGGTGCCACTCCCGCATCCAGCATCTTATTGATTGGTAAAGATACGTGAATTTGGTGACCTGCCCAAGCTAGAGAACCTAGACCTAGCAAACCTGCTAAGTGGTGGTTCATCATTGATTCCACGTTTTGGAACCATTCCAGTTTGGGAGCCTTTACGTGGTAGTGGAACCACCCAGCGAAGATCATCAACGCTGCCATCACTAACCCGCCAATTGCCGTGCAATATAGCTCGAATGAGTTAGTGATACCGGAGGCGCGCCAAAGTTGGAAGAATCCAGAGGTAATCTGAATTCCGTGGAATCCGCCGCCGACATCAGCGTTTAAAATATCTTGGCCTACGACTGACCAAACTACTTGCGCGCTTGGTTTAATATTGATGGGATCGCTTAACCAAGCTTCGTAGTTGGAAAAACGAGCGCCATGGAAATACATGCCGCTCAGCCAAACAAATACAACTGCTAAGTGACCGAAGTGCGCGCTGAAGATTTTGCGCGAAATATCTTCTAGATCGCTAGTGTGAAGATCGAAATCGTGTGCTCTGGCGTGTAGGGCCCAAATCCAAGTGGTGGTTTTAGGTCCTTTTGCCAAGGTACGATCGAAATGACCTGGCTTACCCCATTTTTCAAAGGAAGTAGGCACTGGGTTGCTATCGACCGCCACCTTAACTTTATTATTATTCGCCTCTGTCTTTGGAGGACTTGCTGTCATGAGGGTTCTCCTCTCTAGACAATGAATTTGATTTATTTTCTAGGGTAATAGGCTTTGTTATGTTTTGAAAAGCTCTAAGAGCTTTTCAGCTTTCTTTTAATAATTTAGCGCGTTTTGCCTATTTGGTGCATAGGTTTTTAGCACCGACTTTCTCTGCTGATAATAAATCTTTGTATGTTTTACAATCCTGACTTTTAACAATATTTAATATATTCTCAAAATTAGACTTTGCATAGCTTAAAAGATGATTTTTAGTTTTTAAGTAAAGATTTAAATATATTTTGTAATAAAAAGTAATAATTGGGAAATTTAGCTTAATTAACTTTAGTGGTAACGATTGACAGATCCAGATTCCGTTATATTGCTTTATGGAAAGTATTCAGAAAAAATAATATCGATTAACTTAGCATTGACTAGAAATTTACTAGGAGAGGACAGCGTGTTGGGTAAAAATCGCCAATGGATACGGATACGAGCAATTTGCTTATGTTGGGTCTTAATAATTTCTGGTTTGGGTTTGAGCAGTTGTAGCAATCGCCTGCAAACATCTCAGTTGTTCGACCAAAAGGAGCGAGTAAATAAAACGGCACCTGCTTCAAAGCTTTTTGAAGTAGACCCTCCTGAAGTAATTCAACAATTACGCCGAGGTTTAGAGAGGTATAGTCCACAGGTAGCTATTCTCTCGCCAAAAAACGATGAAGTTCTCAAAGATACAAATGTTAACGTGCGGGTTGACGTAACAAATTTGCCGGTATTTAAAGACGAAAAGCTGAAACTCGGCCCTCATATTAACCTAATCTTAGACGATCGACTAATAAGTGAAATCTACAATATATACAAGCCAATAAGTTTAGAAAACTTATCAAAAGGAACCCATACTTTGCGAATTTTCGCTTCAACTCCTTGGGGCGAAAGTTTTAAAAACGAGGGGGCTTACGCTCAAATTAACTTCAGCATACAAAAGAAAACAGACGATAAAGTTCCAGATCTTTCAAAACCCTTATTAACCTACAATAGTCCTCAGGGTGAATACGGAGCAGAGCCGATCGCTTTAGACTTTTATCTATCAAATAATATCTCTGGGGACAAGGCTAAAATTGCTGACTATCAGATTCGAGTTAACCTTGACAATGACAGCTTTATTATCGATAGTTGGCAGCCATTTTATCTTAAAGGTTTTTCACAAGGGAAACACTCAGTTGAATTAGAATTGGTCGACTCTGAAGGTAAAAGTGTAAACAATGTATTCAACAAGGTGGTTAAAGAATTTACTTATCAACCAAACGGTCAAGATTCCTT
>JAAUYD010126245.1_pt1 | contig 17456 bp, 15 predicted proteins | sample 7278101 | NCBI WGS metagenome assembly JAAUYD01 (sample SAMN14350128, study PRJNA611818) | marine sediment metagenome | isolation source: surface marine sediment (0.6m) | place: French Polynesia: Moorea | collected 2018-08 | reverse complement strand
GATGACACGTATTGGCGGATCACAGGCTCTGTTCTGAACAGCCGCATTAACGTTCAGGGCTTCACGCCCCGGATCGATTGTTCCTACCTGCAGAACAGGTCCAATCTGGTCTTCTACGATTACAATGTCGCCGAATGTCAGATTGCGCTGACCCGTAACTTCTGAGGCCTACTGGCAGAGCCGCTCGGCTTCGGCCAGGGCCGCCGTAAACCCGAGAAGCGAGAAGGTGTCGCGGGTGGTCGTCCCGCGAGAGGAGATCGCGGTGACAGTCGCGGTTGTGCCGCGCTTCATCGACACGATCATCTCGGCATCCTTTTCCGGGGTCGACGGCCAGGCCCATTCGACACTGTCGCCTGAGCCGACATTCAGAACGTGGCTTGATGAGCCGATGGAGACATCGACGGTGCTGCCGTCGCGGAAGGGATAGCCGCCTGTATAGCTGACTTCCTTGTCGACGCCTGCGTCCGGGCGGATGGTCACAAAGAGCCGGATCTCGCCGCGCCGGGCCGAAACGGTCTCGCCATTGCGCTGGGCGGTCGTCGAGACGGGTTGCGCGACGATATAGCATTCCTTGGGGTTGGAGGGGTTGAACACACTCCAGTCTTTATATGCGGCCACACGCTCATTCGTCTGAGCGACGGATGCCGTTGCCATGAAAGCGATCGCAATAGGTGCGATAAATCGAAACATCTGCTGTCCTCCACCGGTCTTAATGCGGTTCACGGGGGCCGGTTGCCTGCCTGTCCGTGTATTTTATCGGAAAGTGACCCCGGCAGGCCAGCCTTAACCGTCATTTTTGGACATCACGACGATTTTTTGGGACTTCCTGTAAACTCCGGCTAAGTGTGGGCGGCAAGATCAAGGTAAGACACTTCCGCATATGGGCGATTTATCGAATCACGACGACGTTGAGTTACTGCGCATGATTGCGGCCGAGGACCGGTCAGCGTTTGCCGAGTTCTTTGGGCGCTACGCCGGACGGGTGAAAGCGTTCCTCATCTCAGGTGGGGCGCGCGGCGATGACGCGGATGAAGTTGCGCAGGAGGTCATGGTCTCGGTCTGGCGGAAGGCTGCGAGCTTCGATCCCGCCAAGGCGGCACCGTCGACCTGGGTCTTTGCGATTGCACGAAACCGTCGGATCGACTTGATTCGTCGCCACACCCGGCCGGCGCCGGACCCTGAGGATCCGCTCTTCCAGCCCGATCCCGAGCCCGGTGGCATGGAGGCGCTGTCCACCACGCAGATCCAGGATATGATGCGCGTGGCACTCGCCGGACTGCCGGAGGAGCAGCGGGCGGTTCTGCATGCGGCCTTCTTCGATGGTTTGTCCCATGCCGAGGTCGCGGCCCGGTTGGACCTGCCGCTTGGCACGGTCAAGTCGCGGATCCGTCTCTCCTTCAAACATCTGAGGGCGGAACTTGGCGATGAGGCCGTCGAGGCGTTTCGCGATGACTGATCCGGAGATCCTGGCCGAGGTCTGGCGTGGAGGGCGGATCGAGAGCCTGCATCGCGGTCATGCGGTCATCGCCACGCCTGAGGGTAGTATTGAAGCCGCCTGGGGCGATCCGGAGCGGATCATTTATCCCCGCTCGGCCTGCAAGATGATCCAGGCTCTGCCACTGGTCGAAAGCGGTGCCGCGGCCGCGGCGGGCCTTGGCCCGGAAGAACTGGCATTGGCCTGCGCCTCGCATAACGGCGCTGCGATCCATACAGACCGGGTGCGTGCCTGGCTTGAGCGGTTGGGTCTGGAGGAGGCGGATCTGCGCTGCGGGCCGCAGCGGCCGAATGACCGGCTGGCGCGCGAAGCCCTGCAGGCCGAGGGCCGTCTCCCCGACCAGACCTACAACAACTGCTCGGGCAAACATGCGGGCTTTCTGACGCTGGCCAAGCATCTGGGCGGCGGGCCCGAATACATCGATCCCGATCACCCGGCGCAGAGGGCCGTGCGCGCGGCCTTTGAGGAGATGGTCGGCGAGGCAAGCCCCGGTTTCGGGACCGACGGATGCTCGGCGCCCAATTTCGCCTGCTCGATGAAGGGCTTGGCGCGCGCGGCCGCGCGGATGGCCGATCCGTCTTCGCTGCCTGCGCGCCGGCGGCAGGCGGCCACGGATCTGGTTGCTGCCATGGCCGCCCACCCGTTGCTCGTCGCGGGCGAGGGGCGGGCCTGCTCGGAACTGATCGCGGCAAGCGATGGCGCGGCTGTGGTCAAGACAGGGGCCGAGGGCGTGTTCGTGGGCATCTTCCCGACGCGCGGCCTTGGCCTCGCGCTGAAGATCGAGGATGGCGCGACGCGGGGGGCCGAGGCTGCTGTTGCGGCCCTTTTGGTCCGGCTCGGCATCCTCGCGGCCGAGCATCCGATGGTGCAAAAGCGGATGCGGGCGCCCGTTCTCAATCGCCGGAACATCCTGACCGGCCACGTCGTCGCCGCGCCCGGTCTCTCAGGCTAACGCAGCGCCTTGCCCCCGGGCGGGGCTGAGAGTATCACACCCCCATGACGCTGGTATTCGATATGGATGACCGCGCCCGGCTGCCATGGCGGTTTTACGGGGCGCGTCTTTTGCGCGCGGCAGGCGGCTGATCCCGCCCGGCTGCCCGAAGACCCATTCCATTCAGACGAGAGAGAACCGCGATGTCCGCACCGAAGACGCTTTACGACAAAATCTGGGATGCCCATCTGGTGCATGAAGAGGCCGATGGCACGTCCCTCCTCTATATCGACCGCCACCTCGTGCACGAGGTGACGAGCCCGCAAGCCTTTGAGGGGTTGCGGATGACCGGCCGCAAGGTGCGCGCGCCGGAGAAGACGACGGCCGTGCCGGACCATAACGTGCCCACTAGCCTCGACCGCGCCAAGGGGATCGAGGATGAGATGTCGCGCATTCAGGTCGACGCGCTGCGCCAGAATGCCAAGGATTTCGGTGTCGAGATGTATGATGTCGACGATATCCGGCAGGGGATCGTCCATATCATCGGACCGGAGCAGGGGCTGACCCAGCCCGGCATGACCATTGTCTGCGGCGACAGTCATACGGCGACGCACGGGGCGTTCGGCGCCCTGGCGCATGGGATCGGCACCAGCGAAGTGGAGCACGTGCTGGCCACGCAGACGCTGATCCAGAAGAAGTCCAAGAACATGAAGGTCGAGGTCAATGGCGCGCTGCCGGTGGGCGTCACCGCCAAGGACATCACGCTGTCGATCATCGGCGAGACCGGGACCGCTGGCGGCACCGGTTATGTGATCGAGTATATGGGCGATGCGATCCGGGCGCTTTCCATGGAGGGCCGGATGACCGTGTGCAACATGGCCATCGAAGGTGGTGCCCGCGCCGGTCTGATCGCGCCCGATGAGAAGACGTTTGCGTATGTCAAAGGTCGGCCGCACGCACCCAAGGGCGGCAACTGGGAACTGGCGCTGGCCTATTGGAAGACGCTCTTCTCCGACGAGGGCGCGGTCTTCGACAAGGAAGTGGTCCTGAACGCGGCCGATATCGCACCGGTCGTGACCTGGGGCACCAGCCCCGAGGATGTGCTGCCGATCACCGGTGTCGTGCCCGATCCTGAGAGTTTCGAGGGCGGCAAGGTCGGCGCGGCCAAACGCTGCATCGACTATATGGGCCTGACCCCCGGTCAGCGCCTGCAGGATATCGAGATCGACACGGTCTTCATCGGCTCCTGCACCAATGGCCGGATCGAGGATCTGCGCGAGGTGGCCCGTGTCATGGAGGGCCACAAGGTCAAAGACGGCTTGCGGGCGATGATCGTGCCGGGTTCGGGCCTTGTCCGTGCGCAGGCCGAGGAAGAGGGGATCGCGCAGAAGCTGCAGGAAGCGGGTTTCGACTGGCGGATGGCGGGCTGTTCGATGTGCCTTGGCATGAACCCCGACCAGTTGGCCCCGGGCGAGCGCTGCGCCTCGACCTCGAACCGCAATTTTGAGGGCCGTCAGGGCCGCGGGGGCCGTACCCATCTGCTGAGCCCGGCCATGGCCGCGGCAGCCGCCATCACCGGCCGCCTGACGGATGTGCGGGACCTGGTGTGAAGCTTGGGTTGCGGAGATGAGGGGCGATAAGAAGCCCCTCTACCGCAAGGTCAATCGGCGGACACACGGTCTGCCGCCTGGTCACGGCGGCAAGTCCAAATGGACGCGAAACACGAAAGCCGAGCGCTGCAGCGAGGCAACGCGCGGCGGTATGCATCCGGGCCTTCGCCACGGTCGTGACTACACACCGCTGTTCCGGTTCCTTTTGTCGAAGGTTGGCTCGGACTGGACCGAGGTGCATCGCGAGGCTGTTGCGCGTCTTGATAGTGCCGATCCGATATTCTGGATGGTTGCTCTGACCGAGGGTGAGCGGAAGGCGGTGTTTCGCTCCGGCGAAAGCTCATACTTTAGCGGTCTTTATGTCGATGAGAACAATACGTTGGCGATCGTCGACCCGGGTCAGAGTATCGACGACATGTATCCGTCCTGCCCATGTTGCACGCATACTTTCAACGGCGAGCGATTTGTTCGGACCTATGAAGAAGCGGTGGCCCGCAAAGCAGACCGTTAGCCCCTGAAGCGCAGCCTCAATGTGCGGCCGTCGCGGATGACGCGAAGGTCCCAGATGGCGGTCCGTGCTGACAGGAGGCGGGCGGTCTGGGCGGCACTTGTCGCATCCTCTCCGTTGACGCGGGCGTTGCGGTCGCCAGGGCGGAGGCCTGTGCGGGTGGCCCGGTCCTCGACGCCTGTGACAAGGACGCCGGTGCTGTCCAGCGGGAGGTTCTGCTCAGCGATCACGCGCGGGTTGATGTTGGCAATGGTGAGGCCGCGGAAGGGGCCGCGCGCCGCGATCCGGGTGGGGTCAGCGGGGGGCGTGTCGGGGGCCTCTTCCAGTGAGATGGTGGCCGAGCCGGGCGTGCCTCTGCGGCTGTAGGCGATGGTTATGGCGGTACCAAGGCCCCGGGTGGCAAGGCGGAACTCAAGTTCGGGGGCATCGTTCACCGGGCGGCCGCCCACGGTCAGGATCACGTCGCCAGGGGCGAGGCCCGCCTGGCCGAGCGGGCTTTGCGGATGCAGGCCGGAGATGATGACGCCGGTGGGCAGGTCCTGCCCGATGGCTGTCGCCAGCGCATAGTCGACCGCCTGCACACGCGCGCCGATCCAGGGCCGGGCGAAGGTCGTGCGCCCCTCGGCCGCTTGGGCGATGTATTGGCGGACGAGGTTGGAGGGAATCGCAAAACCGATCCCGTTCGAGCCGCCGGAGCGGGTCAGGATCGAAGTGTTGATACCGATCAGGTTGCCGCTCACGTCCACAAGTGCGCCGCCCGAATTCCCGGGATTGATGGCCGCGTCGGTCTGTACGTAATAGCCCGCGCGGTCGCCCATCCGTCCGCCATTGCGGGCGAGGCCAGATATGATGCCGCTGGTCACGGTCTGGCCAACGCCGAAGGGATTGCCGATGGCGAGCGCCAGGTCCCCGACCTTGATCGCATCCGAATCGCCCAGTTGCAGCGCCGGCAGCCCGGCCGCATCGCGGAGGCGGATGACGGCGATATCCGCTGTGCGGTCGGCGAGGAGGATCTCCCCCTCGAACTCCCGCCGGTCGGAGAGGACGACGCGGATATCGGTCGCGCGGCCGACAACGTGATAGTTGGAGACAACGATCCCGTCAGGATCGAGGATCACGCCGGACCCCAGCGAATTCTGGACACGTGTCCGCGGCCGGTCGAGGCCGTCGAAGAGCTGTGAGAAGAACGGATCGTCTGCGAACGGGCTGACGCGCCGGGCGACAATACGCTTGGCATAGATATTGACGACAGCGGGGGCGGAGGCCTCGACCACCGGCGCAAAGGAAAGCTGGATCTCGGCCGCATTTGCAGGCACGCGCTGTTCGGCCGCGGCCGGCAGGCAGGTGCGGCCAGCACGATAAGGGCAAGACGCGGAAATGGCAGCATTCGACAACCTATTCGCTTGTTGTCGAGATATAAGGTTCGTCAGGCCGCGCTGAAAGCCTGACTTCAACTTACGAGCTGCAGGGACTGCGGAGGCGGGTTCATGTCAAAGCTTGGAATACCGTGGCCCGTGCGCCCGTTCCAGCCGGCCTCGCACCGGTTGGTCGACATGTCGCGGATGCGCTGGAACATCTGCGCCGGCGTCTCGGTCGAATGCTGGGTACGAAGTGCGGCGAGCATCCCCGCGGCAACGCCACAGGCAGCGGATGTGCCTGTGGAGACCAGCGCGGGATCGTCGGGCTCACAGAACCAGCTGGGTGCCGCGATGTCCGGCTTTTCGTTCAGCGCGCCGTTGCCGGTCAGGCTTTTCGGCCCGTAGCCGTGGGACGCGGCGCCGATCCACTCACCGGTTGCGGTCACGGCGCCGACGGTGAGGACCTCGGGCAGGGCATTCGTCCCCTTGATGGAGCGATCATTGCCGCGGTCATAAATCCCTGCCGACGGATCGGGGGCATAGGCGCCAAAATTTCCCGCGGCAAAGACCATGTCGAACTTGCCGCTCATGCGCGCGACGAGCCGGTTGAACGGGTGGTCGCGGCCATCGGCATAGCGGCGGTTGGCGGGCAGGCCGAGGTCGAACTCCTGAATGGTGTCGGCAACCGCCCAGGCATTGACGATAATCCAGGGCTCGTCCTTGTGGGGGCTGTTGAGGACGGCATCTTCAATGCCTTCGAACAGGGCTTCGGCGTCCTCGGTGAACGAGTTGGGTGTGACGACCCGACCCGGCAGCAGCGGCGCGTCGTAGATGCGGACCTTGGGCGCAAGGCGGAGGATATTGCGGGCGATCATGTTGCCATGCCAGTCGCCCGGCTTGCCATAGACATCGACATATTTGCCGGGCTGGGGGCGCGTCAGGTCGCGATCACGGAAACCGCCGCGAAAGCGGACATCCGGCAGGATTTCTTTCAGGTAGCGGCGGGTTACGCCGACATCGACGATGATCACATTGACCCCGTCGCCGTTGAGGTCGGGGTTTTCCGCACCGATCCGACCGTCCGTCCAGTGGGCGCCAATCAGACGCATCGCCTCCCGTGCCGTGCAATGGCGTGAGGCCGGGGACTTCAGCGGGTTCCAGTTGGTCTTTGGGGCCGGGATGTTGGCAATGCTGAGAGGCAGGCTGCTTTCGACCGCGGCTTCCTCCTCCTCCGTCTCGGGGGCGGGCTTTGAGACGAGCGTACGGCCCGAGCCGCCGCTTTCCTCAACGCTGTACTTGGCCTTTGCCGCCGCGACTTCGGCGGGCTCGATCAGGGTCACGAGATCGGCCTTGTCGACGAGCGCTTTGCGATCGGCTTCGGTCTGACCGTCCTCTCCGACCATGCCCCAGATCTGGGCCTGACGCTCGGCCTTGCCTTCAGGTATGACCCGCGCACAGGCGGCCAGGGCCGCGGTACCGCCTCCGGCATCGCGCTGACGCATCAGTTCGCGAACATCCTCGGTCAGCTCGATTCTCTTACGAAGCGCCTTGCGTGTAAGCGGCATTACTCGACTTCCCCCCTAAACGACTGGCGGCACCCTACCGCCACCTTACGCAAGGGCAGTGATAAACGTCACTGTCCCTGTATTAACAAAGGTATAAGCAGAAAATTGCTGACAGATCAAAGCCGCTGCACCATACTGTTGGCAACGGGGTCCAACAATCATGTCGCGTAATTATGCGTCTTCGACAGATATGTCGAAACTGCCATATGTATCAGCTGTGAATGCGCGGCACCTGACCTGCGTCGTCTTCGCGGACATGGCGGGCTATTCTGCGCTGACATCGCGTGACGAGGCCGGCACGCATCGGATGTGGATGGAGTTTGTCGGCAGCGTCGTCCGTCCGAAATCCGAAGAGCTGAACGGTCACATCATCCGCACCCTTGGCGATGGGATTCTGCTGACATTCGAGAGTGCCTCGGCCGCGGTGCAGTGGTCGCTGGACGTGCAGGAGGCGATCAAATCGGCCAGGAGTGAGGCGATCAACCCCTATCCCGGCCTCGCGCTACGCATCGCCGTTCATATCTGCGAGGCGATCTGGGATGGTGAGGACATTTACGGCGACGGGGTGAACATCACCAAGCGCCTGCAGGACAGCACGGCGCCGGATGGGATCATCGTCTCGGAGGATCTCTACCATGCGGTGCGCAAGAGCATTCCGCTGGACGTGCGCAATCTGGGTTTCCTGAACCTGAAAAACATCTCAGAGCCCGTGCGCGCATTCGAGGTCATCCAGCGCGCGGCGATCCCTGCGGCCGGGCTGCCGGCGCTGCAGACAACGCTGCCCTCGATTGCCGTGCTGCCCTTGCAGAACCTGTCGGGCGATCCGAATGACAGCTACTTCTCAGACGGGGTGGTCGAGGACATCATCATCTCGCTTTCGGCCCTGAAAGAGCTGTTCGTGATCTCTCGCGCCTCCGCTCTGGCCTTCGGAACGGGGCCCACGGACCCGCGCGAAGTGGGTCGGATCCTGGGTGTGCGTTACGTGCTGCAGGGGACGATGCGCCGCTCCAAAGAGCGGATTCGCGTTTCCACAACGCTTTCAGACACGCATTCCGGCGAAACTCTCTATTCCGAGAAGAGTGAGTTTTCACACAGCGATCTCTTCGAAGTTCAGGACAATATCGTGCAACGCGTTGTATCGCGTATCGCCCCGAATGTTCGAGCTTCTGAAAGAACACGCGCTTTGCGAAAACCCCCCGATAACTTTACGGCTTACGACAATTGTCTGAAGGCGCTGGATTTAATGGCGTCGCTCGATAAGGAGCGCTTTGACGAAGCCTTGCAATACCTCGATAAGGCGATTGAGCTGGACGAGAATTTTGTCATGCCGGTGGCCTATGCTGCGCGGTGGCACTGCATCTATATCGGTCAGGGGTGGGCCGAGGACCGCGAGGCGATGGTCGAGCAGGCCCGTGCCTATGCGTCCAAGGCCGTCAATCTGGACCGGCAGAATGCGTTGGCGCTGGCCGCCTATGGTCACGTGAAATCCTACCTGGAGCGCGACTATGACAGTGCCATTGTGTTCCTGGACCGCGCCCGCGAACTGGCGCCATCCCATGCGCTGGCCTGGATCAATTCCGCTGCGGCCCTCAGCTATGTCGGTCGCGCGGAAGAGGCGTTGGCGCATGCTGAATATGCGGTGCGCCTGTCGCCGCACGACCCCGACATATACATGTATTACGACGTGCTCTCTGGTGTGTATTACTGGAACAATCGCTTCTCCGAGGGCATTTTGTGGGCGAGCCAGGCGCGTGCCCTTAACGGCTCGTACACATCCAATCTGCGTCAGTTGATCGTCAACCACGTGGCCCTTGGGCAGCAACGTGAGGCGCGGGTTGCAGCCGAGGAGCTGATGCGCCTCGACCCGGAGTTCCACGTGACGGCGTATGGCAAGGAGCAGTGTCCTTTCCAGAAACCTGAATTCAAGGAACGTTTCCTAAACCACCTGCTTGAAGCAGGCCTCCCCGAGTAAGAACTAAGGAGAGCCAGTATGGCCGCCAGACCGTCAAATTATTCGAACTATTCAAACTACTCGAATTATTCAAACTACTCAAATTACTCGAATTATTCGAACTACAGCTCTGCCCCCGGTGGCGGCTCTGCCGGGCGAGGTCTGGGCGGCACGCCAAGTGTGACGCCTGCCAATCCCGCCGATGCCATGCAGGATCGCTACTGGCATGTGAACGAGTGGCCGCATGCAAATCCGATGGCCTTCAAGGGGTCGGGGCAGGATGCGGCGCCGGCCCGATTGCACGAGATTTACGGTAAGGCCACGCCGCCGGCGCATACGATGCGGTTCTGGTCGGCGCTGAATTATGCCGACAGTCTGGTTGCGGATTTTGCCCAGATCTTCGATTGGACTATCGAGTTGCGCCCAGCCTGGGCAATTGATCCCGACGACAATGCAGAGAGCGTGTGGTTCGGCACCGAGGTCGATGAAGAGATCATCGAGTTGACCCGACTGATCGAGTACCGCCCGGGCATGATCGGGGAGGGGCTGGCGCAGGTCGGCACGCTGGAGGATTTCTTCACAGGGATCCTGACCTTCAATTCCTCGACCCATCCCTACACGATGCGCCTGATGTGGATCGGCTTCCAGTTCGCGACGATTGCTGTGATGAAATTCAAGCGCAAGTATGCGCGGCCGCGACCCTCGCAGATCTCACCGGCCCTGATGCCGCCTGTCGATCCGCCGGCGCATGCCGCGTTCCCGAGCGGACATGCGACGCAAGCTTACCTCACGGCCCATATCCTGACCGAATTGATGCCCGATCTGAGCGCTCAGCACTACGGGGCGTGGGATGGCAACGCGCGTCCGGCGTTAACGCGTGCACCTGTGCTCGACATGGCTGAGCGCATTGCCCGAAATCGGGAGGTGATGGGGCTGCACTACCGCTCAGACAGTGTGGCCGGAGAAAATCTTGCTCAGGCGATCTACAACACGATCCGCCCCTGGAGTGAGCTGTCGGACCTCTGGACCAAAGCGTCGCAAGAGTGGGCGTAAGCCCACTCAGCGATTGCCGGTGCTGAGGCTGACTGTCCGCCGCAACCAGAACTCGATCATCAACCCGACCACAAGACCGCCGAGGACGAAGTAGAGCGGGTAGTAGATGGTTGTGACATGCGGTGTGTAGTTGACGAAAAGGGCCCCCCGCATCTGGTCGATTGAGTGAAACAGCGGGTTCCAGGCGAAATAGGGGATGGCGTAGGCCGGCAGCGAGTTCGCGACGAAGAACTTGCCGCTCGTGATCATGTTGGCGCGCTGATAGACGGTCGAGATCGTCGTGACGAGCTTCGGGGCAAACGGTTTAAGGGCCATCAGAACGAGGCCGATCACGACACCGCTGGCCCAGGCAAGGAGGAAGGGCAGGATGATGCCGGCAGGCTGAGCGATTTCAACCTGGCCGGTGATCAGGTAGAGGATCACAAGCAGGATACCAAATGCCAGAACGTGCAGATAGAGTGCTGCGAAGGCGGCGGCCGAAATCGCCAGGATCGAGGTCATCGGCGCGTGCTGCTGAAGCCCACCAGTGATGCTGTTGGACGACAAGACCTTGGACACGCCCGCGTTATGCAAGAAGAACAGCAGAAAACCGCTGAGCAGATACATCATCGTATCGCCACGGATGGGAGAGGCTTTGATGCCGGCAAGTTCAAACGCAAGGTAGAAGACAAGGATCATCGTCAGAATTTTCGATACGGCCGACAAAATGCCGAAGACCGGATGCCCGCCACTTTCGTTGCGTACCTCGCGCACGATCGTGAAATAGAGCAGGTCGAAAAACGCAAAGGCCTCCATCAGAAACGTTGTCTTGCGCTCACGATTGGCCATGAAACAGGCACCCTCCGTTCAAACGATCGGTCCCCATAATATGGGAACACAATTTCCCGTGCAAACACATACCCCTCAGGCTAAAACGCCGCCGGGTCGGTCTCAGACATAGAGGAGCAGCCGTTTGGATACCGTAAAGCTGATTGCCGAGATGCGCCGCCTGGCGCTGGAGGCCGGTGCGAAGATCATGGAGATCTACAACGCGGACGATTTCGAAGTTCGTCTGAAAGGCGATGAAAGCCCGGTGACTGTCGCCGACGAGGCGGCCGATGCGCTGATCTTTGCGGGTCTTCGGGCAGCCTTTCCGGAGATCCCCGTCGTCACCGAAGAACAGGCGGAGAGCCACTCGCTGGACGCGCCGCTCTTTCTGATCGTCGATCCCCTGGACGGCACGAAGGAGTTCATCAAGCGCCGCGGCGATTTCACGGTCAACATCGCCCTGGTTGAGGACGGTGTGCCCGTGCGCGGCGTTGTCTATGCGCCCGCGAAGGAGCGGCTGTTCTATACCGACGCCGAAGGTCAGGCGGTCGAGGAGGAGGGACCCTTTTCGACCACCGAGGCGGGTGAGACGCGACCGATGAAGGTGAAGGCTGCCGACAACAACGCGCTGATCGTTGTGGCGTCCAAGTCGCACCGGGATGCGGCGACGGACGCGTATATCTCGAAGTATTCCGTGGCATCGTCGACATCCGCCGGGTCGTCGCTGAAGTTCTGCCTGGTCGCAGCAGGCGAGGCGGACCTCTATCCGCGCCTTGGCCGCACGATGGAGTGGGATACGGCGGCCGGCGACGCTGTCCTTCGCGGGGCCGGCGGGGCTGTTGTGCGTTTCGAGGATCACACGCCACTCACCTATGGCAAGGAGGGTTTCGCCAATCCCTTCTTCATTGCCTATGCGCCGGATGTCGCGCTGAAGCCTGCCTGAACCTCATGCGCGTTCTTGTGATTATCCCTGCGCGGTATGCCTCGACCCGGTATCCGGGCAAGCCGCTTGTCGCCCTGACCGGTGCGACAGGTGTGGCGCGCACGCTGATCGAGCGGAGCTGGCGCGCCGCCAATGCGGCCAGTGGTGTGGCGCGCGTTGTTGTCGCCACCGATGACGACCGGATTGCCGATCACGCCCGGGGTTTCGGTGCCGAGGTGGTGATGACACCTGAGAGTTGCGAGAACGGCACGGCGCGGTGTGCCGCCGCGCTCGATGCGTTGGAGGACGCGGCGGATGTGATCGTCAACCTGCAGGGCGATGCGCCGCTGACGCCCGCCGGTTTTGTCGAGGGCCTGATCGCAGCGATGGTCGCGCGGCCTGAGATCGATGTCGCAACACCGGTTTTGCGCTGCGATGCCGCGGCGCTGGCCGGATTTCTGGAGGATCGGCGCGCTGGCCGCGTAGGCGGCACCACAGCAGTCTTCGGGCAGGATGGTCGGGCCCTTTACTTTTCCAAGGAAGTCATCCCCTACACCGGCAGGCCGCTGACTGACGGGGATGAGATCCCGGTGTTCCACCATGCCGGCGTCTATGCCTACCGGCCTGCGGCTCTCCGCGCCTATGGCAGTTTGACGGCGGGTCCGTTGGAGAGGTGGGAGGGTTTGGAGCAACTTCGGTTCATGGAGCATGGCCATGACGTGCACTGTGTCGAAGTGACCTCGCCCGGGCATCCGTTCTGGGAGCTCAACAACCCCATTGATGTCGGCCGGATCGAGGGCATCTTCAGGGATCAGGGTCTGGAATGAATGCAGGCGCTTCAGAGGATCCGCCTTGCGTCAGTCTGATCATTGTCAATTTCGACCGTGTCGTGACGCTGCGCCTTCTGTTGAAGAGCCTGGAGTTTCAGCGTTACCCGAATTTCGAGATCATTGTGGTGACAAACCTGAGCGAGGAGGAGCGTCCACGCTCGCCGCTACCTATTCGGTGGGTCGCCTTTTGCGAAGCCAATATTAGCGCTGCACGGAACCGTGGTATTGCCGCCGCTGCGGGTGAGATTGTGGCCTTCTGCGACGACGATGCGGTGCCTGAGTTTGGCTGGCTGGACGCACTTGTCCCCGCCTTTCGCAATCCGCAGGTCGGCAGTGCGGGCGGGTTTGTGCGCGGGCGCAATGGCGTGAGCCTTCAATGGGCTGCGATCTGGTTCGACAGGCTGGGCCGTGACCGGAAAATGGCTCTGACCGGCAGCGGCCCGCATGTCTTTCCGCCCAAGTCCGGACGCTACATCAAGACGGTCGGGACGAATTGCGCATTTCGCCGGGACGCACTGGTCGGGATTGGTGGGTTCGATGAGGCGTTTCGGTTCTATCACGATGAGGCAGATGTCGACCTGAACCTGGCTAAGGCAGGATGGCATGCAGCAATTGTGCCCGAGGCCGAGGTGCATCACGGCTATGCGGAAGGCCCGCACAGGACCCGGCGGCGCGTCCCAAAATCTCTCTTCGAGATCGGGGCCAGTGAAGTGGCCTTTGCGCGGTTCCATGGACCTGAGGGTGCTTTGGACGGCCATCGTGCGCGTGTGCGGCGGCATCAGGCCCGGCGACTGGACCGGCTGTTTGTCCTCGGCCTTGTCAGCGGGGCAGAGATGCGGCGACTTCTTGCCGGCCTTGAGGACGGGTTTGCCGCCGGGCTGGAGCGGATGCCAACCCCGGGCGTGTTCAGCGACAACGCGGCGGCCTTCCAGCCCGTGCCAGCCCACAAGGCAGAGCGGCATCTGATCATCACAGGTCCGTTCAGCCCGCGCACGCACAACCGGGTTTTGGCTGCAAAAACAGCGGATACCGGCGCGGAAGTGACCCTTGTCGAGGTTGAACTCTCCCACCGCAATCTGATGGTCCATTTCCAGCCAGAAGGCTACTGGCGACATCGTTTCGGGCTGCTTGGACATGCTGAGCGCGACCGGCCGCGCCCCTTTGCCGGCGTGAGCCGGCGGATACATTCTGAAATAAGCCGTGTTGCAGTGCAGCGCGGATTGGATTGCGAGCCGTGACAAGATCTGGCAGTCTCTTTGCCGAAGGCACCGGCGCAGTATCTGCGTCATATGTAACGAAAAATCGTTTTTTCGCCACACCATGTGTGCAAGTGCTATTCAGTTGCGTAGTCCCCGTATCGCCGGTAGGGCGTTTGGTGGGCAGGTGTGGACGAAGGAGTTCAACACTTTGGAAACCAAACTCAAGGCACTCTGCACGCGGCCGAGTGATCGGATTCTGGGAGAGTAAGCGAAAATGAAGCGCAAGGTTCTGAAGGCAGTGTTCCCCGTTGCGGGTTTGGGCACGCGTTTCCTCCCCGCCACGAAGTCAATCCCCAAGGAAATCATGTCACTGGTCGACCGCCCGTTGATCCAATATGCGATCGACGAAGCGCGCGAAGCCGGGATCAAAGAGTTCATTTTCGTCACCTCGCGCGGCAAGTCCGCACTTGAGGACTATTTCGATCGCGCGCCGGAGCTGGAGCAGAAGCTGCGCGAGAAAAGCAAGCATGAGCTCGCTGAGGTCCTGAACAAGACCAATATGGACAGTGGGGCGATTGCCTATGTCCGTCAGCACGAAGCACTGGGTCTTGGCCACGCTGTCTGGTGTGCGCGGCGGCTGATTGCGAACGAGCCTTTTGCCGTGATCCTGCCCGATGACGTGATCCAGTCCGATGTGGGCTGCCTGAAACAGATGGTCGAGGCCTATGAGGAGACGGGCGGCAACATGGTGGCTGCCATGGAAGTGCCGGACCAGAAGGTCTCGTCCTACGGTGTTCTGGATGTTCGTGCCGATCGTGGCGCGGTTGTCAGTGTCAGGGGCATGGTCGAGAAGCCGCCGGTGAGTGAGGCGCCGTCCAACCTGGCGGTGATCGGGCGCTATATCCTCTCACCCCAGGTGCTGCAGAACCTGAACAAGCTGAAAAGCGGCGCTGGGGGCGAGATCCAGCTGACCGATGCCATCGCGCAGGAAGTGACCAACTCCGACAACGTCTTCGGGTTTCGGTTCCGCGGGCAGCGCTATGATTGCGGCTCCAAAGCCGGCTTCCTGCAGGCAACCGTTGCGTTCGGCCTGCAGCGCGAAGATCTGAGGGACGAGTTCCAGGCCTTCCTGACCGACATGATCGCGCAGCCGAGAGCGGCGGAGTAGGGCCGAACGTCGGGGGGGCTATGGCCAGGGTTCTTGTTACCGGCGGGGCCGGGTATATCGGCAGCCATGCATGTAAGCGACTGGCGGAGGCGGGGTACGAGCCGGTCTGTTTCGACAACCTCTCGACCGGCTGGCAGGATGCGGTCAAGTTCGGGCCGTTTGAGCAGGGCGATCTTTGCGATCGCGCGCGCATCGACGAAGTGATCGCCAAGCACAAGCCCGAAGCCGTGATGCATTTTGCGGCACTTTCGGATGTCGGCCAATCCGTGCGTGAGCCGCAGCTTTACTGGCGAAACAACGTGGTAGGCTCGATGACGTTGCTGGATGCCGTGACTGCGGCCGGGATCGGGCGTTTTGTGTTTTCCTCCACCTGCGCAACCTATGGCGAGCAGGACGGCGTGTTGCTGGACGAGACCTGCGCGCAAAGCCCGATCAATGCTTATGGCGGCTCGAAACGGGCCGTTGAGGAGATGCTCCGCGACTATGGAAAGGCGACGGGCCTCGCACATGTTTCATTCCGGTATTTCAACGTGGCTGGTGCCGACCCCGATCGCCAGGTAGGAGAGTTTCACAGGCCCGAGACGCATCTGATCCCGCTGGCGCTGGATGCGGTGCGGGGCCGGCGGGATGCCCTGACAATCTATGGAACGGATTACGCCACGCGCGACGGGACGTGTGTGCGCGACTATGTGCACGTGATGGATCTGGTCGATGCGCATGTCCGCGGGCTGGAGTATCTGGCCGATGGCGGAACGGAGACGGTGTTCAATCTGGGCACCGGCCATGGATTTACCGTGCGCGAGGTGCTGGAGGCTGTGGGTGAGGTGACCGAACAGCCGGTTCCGATGGAAGAGGGGGCGCGGCGACCGGGCGATTGCACGGCGCTTGTGTCCGGCAGTACGCGTGCCGAGGAGGTTCTGGGCTGGCGGCCGGAGCGGTCAACACTGGCCAACATGATCTCGGATGCGTGGGGATGGCACCAATCGGCAGGCTATACCCGGTGACAAGCGTGCGGGATCGGGTGCAGGGTATCTGAATGCCCGGCACCGCCGATCATACGCTGCTCGATGTGTCGCGGACCGTGTCCCGTGCAGGCCCCGGTGCCCCTTCGGGCGTTGACCGGGTCGAGCGTGCCTATATTGACTGGTTGATGGGGCGGCCGGGCGAGGCGTTCTTTCTGTCGCGCGCCTTCGGCGGTTCGGTGCTGATGGACCGGGAGGGTCTTGCGGCCTTCCTGAAAGCCGCGGAGGACGGTTTGGATGCGCCCGACATGCGCTCCCGCCTGGCGCTCCGCCAAAGCGGGGCCCGCCGCAGGGCGGAGGCAACGCTCCGCCGGTGCGGGCTGGACCGGGGACGGGGTCTCGCGGCCCTTCTCCGTCGGAACCTGCTGCCGGGCTTTGTCGCGTTGACGGTCGGTCACTCGAACCAGAGTGCGGCTGTCTACAAGGCGTTCCGACGGGCCAAGGCGGGGTGCGTTGCGACAATGGTGCATGATGTGATCCCGCTGGATTATCCCGAATACACGCGCCCCGGCGCTGTGCCGAAATTCGAGGCCCAGTTTCGTGCAATGGCAGCGGGAAGCGATCTGCTGATCTATAACTCGGCCTTCACCGCCGCCCGGTCCGCGCACTGGCTGGAGCAATACGGGCTCTCGGCGGCGGGCGTGACCGCGCATCTTGGCATTGATGAGCAAGGCCCCGCGGAACTTGAGGACGAGGGCCATCCGGCCTTCGTTGTCCTTGGCACGATTGAGCCGCGGAAGAACCACCTGCTGCTGCTGTCAATCTGGCGCCGCTTTCATGACACCATGCCTGCGGCCGAGATCCCCCATCTGCACATCATCGGTCGGCGCGGATGGGAAAACGAGAATATCCTCGATATTCTGGAGCGCGCGCCCTTCATGGGGAAGACTGTGTTTGAGCACGGCTTTCTCGACGACAAGGCGCCGCGCAGGTGGCGCTGCAGCGCCTTGTCGTCGAGAAAGCCGTGCTCAAACACGGTCTTCCCCATGAAGGGCGCGCGCTCCAGAATATCGAGGATATTCTCGTTTTCCCATCCG